>Ga0315298_1001860_pt1 | contig 37631 bp, 34 predicted proteins | sample WHS_1_MG_FD_203077 | JGI IMG/M metagenome (GOLD analysis project Ga0315298, IMG submission 203077) | Extremophilic microbial mat communities from Washburn Hot Springs, YNP, Wyoming, USA - WHS_1_MG | ecosystem: Environmental > Aquatic > Thermal springs > Hot (42-90C) | place: USA: Wyoming...
TCTGTTCATCCGACGTCTCAGCGTTCCTATACTTGACTAGACAAGCTATCTTTCTCGAGGAGGATGGTTTAGCTGTCCTCGAGCCTGAGAGGATTCAGCTCATCGATTTCAAGACTGGACAGGAACTTGAGCAGAATGTTGCTACGATCAGTTGGAGTCCGGAAGATGCCAGTAAAGGAGGTTACGCCCACTTCATGCTCAAAGAGATTCATGAACAGCCATATGCGGTCAAGAATGCTCTGAGGATCCAACGAATATACTATGACCTGATAGCTTCAAAGATGGAGAGGGCTAAGCGAATATTTCTCATCGCATGCGGCACATCCTACCATGCATGCTTGGCCGCCTCATACCTGTTCACTAGGATCGCTGGCCTCCACACGGAACCTGTAGTCGCATCTGAGTTTATCGATAGATATGGTCGAATAATAGGTGAAGAGACTTTGGTCTTCGCTGTCAGCCAGTCTGGCGAGACCGCTGACACCTTAGAGGCTGTTCGCTACGCGAAGGGCCGACGAGCTCCCATAGTGAGCCTCACAAACGTTATGGGCTCGACACTCACTCGTCTCTCCGACGTTTATATAGGCCAGAATTCAGGACCTGAAGTGAGTGTAGCCGCAACCAAGACCTTCACCTCCCAAGTCTCAATCATGACTAGACTCGCCTTGGTCTTAGCTGAGAGGATTGGAGCCATCTCTGAAGACAAATTGAGCAGGCTTAAGAATAATCTTCTGCAAGTTCCCGAGATGATGGAGAAGATCCTTCTCTCAGAGTCAGAGGTCAGAAGAATCGCATATAAGTATGCTGATAGAGGAAGCTTCTGCTTTCTAGCACGTGGAATAAATGTGACGACTGCAATGGAAGCTAGACTGAAACTCCTTGAACTATCCTACATCCCCTCCCTCGCATATCCAGCCGGTGAGAGTAAACACGGCTTCATAGCTGTCGTTGAGCCAGATTACCCAACCATATTCATTGCTCCAAAGGATGAGACGCGGCAGAAGATTGTTGGTAACATTATGGAGATGAAGGCCAGAGGGGCCTCAACGATAGGTGTCATCGATTCGACTGATGAAGAGTTGAAGAGCCTTCTCGACGATTACATCCAGATGCCGGTAACAGTAGATGGGCTGCTAACACCGATGCTTTACATCATTCCCCTCCAATTGTTCGCTTACTATGTTGCGGTCAAGAGAGGCCGCGACCCCGATAGGCCGAGAAACTTGGCGAAATCTGTCACAGTAGAATAGCAGACTCCTAAACATTTCATCCACGTAAAAAAAGGAAGCTACTCATTCCAGCCTAGAACGGTTAAAGATGGTAACTAATGGATGATGAGAAAGTCAAGAAGATTGTTGAGAGTTTGGAGAGAGCGTCAAAACATATCATTAAGATAACTGGTAAAACTGTTGATCGTAAAGAGTTTCTCTCTTCGATTTGGCATGCAGCAGCGGAGGCTGAGTATGCAGCCTTCCTGCTATCCATCTATGGGCAACTATACAATTTTCACCCTGACCTCAAACGCACTTCAAATAAACAATCATTCACTGATGATGTTGATGATGGACTGGGTGATGCGAGGGCGCTTCTGAGTAAGGCAATCGAACTTGCAGGTTCAGATTTGAAGAGCGCATATGAAAATGTTAGATCAGCTATTTTCATACTTAGAAGTATCGAAAATATGTTTGGTAAAAGATAGGCTAAGCAGATTCTCCACCGATAAAAAGTTAAGCCGCTAAGACTGTTTCCACAATCTTTTTGCTCTTCAAAATATCCGCTATCACCCCTACAACCAGTATTCCAATCCAAGATTTGGTTAATATGAATATGATCAGGCTGTCGGTGAATCCGGATGCTATCTGGGGTGGTAGGAGTATGTGTGTAAAATATTTCAAGACAACATATGTGAAGATGCTTTCAGGTATGAAACCGGCGACGACTGCTTGGAAAGGTCGAACTCTCCTATACAATATTCCAAAGAATAATCCGGAGAGGGCCTTACTAACAATTATGCCTACAAACCCTAGGAAAGGCCCAAGCCAACCGGCGGCTCCAAACCTATAGTATGGCACTATTCCTATCAGGCCGCCTGCGATCATGCCTATGCCTGGACCGAGATGTATGGAGACAATCGCGGTGGCCAGATGTGAGAAATCCATAGCCGCTTGCGGATGGGCGTATCCTACATGAATATATATGAACGCCAGAAGGTTTCCGAGCGCTACCATGCAGACAAACAATGCTGCACATTTGGTTAGGGAATAACTTGTAGGCTCGTTCATCCCAAACATCTCATATTGCTTAAGGGTCCAACCATATTTAAGGGGGTGGTTTAAGACACATGACGTCTCCTATCTATTATATCAAATATTGATGGTCCAGTACCTATCAATGTGACAGGTCTCATAGTCTCCTTCTCAATTCTCTCAATAAATTCCTTGGCTTTTGCCGGAAGATCCTTGTAGCTACTCACTCTTGAAGCTTCAGGTGATATGAGGTCTATCTTCGTCAAAGCAATTTGTGTGGCCCCATTCAGCATCACAGCCCTCCTTGCAAGGTTGAAATCGAAAGGCGCTGCTCTCCTCTCCCTGCCTGTTACCGTGCCATACTCAATCCAACCTCTTCTGAGAACCTCATCCCTACTCAGCTGGCCTGGGAGTGGTCCTTCACCAACCCTTGTTACGAAGGACTTCAAAACCAAGGTTACGTCCGACACTCTTGTAGGACCCAGACCGACATCAGAACATATGGCTGAAGCGCATACATCCTTTGAGGTACAGTATGGGTAGGTTCCATGGTAGAGGGAGAGGTAGGTTCCTTGAGTTCCCTCAACAAGAACACCCATGCCCTTGTCTAGGGCCTCGTTCACCTCTGATGGAACGTCAGCCAAATATTTGGAAAGCTCAGGAACGTCTCTCGCTGTCTTCACGCTTCTCAAAGCCCTCTCTGCAACGCAGGCACCTGAACCGCTGCCAGTCGATCCAAGCTTGGTTTTAAGATGTTCAGAGATGTTCTCCTGTTCGATATGTCTCTTCTCAATTATTGGGCAATGAGGATCTATCCCTAGCCTCGAGTCGATTCCTGTGATCTCTATCTCCTTAACGAGCACATCTGGATCTACTGATACTCCTGGACCTATCAATAGTCTGCATTCACTATTTAAGAATCCGCTCGGAACCATTCTCAGGGAATACTTCTTACCCTCGACTATTACGGTGTGTCCGGCGTTAGGTCCTACCCCGCCCCTCGCCACTATTGCAGGTTTATCCTTCAGGGCTAGATAGGCAACTATCTTCCCCTTCCCCTCGTCGCCGAAGAATCCACCTACAACCACATTGCATGACATGGTGAATAGGAAGGTTTGACACCAAGAAAACTGTTACTATGTTCAAGTTTTATCTTAGAATTAAATGTGTATACCTCCCGCTAGGATTAATGTCTATGGGGATGTTGTTTGGGCTCTGATTTTTGGGGTTCCTCTGAAAATTTTTCCATCTCTCAATTCAAACTTTATAGGCTCCCCCCTCTCAAGTAAAGCCGGATCTAAAATAACCTCCCTTGTGATCTTTCTTTTATGAAACCATAGAGAGAGAACCATTTGCGGTCTATGCCCCAACTTGGTCAGCCTCTCATAGTAATGGTGTAGGGTTTGTAGGTCTCGAGGGTAAATGTAGACTGAGTCTTGGGAGCAACGTTTACATTCAACCAGCTTAGTGACACCTTTCTCAGAAAATATTATTACATCCACCTTCAAACTTCTTGCACTACGAATCCTAGGATATTTCCTATACCTGTTCATAACTTTCTCTTCATGTATTCTTCCACGGTGATACTTGGACATAGACCTGACCAAGCTATCTGCCAATTCTAATTTATATGGGATGAGGGTCTCTAACACTTTAAGATGTGGCTTATGAGATACATCTATTTAAGCGGAGGTCTCCAAATTCTCTATAAGCGTATGTGAATATCTAAGTGAGTATCGGGTGCGTTGATTGTCTGGTAGGCAACAACCAAAAGTACGTTTCTCGACTAGGCTTGCAAATGGAGATTTTCTGAGTTTTGCGGTGTGGCAGGGTAAGTCGGATCCATCTGCTGAAGTCTTCACTATTCAGGTCAGACGTTTCAAGGATGACTCTTGGGAGACTGTCGGCAGACTTGCAGTTTACAGGACTTCAGATGGAAGGTACACCCAGCTCCCTGAGAGGGGTAAGGCTCAGAATGGTCAGGGAAGCGTTAACGTTTGATAAACTCTTACCCTTAGTGTAATCTCGATAGGCGATATCCTTGGTCAAATATATCTTCGTAACTGGTGGCGTGATGTCGGGTATAGGTAAAGGTGTCACAGTAGCATCCATCGGCAAGATAATGCAGTCAAGAGGTATGAAGGTCACAGCTGTGAAGATAGATCCTTACATAAATGTCGATGCTGGAACGATGAATCCCTACATTCACGGTGAGGTATTCGTGACTGAGGACGGTGGGGAGACTGATATGGACCTGGGAACCTATGAGCGATTCCTTGATGTGAACATGAGTAAGGAGCATAACATAACGACCGGCCAAATATACCTCTCAGTCATTGGCAAGGAGAGGAGGGGTGACTTCCTTGGGAAATGCGCGCAGATAATACCACATATAACCGACGAGATAAAAGAGAGGATAAGAAGCATATCTTTCAAAGATGAGGTTGACTGTTCCATCGTTGAGATTGGAGGAACTGTCGGAGATATTGAAAGCTTACCGTTCCTTGAAGCTGCGAGGCAGATGAGGCTTGAGGAGGGTCAACTAAACGTCGCCTATATACATGTAACACTCGTTCCAGTCATAGATGTTGTTGGGGAGCAGAAGACGAAACCTACACAGCACAGTGTTCAGGAGCTCAGGAGAATAGGGATAATACCTGACGTAATAGTTGCAAGGAGTAAGAAACCTCTCAGAGACGAGGCTAAGAAGAAAATAGCGTTGTTCTGTAATGTCGAGGAGAGGGCTGTCTTCACATCCCCCGACATCAGGAGCATATACGAGCTTCCCCTGATTCTTGACGGTCAGGGCTTGGGTGATTACTTGAGTGAGAGGTTGGGATTTAAATTGGCCAAGCCAAGGTGGGATGAATGGAAGAGTATGCTTGAAGGGTTCATAAATCCGAAGCATAAGGTGAAGATAGCGATATGTGGAAAATACGCTGAACTTGCAGATTCGTATGTCAGTATAAATGAGGCTCTCAGACACGCAGGAGCCGCCAATAGAACTTTAGTTGAGATAAGTTGGATAGAGACCGAGCAGTTCGAGGAGAATAACTCCACCCTTTCACACTTGGACAATTATGATGGTATTCTAATTCCAGGCGGATTCGGCGCAAGAGGGACTGAAGGCAAGATAATGGCTATCTCCTATGCTCGGGAGAGAGACATTCCCTTCCTCGGAATATGTTTTGGCTTCCAGATGGCAATAGTGGAGTTTGCCAGACATGTAGGTTTTGAGGATGCGAACTCCACTGAGGTGGATCCGGAGACAATTCATCCTGTGGTCGATTTGATGCCAGAGCAGAAGTCGATAGGGCAGAAGGGTGCAACCATGAGGCTGGGCTCATATCCAATAATTTTAACTCCAGGAACCTTGGTGCACAAGTTGTATGGGACAGACGTGATATATGAGAGGCACCGCCACAGGTATGAGGTGAATCCAGAATATGTTGGGAGACTTGAGGCTGCTGGTCTGGTCTTCTCAGGGAAGAGTGTGGATGGTTCACGTATGGAGGTTATTGAGTTGAAGGGTAGACGCTTCCACTTGGCCACGCAGTTTCATGGAGAATTCAAGTCACGGCCCAACAGGCCTGCTCCCGTCTATATGGGTTTCGTAGAGGCTGCTATCGATAGGGCTATGGGAAGAGCTGGTTCAAAAATCTAGTTCACATTTGCTTTCAGTCTAGTTCTTATCGATCTAGCTATTGGCATCGATATTGCTGAGCCTATCATCACCTGACCAAGATTTATGGGGATCTCAATCACTGCAGCAACTCCTAAGATCAGCTGCTCATAAAGGAAGTATCCCAATATCATCTTACCACCTCCCAGCATTACTGCGATAATTTGCCAGCTGAGAGTGGGGTCGAATCTAAATGAGATGTAGAGTATTGCTATTCCAGAGGCTGCGGAGAGTATTATCCAGAATATCTCAGGCATTACAAATTGAAAAGTGAAAGTCTTCATTGGAGTTGTAACAGTGAACTCCATCAACCCAACATAATAAGATACTCCAACCAGCATGATGAGGCCTGCGAAGGTTATGGTTGCAATTAGAACTAGCGGGATCTTCACCTTGAGATCCACATGTTTGATACGCTCTTTCTCTGTGAGGAAACCTACGATATATCCTTCTAAGCCTTTGACTATGAATGTTGCTGGGGCGTAAAGCCAATATCCTAATGTGATGTCAGCGATCATAGATCCCAAACCTGAGGATACTCCGCCGATGGACCTGCCGAATAGTATGGCTGCCAAATATATTGCGGATTCTCCGATGTTGAAGTATCCTCGTGTTGCAGGAATGTTTACTGATAAAAACATAGTAGATACTGCGATGACTGCTGTGAAGACTGAGCATATGCTCACCCTCCACGCAATATTTTCAGGTTTTGATGGGTACAGTAGAGCCACCTCAAACCTCATAAAATTCTTCAGGTTAAATATTTGTTCTCGAAGATAACAGTTGTGGATTCCATTTGTTCATAGCCGAGAGGTTCAGGGGGCTAGAAGGACAAGACTTCAGAATATTGTCCGCTATTGAGCTTTCAATGAGGAATCATGAGTATGCTCCTATTGAAGATGTTATTAGGTTTACCAGACTGAAAAAGGATGATGTGACCCGGAGAATTGGTGAGCTATCAAAAGATCATTTTCTACTCAAATCTCCCAAGAGAATTGCATATGATGGTTATGCATTGACATATCTCGGATACGATGCTCTAGCGTTGAGGTCCCTAGTCAGATCAGGTGCTCTGGAGGCTCTAGGTCAACCTCTTGGTGTCGGTAAAGAATCTGATATTTATGAGGGTCTTGATAGTCGAGGAAGGAGGTGTGCTGTGAAGTTTCATAGGTTGGGCAGAACAAGTTTTAGGCAAACACGGAGGAAGAGGGGGTACGTAGCTGATAGACTCCACATAACATGGCTCTACCAATCGAGACTTGCTGCTGAGAGGGAATATGTAGCCCTCAAAAGACTTTACAGCGCGGGAGTGAAAGTGCCGAAGCCCCTATGCCGTAACAGACACGTAGTGGTGATGGGTTTGATCATGGGAACTGAACTCAGATACGTTGAGTTAGAGAATCCGAAACCTATTCTGAAAGAGATCTTGAGAAACATCAGAAGATCATATGTCAGAGCAAACCTGATACATGCAGATCTCAGTGAATTCAATATTCTGGTGAAGCCTGATGGTGAAATCCTCATAATCGACTGGCCCCAATGTGTTGATGTGAGACACCCGAATGCCCATGAATATTTGAGAGGAGACGTTATGAACATTATCGAATGTTTCAAGAGAAAGGCAGGCATAAATCTAGATCTTAATAGCGCCATTGAATATGTGACAGGAAAGAGGAGAATCTTGAAATTGTAATTGTTTAATCTCCTCTTGAAGAAAGATATTGTGGCCCCACTTATCTATTTCTGTGTGGGCATCTCTATGCAAACGTAGAGGATGTTGTTTCCCCTAACAATTATGTTTCCAAAATTTGCTGACGGTTCATCGCTCTTATACTCTGTAGCTCCCTCCAGTATGATGTTCATATGACTGTCACAGTTCACCATCTTTCCCCGATACTCTGAATTGTTCTTCAGTTTGACTGTGACTTCATGGTTTATCTTTTTAATTAGTATGTTCAGAGGTTTCTTAGACGGCTCCAAATTTATCCACTACTCAATGTCCAGAGGATGGTCTATATAAAAGCCTTTTTGACAAGATTACACCGAATGTAAAGGAAGCCGTATACATGAATGTGGGTGGGCAAAGTTTAGAATTCATACTTGTGAAATTCCCAAGTCTAGAGCTCTCTGAGAGTCTATTGAGGAACTCCCTTAAAAGAAGGGAATTTGTCACGGTCGCTGGCAATTGTGAGTGTAGATATACTGGCAGGGCATCTTCACATCTCGGTTGGGGTGAGAGGTTGATTCTGATAAAGGGAGACGGCTCAATCCAGGTGCATCGGCCTAAGGGCTATGAACCTGTAAATTGGCAGCCTCCCCAATGCAACTTCTATGTTCATAGGAGTGGCGGTTTACTCTTTATCGAGGCTCATCGCCGAAGGCCAAGAGAATCCTTGACATTAAACTTTGACAGGATAATCTTCTACAGTTCATTCAAACCTGTTGATAATGCTGAGTTTAACCTTTACGTCAGTGAGGAGCAGATGAGGGATGCCCTAATCCGAGATCCCAGCATTCTTGAGGATGGTTTGGAGTTGGTCGACTTTGAGAGGAGGGTTGAACCGGGCTTCATAGACTTCTACGGTAGGGATGCTGATGGTAGACTCGTGATTGTAGAGTTGAAGAGGTCGCAGGCAGGTAAGGAGGCTATCTTACAGTTGAAACGTTATGTTGATGCGGTTCTCAAGATAACTGGCCAAAATGTTAGAGGTGTGCTCGCGGCTCCAAGATTGAAGTCTGGGGCTCAAGGTCTCCTTGTGGAGTTGGGGCTCGAATTCAGAAGATTGACTCCTCGAAAGTGTGCCGAGGTCCTTAAGAAATCAGGTACGAGGAAGATAAGTGAGTTCATCTGACGATTAGAAGAATAATGCTTATTCGCCTCATCTCATGTACTCATTTTTTGTTGGGATTCGCTAGATTGTACACCATCCCTTAACATTTCAAGTGGTGCGAACCAGTCCATAGGTCTGTTTGGAATAATATGTTGGGTTGTCTTTGGGGGTAGAATCTTTCCAGATAAAGCTGCCTCTATAACATCCCTCTTACTTATAGATCCGAAGACAACCGCTCCTGCATATTCACTTTTATATGCCAAGTCTCTAGCATGATCCAGATCCGAAACATACTCTATCTTGAATCTTCCAAGCAGCAAATTCATTATGGTGTTCCGGGTGGCTTTCAGAAGATACTCTCTTCCGCCAACGATCAATATTGGGTCCTTCTCGGATCCTATGGGTAGGTGTGGTTCTTGCCTGTCAATGTGTGGGCTCAAGACATTTATGAGCCTACTCTTGGAACCGATCACGACTGGATACCATGTCTTCAACACTATATTCTCATCTCCATAATTCACCTTGTGCGCAAGGATCTTTGAGTAGCCTAGAGTCTTGAGGGCGCTGACCCTGTGGTGGCCGTCAAGGATTATAAGATGTTTATCGTCGACGATTATAGGGTCCTTCTGATACCCGTCTCTCGTCAGCTGCCTTATTATTTCACGGAGCCTATAGGGGTCGGTCTGTTCATGTGGTTTCAATCTCTCGATGTTGACCGTCGGTAGGATCTCTGTTCTGAACAAGGTCGTTTTCCTTATTCTTTTGTTGCATCTTTTCTGGAACACTTATGGATGTGAATACTTTATTTTAAGCTTTCGAGTACATAATTGTACCTAACTTTTTCAAACCCAAATAAGTAAATATGAAGAATCGCGTGAGAAAGGCCAAGATCAGGCTATACTGGATGTTTTTTAAACTGTAGTGACAGATTGAAAAAAAATGTTTAGGAAGAATTAAATACGGTTTGACGAGTTTACGCCTTAACAGGGAAGAATCGTTATGACAAAACACAAAACCACTATGCAGATAGATGACAAACTTTGGAAGCGATTCCTACAGACAGTCATCAAGAAACACGGAACCACAAAAAAGTCAAGCCTGGAACTTGAGGCAGCTATATCCGAATATCTGGAAAGGCAGAGGGAGGAGAGTTAGATGAGGATACCTAAAGCATCAACCCTAATCCTGATCCTAGCTTCAGTTGCTATTCTAGCATCACCCTACAACGGCTTCATACCTGAGGTTGAGGGAATTGCAGGCGTCAACGTTATTGTAAGTCCAGTATTTCAGACAGTAGACTATACTGTCAACCAATATGCCTGGTACTCAGTTTTGTTGCAGTCTGTAGATGGATATCTAGGTCCTGTGACCTTGAATGCGTCGGTCCAGAGTGGGCCAGGTAAGCTCTCCCTCAGCTTTCCAGCTGGAAGCACAGTCGCAGTATCTTTGAACGGACAAACATTCACATATCTGATGGTGACGGTCGGCTCGCCTATAGACTCACCACCAGGAATATACACCATCAAGGTTACGGCGACCCCTACAGGAAGTGCAGTACCTTCATCGTCTACGACACAGTTGATCGTGATAGAGCATGACCCTACGGTTGGAGACTTTAGGCTATCCAGCAGTCCAGGGACAGTCATTGACGTCGTTCCTGGAGGTACTGGGGCACTCCAGATCAATGTTCAAGGCTTCAAGACAAGTCCTGGTTCAATTTCTGTCTCATTATTGATGGCGTCAAGTATGCCAGGTGAATTAAGTTATAACTTTGATCCGTTCGTAGTGAAGGTCGCAGGTTATGGAACGAACACTTCCATACTATCTATTACTACTACTGCGTTGACTCCTGCTGGAAACTACACACTGGTCGTCACAGGGACTGCGGAGCTCATATCTTATGGCTATAGCCAGAGGGTTCACTCTTGGGCTGTAACCGTCAGGGTGAGCGGCTTCTACATTGTACCGTCGCCCATGGATAAATCGGTGATAGTTGGGAAGAGCACCACCTTGAATATCGGCGTCCAATCGGTTGGAACATTCAGCTCATCAGTCACATTAACAGCGAGCAACGTACCCGCAGGGATGACTGCGACTTTCAATCCAGCCTCGGTCCTTCCTCCGCCGGGTGGCCTCGGATCATCGATACTGACAATCAGCACAGCACCTACACTGGCTCAAGGAACATACTATCTGACTATAAGAGGAACGAGTGGTAGCTTAACAAGTGCAGAGTACATAAAAATAAGTGTCGGCAATTTCACAATGAGCGTCTCACCGTCATCTAGGACGGTGGAGCAAGGCTCGACCACGACATTCACCGTCACGGGAGCATCGTCAGACGAATATTCGGCGACTATGGCCCTAACCGTCTCAGGCCTCCCGGCTGGGGTGGACTACACATTCTCACCATCATCGATATTTATACCCGCAGCGGGTTCAGCATCCTCCACCTTGACATTGAGTGTCAGCTTGACAGCACCCACAGGGACATATCCTGTGACTATCACTGGAACGTCTGGAACACAGAGCCAATCAGTAACTGTAACATTAAATATTGTAGCTAAACCAGACTTCCTCCTGACTGTGACTCCAAGCTCAGCGACGGTTAGAAACGGCTCTTCAACATCATTCACTTTGACCGTCATATCTATAAACTCGTTCAACTCACCCGTGGCCCTGACCGTTGAAATTCCTGCAGCCACCCAAGCAACTGGATCGATAACTCCATCCTCAGTCACCCCTCCAGCAGGTGGATCTGCAACTGCAACCTTGACCGTGACAACATATGCAACAGCCCCTGCCGCAAGTGGAACAATAACAGTGAAGGGTAGTAGTGGGTCACTCCTACATACTGCAACAGCTACCTTGACGATATCGCCTACAGCAGGAAGAATGTGCATAATAGCAACGGCGACCTATGGGTCGGAGCTAGCGCCTGAAGTATACTTCCTACGACTATTCAGGGACCGTTCGGTGCAGACGACATTTGCGGGGAGCCAGTTCATGAACGTCTTCAACGCATGGTACTACTCATTCAGCCCAACCGTAGCCGAATATGTTAGGAGCAACCTTCTTCTAAGAAGCTTAGTCAAGGCGGTCTTATACCCCCTGATAGGTATACTCCACACCGCCCAGTGGGTCTATACGGCACTCAGCTTCAATCCTGAGCTCGCTATAGTTGCGGCGGGCATATTGGCGAGCAGCCTAATAGGAGTGGTATATTTTGCTCCCCCAACACTACTGGTGCTTTCGCTGGCCAGAAGGAGAGCGAATAGTTGCCTGCCATGGAAACCCTTAGCCTTCGCATGGGTTGGATGCATACTGTTGCTGGCGTTCTCCGAGTTGTCATCTATCTCCGAACTGATGATGTTCTCAACAGTCTCACTCGTCTTGGCAACGATAGCAGGCTCAGCCATCTATACAGCAGCAAAGGCCCAGAGGCTCCTAAAGTAAACTCTTTAGAAAATTAACCTTTTTTTTCTCCATTAACTGTCACCGGAGGATCTCTTACTTAAACTCATGTGGAATAGGGTTAAATGTTTATCATCATATAATGTAGCGGGGTGTATGTGGATGAGTGAGAGGTCTAAGAATCTTCTTGATGAGATGATGAGGAAGAGAGGTTACGTCTATCCTTCGTATAGGATGCTTGCGGAGGATGACCCCGACTTCCTGGAGACATACGATAAGCTATATGAGCTTGCCATGATCCGTACAAGAATATTCCCTGAGAAGATAAAGGAACTCTTCTATGTCGCCGCTATAGCTGCAAGAAACCCTGGAGACAACTCCGCCTTGAAGAATCATATGAGGAGGGCTTTGGAGAAGGGTGCGACTAAGGAAGAGATTCTTGAAACCCTCAAATGTGCATTCTTCCCAGGGGGCGCCTTAAGCCTACTGTACAGCATAAATACGTTGATGGATGTTTTGAGGGAAATGGAGGGGAAATAGTAGGTTTTGTATGGTGCCTCAACTAATCTTTGAGGGAGATACGTTTGGAGAGGTCCATAGCCACCTCTTCAAGCCCCAACTCTCTCAGTCTACCCAGTCTTGGAAGTCCTGTCGACACATCCCAACCTCTTGACTCATAGTATTCGTCCAGAATGGTTTGGAATTTATCTCTATCAACAACCGCGCCCCCGCTGGGGCCGCCTCCGAGCAGAGGCTCCTCGAAGAATCTGGCTGGTATCGTGTCATCCTTTCTTGAAGCTCCCTCTCTTGTATTGAAAGCTTTCTCCACATTGAAGACCCTCTCGCCAGCCCTCATCATATCCTCACCACTGATGTTCAGTCCAGTAACTGAATTGTATAGCCTCGTCGCTATCTCTATGCCTTTTCTCCTCAGGTATTCGAATGTCGCTGAGCGGTAGTAGGCGAACTTGCATAGGCCTAGTAGGTCACCTATGGTTACGAAGTCTTCACTCCATTTGACTAGTCGACCTTTACCTTTGACTCCACTCTTTATATCCGACGCCTCTTCGCTTCCAAACCATTCCTTGGCCTCTTGAGGCGTGGCTATCTCCTCTATGTAAGGGTTAGATCTGAGATGGTCGGCTCCCCTCGTTCCGGTGGCGTATGATACTGCCCTGACGGGCATGCCTCTCGGATCTCCAGCACTCATCTCGACGCCTTTGATCTGCATCGCAAACCTTTCAGCGCCCTTACCTATCTTCGCCGCGGCCCTCAATGTCCCTTCGGCGAGCAGGTCGCCTATACCCTCCCTCAAAGCTATTCTTCTTGTAAGCTCAATCATCACGTCTGGATCCTTGAATTTGAGTTCGAGGCCGCCGGTATCTTGCGGTGTCAGGAGTCCTTTCTGGTAACATTCCATTGCGAAAGCTATTGTGTCTCCGACGCTCTCGGCGTCTATCCCATACATGTTTGCGAGTCTTGTTTGATAGATGATGGCCTCAGCATCTGTCACCCCACATGTTATCGCCCTCGCTATAGACTCCCACTCCATCTTCGACACCGTACCTGAGAATCTTCCTGATCGGATGGCGAACTCTCTCCTACACATTATTGGACAGTTCGGACATGAAGCAGCCTTGATCGAGTAGTCGCTTCTCAAAAGTTCGGGGTCTACGCCGCTCCATTCGTAGGCTCCGAACTGCCAGTTCTCAGCTCCATGGATGCCGAACTTGGCTCTGTGATAGATGAATCTTGGGGTTCCATATTTTTTCGCCGGTGGAACATATGGGTCTACAGCTATGACATTCAGATATTCTTGGAATGTCTTTCTGAACATATCAGGATCTGCAAGATGAAGATCCCTGTGTCCCCTGGCGGCTATTGCTTTGAGGTTCTTGGAGCCGAATACTGCTCCTACACCGCATCTTGCATGGACCCCTGCGCCTCCATCTGTTATTACTGATGCGTATCGGACAAGTTTCTCCCCAGCCTGGCCTATGGTTAGAGTTGAGAGGTCGGGTATGTTCAGTTCATCCCTCAAGAATTTGTGGGTATCCCCTGCCGTCCTGCCCCAGAGTCTCTTGGCGTCTCGGACCTCAACCTTATCGTCCTCGATATATATGTATACTGGGGTCGAGGCTTTGCCTGATATTATAAGGGAGTCGTATCCTGAATATTTTAGGTTTGCACCGAAGAGGCCTGAGGACGCGGAGTCTCCGTGGAGGTTGCTCAGTGGTGACTTGAACGTTATCGTTGTTCTGCTTGCGGCCGGTGCGGCTGTTCCTGTGAGGGCTCCCGGTGTGACTATGATGAGGTTTCTTGGGTCTAAAGGATCTATTTCAGGCTCCAACTCTTTGAAGAGTATGATCGATCCGAAACCTCTTCCGCCAACATATTTTGAGGCAAAATCTTCTTTGAGGTCCTCAACCTTTACCTTGTCTGTTGATAGGTCTACTCTGAGAATCTTACCTGCATATCCGCCCTTGATCAACATTTCCCTCCCGCCTTCGAGGATACTTTGATGAGGGACTGTATGGCTGAGTCTCCATACTTGTAGTCTCTCAACAACTGTTCGTTGCCTGCAAGGGTCGCTGCGTAGATCTTCCTCCTAAACTCAATCGACCTTGGGCTTGAGGTCTCGAGCATATGAAGAACTTTGCTCGGGCAATATTTCACGCATTCGGGTGAGCCGCCGCATAGATCGCATTTCTGGGCTTTGGAGGTTTCAGGGTTTAGGCTTATAGCGCCTATTGGGCACCATTCAATGCAGACCCCGCAACCTGTACATTTATCCTCATCGATCGTGATGGAGCCTGTCTTCGTATCCAACTTTATCAGGTTTATGGGGCATCTGCCCAAGCATAGGCCGCACTGGTTGCATGTTGTTGGGATGTCTATTCCGCCGTCGAATGAGACGACCCTTATCCTAGCCTTGTCAGGGTTGAATGCTCCTGTATGAGTCATTGAACAGATTAACTCGCAGAGACGACATCCTGTACATCTACCTTCAAGCTCAACCCTAGCAATGTAGACTATTTGCCTTCTCAACTTTGAATCTGAACCTACCTTTAGTTGAATGTTAAGAGAATATTTTGAATACTGGATGGTTGTTGGTTAGGGGTCTGACACCATACTCCTGCCTCATGCTGTATGAGACGTAAGCGTCGGCTAGGGCGCATGCCGGATAGATTTCAGGGGCCCTCCTCAATGGGCCGTAGAGTAAGAAGTTGGCACCCATCAGTATAGGTGTTACATGGGCTACCGCATTGTTGACTCTGTATGTTACCTGATCCTGTTTCTTTCTTGCAACCCACCTGTCTATTGCATTATGGACACCTGCACCTGTCGGAAGGCCATACTCCTTCTTAACCAAGTAACATGTCTTGGCTACCGGACCTGGATCTGGGACATCAAGTACCGTTGTGTCTACGAGCATCTTATCTACGCCAGCTTCAGAAGCCAAGCTCAACAGCCCCCTCCTCTCACCTGAGTCTTTGAGGGTTGAAAATCTGCCCGCGACGGTCATGTTTCTCGAGTTGAAGGTTAGGAGGATCGCTGCTTTGATCTTGGCGTCTTTGATAGCCGCCAACTCCTCAGGCTTGGCCTCAGGAGTTATGGAGTTGAAGACAACCCTCTCGGAGAGTCCGACTTCACCGACATGCCTTGCCGCAGCAACCCTCACCTCAGCAGTCGTCCCATCGACCATGAATGGTTCCTCAGTAACCTCGGAGATGAAGTCTATGCATTTTATGATGGCTTTGGGCCAAGCCCCACAAACATCAATTATCCTAGGGTTTCCGGTTCTATCGGAGACCTCAGACTCAAGCCTGAGTAGCTCCTCAGCCCCCTCCCTGTCGAACCTACCCTCCCTATCATCTTGGAGGACCTTGTCGCCAAGGTAGAATATGCTACCAACCATGACTGTCGGTAACTGGCCTGGCTGACCTCCAACCTTCACGCCCGCTATATCGAATATCTTCTGTTCAACATCAAACTTGAACATTCACCATCTCACCCAAAGTTACGATTGTGATTTGAAGAGAACAGCACCATATTAAATCATTCCCTCAAATGAAGATTGGGAAGCAATATATATCAAAATTAAAATCTTATAGGTCATGTCTAGACTGGACGATTTAGCAGACGAGCTCTTGAAGGGATCGATAGACATCCATATGCATACTGCTCCAGACATCCATCCAAGAAGCGTAGACGATGTTGAAGCCGCATCTCAAGCCAAGAGGGCTGGGATGGAGGCTATACTGATCAAGAGCCACCACACAAGCACCTCGGACAGAGCCCAAATAGCGAGCAAGGTGACTGGCTTCAAAGTCTACGGGGCCATAGCTCTGAACCACGCCGTCGGAGGCTTGAACCCACACGCCGTCACCGCCGCTATCGAGATGGGTGCCAAGGAGGTGTGGATGCCCACCATAAACTCGATCCCGTTCATAAACAGGTCCCAATCAGTCCCAGCCTTGGCGAAAGCTATACCGAGAGGCACACAGGGCATAAAGGTGATAGATGAGTCTGGAAGGGTCGTTCCAGAAATTGTTCAGATAATCGAGTTGATCGCCAAAAACAATATTGCACTAGGCACAGGACACATATCGAAGGAAGAGGCTAAGGCAGTCGTTGAGGAGGCAAGGAGGGCAGGTGTGAAGAAGATCCTCCTCACACATCCAACGATAGACTTCCTAGCCTACACCAGCGATGAGATGAAAGACTTTGTGAGAAGAGGTGTCATCGTCGAACATGACTATGTAATATGCACCAGGCAGGTCAGGAATCCCGTTCCACCAAGACACTTGGCCGACGTGATACGTCACCTTGGACCTGAGAATTGCGTAATGGCAACCGATGGAGGACAAGAGGTCAACCCCCCACCAGTAATAATGTTCAAACAATTCATCTCCGAAATGTTGAGCAACGGAATAAAGCAGGATGAGATAAGGATCATGACCTCTGAGAACCCCTCAAGAATCCTCGGAATCTAAAACGGTCCAAACCTTTAGAGTGAATTTGATGGTGGCAAGTTATGGTTGAGGTTGAGATACCGTACGGTAAAGACATCCTGAGACTCAAAATTGAAGAAGAGCACCTACAAAAAATAGTCAACCCCAAGCCAACCGAACCTATAAGGGATGTTGAGGAGGCTGTTATAAGAGCCCTCCAGAGGCCAGTCTCCGGACCTAGCCTCAAGAGTCTTCTCGCACCTGGAAAGAAGGTTGCCCTGGCAGTCGACAACTTTGCAAGGCCAACACCAGCATACCAAATACTCCCACCTATACTGAGGATGGTGAGGGAGAGTGGGGCTGAACCTAAGATAATCATCGCAAATGGAGGTCTGAGACCGATGACTGATGAGGAGCTTGAGGCCAAACTCGGAAAAGATGTTGTAGAGAGTGGCATACCGATACGTCAAAACATTGCGAAGAACCGTGAAGACTACGTCTTCTTGGGTGTGACAAGCTACGGCACCCCGATCGAAGTCAACAAGGCATTCAACGACTCAGATGTGAAGATCGGCATACACACAACACAAATGACCCTATGGGGTTACGGAGGAGGGGGGTCTATAGTCCTCCCAGGGGTATGCTCATACCAGACTATTGAGTGGAACCATCGCCTAGCAATCTCGAGAGGCTCAATAACCCCAGGATATGTAGGGCCGAGAAACCACCTCAGGAGAGATATTGAGGAAGCCGCTGAAATCTCAGGAATCAACCTTGTACTCAACACAGTTCTGGATGTGAAGGGGAGAATCATAGACATGGTCGCTGGACCGTCAGCCAGATCCCACAAGGCTTCAATAGAAAGATTCGATAGAGTATACTCATATAAGATGCCCAGTGTTAAAGCAGATATATCGATAAGCGGCTCCTTCCCCTGGGACAAGTATATCGCCCACGCATGCTGGCCGATATCGACCCTAGACCCTGTGACAAAGGATGGTGGAACAATAATCTTGGCCACACCAAGCCCAGGAGGGCCAGCCCACCTCTCATACATCAAAAGCTACATGCCTGCAACGAAAGACAGTTGGTTGAGGATACTCTCAGACATCTTCTACATGAAGCAGGAGCTCTGGCATGCGATGTTATGGTATCCGATACATCTGGTAATGCAGAGGAAGAGGGTCATCATAGTATCGGGTGGAGAGAACGTTGACTCTCTGAATGATATAGGTATAGAGGCGACAACCTCAATCCAAGAGGCTTACGAAATGGCTGCAGATAGGGCTCCGAAAGATTATAAAGTTCTAGTTGCACCCTACGGGAAATGGATGAAGCCCAGAGTAAAAGCGATATGAGCCCATCCCGATCAAGAAATATTTCACTTGGTCTACATCAATCTGAGACGGTTAAGTAGACCCTACGTAAGGTGTCTGCCTATACTCACAGATCTTCCGGCAATCCTGACAGTTATGATACCCAACCTCCGTAGGAGCAAATATTCCTGAAGACGATTTTCTAGGAACCATCACAAATTTTTCAGTCAACCTCACACCAATCTCCTCCTCGACTCTCCTCCTAGAGAAGATGTCAAAGAGAACTTCCTGCTGGCTTAGCTCCCATGTCGGTGTAGAGCCAGGATTAAACTTGGAGACCCTCCAACCTTTCTCCGACTCAACCATCTCCTCCAGGACCCTAGATAATAGGCGGAGAGAGCATGTTCCAAGATTGTCGAGAATCCATGAGTCGAGGACGCGGCTGGAAGAGAGCTCAGTAACCCTCCTCTCCAAGTATGGTCCAATAGTCATTACGTAAGCAGCTATCTCCTCCACACATTTGAGTTGCTCAGAAAGTTTTGAGCTCGTAAAAGTTAAGTCACCCTCGAGCCTCACACCTTCAAGCTTAACCTCCTCCACCCTGACATACTTATACAAGGCGACAGGTCTGATCAAGCTGTTACATTCCTCGATTAGGCTCTCTAGGTTTCTAACCCTCTCAGCTATTCGGCCTATGCTTCCGAAGTTTAGAGCATCATCCATCGAAAGGTTGATCTTAACATTCAGGACTGTCAAGAACCGCCACCTAAGCCTCCATACGCCTCAAAACTTTATCGAATATGCTTTAAAACATTACCATAAAGTTCTTAACACATCATCCAAACAATTTATTTGAAAGTCAACTTTTTTAGCAACCACCTCACCCTCTTACCATAAGGGAATGGTATTGAGAGTCAAATTCCTCCCACTCTGCATCGTAGCATTCACAACCATTATTGTAATGTCCATAAGTAATGTTGCTGCGGGTGGAGCAATTCAAGGAACGGTCTACACACGTAACTATTTAGGTGATTACAGGGCGACTGGATGGGCGAACATAACTGTAACAGGCGGCCCACTAATCTACAGCGCTCAATCTCATGTAGACGGTAGTTACCAAATATTCCTTCCAGCAGGGACATACACAGTTACTGCGGAGCTTCCTGGCTACAAGCCGTCCACAGCTACAGTGAGTGTGTCAGAAGGCTCCTTTACAACACTCAACTTCTACCTGGAGGAGTCAGGTGTCCCAATTCCTGAGTTTACAGACTATCTCAGACCAACATTCATATCCATGGTTCTCATCTTACTGGTGATGGTGAAAAGAAAAATCGTCGATAAGAATTAATATCTGCTCAAAACATTCGAGACTCTCCGAACCTAAATGCGAGGTCACCCCATGATGTTCTCCAGCAAGATCACAAACATTCTGGCTTTCGGCCTAGCGATCATTATACTTTCAGCAGCCATCATGAATGTAGGCTCAGCATTCAAGGTCAGGGAGGGGAGACCTGCGGGTGAGTTATCTAAGGTTGGAGAGATTCTTGGCAAGACTCCAACAATATTTGAGCCGACAGATGGGCTTATGATAGATGGCAAGACTCACGCCGTATTCTTCTACTACACAACATGCCCAGCCTGTGATAGCGGTGAAAACCTTTACATATCCAAGTCCTATCCAACTTGGCAGGGGAACCTGACACGTGAGGAAGTTAAATTCGACGCTGTAAACTATTACAGGAAGAAGGATGTCGGCGAGGCTTATTTCAAAGCATTCAATGTGTCTAGGAGCCAGTACGGCGGCTCCTTCCTCATTATCCACAATTCCAGAATGGGCCTAGTCTATTACCCTCCATTCGACGACTCGAAGATTCAGAACGCGATGTACTATCTGGCGAGAGGTTCTTTAGAGGCGTCTAAATACAGTGGGGGCGGCCAGTATCTCTCACCGGCCCTGGTCTATGTTTTAGGCGCAACCTCAGGCTTCAATCCATGTCTGATCGCACTCATCTCATTCTTCTTCGCCACGGCAAACCAGACTGAGCTGAAGAGGGCCGCAAGGAGGATAGGTCTGGTTGCCATAGGCCTCCTCTACACATACACTCTCATGTTCTCCATTATAATTTCAAACCCAACAGTGATGGGTTCGCTCGAATCCATAACTTGGATCATCATCCTTATTCTTGTAGCCTTCGGCCTACTCCATTTCGTCGAGGTCTCCTACGATATATATGCGAGGAGGTGGGGAGGGGGCAGCGGAATAGAAGCGAAGATGTTCCTTTTCCGAACACCAAAATTCCTGAAGACCCTCCTGTTAAGAGCCAAGGAAGCTGACAACCCACTATTCGACTTCACCTTAGGATCCATATTCTCACTGGTGAAGTTTCCATGCATCGCAGCCCTACTTGTAGTTCTACTCGTCAGATCAACCTCACCCCTGACGGATACGGTTGTATTCACTTTTGGAGTCGCCACTCCAGTTATTCTGCTCGGGGCACTCATAGGACTCGGAATGGTTAAAGTTAACAAGTTGAGCAGCCTACAGTTCAAGGGAAGATTGATTCAAAGGTTGCTGATAGGAGCAGCCTTGATAATCTCAGCCATAATAGTAATACCTTGACAGCCAAATTTTTATTGAAAGTATAAAATTTTAGTGTATCACGACATCTATAACATAAAAGGTGTCGGAGTGCAAAATCTTAAGAGCCGAAAGATACCTTTAGGTGTAGGTATGGTGAGTATTCGAATGGCAATCCCAATCCCAGGCCTCCCACCACCGACATTCCTACCGAGACCAAGAGCAGTAAAAGGTTTCGTCGTATCTCTTATCGCAGGCATCATGACAATAATAGCGGGCATCGCAGGTACTGCTGTAGCAATATTCTTTCCAGGGGATGTTCCAGCGTGGCTTGCACCTTACGTCCTGCTCGGTATAGTGTTAGGGTTCGTCCTTGGAATATTGATATTCTTGGGAGCCTTCCTGATATGGCATCGTTACTTAGCTCTGGGTGGAATAATGGTTTTCTTCTGCTCCCTGGCAAACGTCTACCTGATTGTGGTGTATTTCATAACCACAATATGGTCCTACGTAGTTTTAGCTCTGGGTCTCCTAGCGCTCATCTTCGGCATCATAGGTGCAGCGCTTGGAATAGCAGGTAAATAACCGATCGATATAAGAAACATTCAGCTGGCATCCACCCTAGAATCGTTGGAGAGAGGCTTGCCAGACCTTAAAATGTAATGAATAACTACAAATGTGAGGTTAACATTGAAATGGCGAGCATCATCCTCTAATCACAAACTTATGGGAGGAACATCGATTCGAAAGAGGTAAATACATATCAAATAGGAGATATCGGTGGCTAACACCTATGTTTCCACATAAGAAGTTGCTACTACTAATTTTGATTGTGTGGGCGTCTTTCTCATGGTTTACACAACAAGCGAGCAGCCAACCATATGTCACATTACGTAATTATTCAGGCTGGATCGACGATGTTAAAGGCTGGTACCATGTTGTTGGAGAGGTAGGTGTGAGTGATACCGCTACATCAAACTACACTGTCAGGGTTACTGCAACCTTCCAATATAATGATGGCAGCCCTCCAGATACTGTATTCTCATACACACTTCTTGAACTCGTTGGAAAAAGCACAGGTTATGATACAGCGCCCTTCCATATTATCTTGGCGAACTCAACAAAAGCCAGTAAAGTTTCCACTTGCAATCTGGCAATCCAAACATGGGATTCAAACAATTATCCATATAGACAATTCACAAATTCCACAACAGCCTCAACGGTTTCCGGTAAATTTCGCCTTACAGGAAACGTAACCAATACAGGATCAGTCAATGCAACATTTGTTCAAGTTATAGCTACATTCTATGACGTAACTGATACTGTAAACTACGCTGACTGGACTTACGTGTCAGGCATGAATCTGACAGCAGGGAATTCAGCTTCGTTTGAGCTAACAGCATCAAATAAGACAAACGTAAAAAGATACAGGTTACAAGTTCAGTGTTGTGAATATGAGAAGACTCCTACATCGCCAGATTTCTTTCTTAGGCCCATATTCCCTATAGAGAAATCTGTAGTTCAGGGAGGCTCAGCGACTTATGAAATACGCATAATCCCAAATGCGGCCCTTCCATACACCAATCCAATCGCTCTCACAACCGTCGGCCAACCGGAGGGATCAAATATCGTCTTTCAGCCAAACAACATACTCTCCTCAAGTCAATCTAGCAGAGTTAATATAACCATCACGACATCCACCGCCATCGGTGTTGGCGTAGGCAACTTCATGATCATGGTAACCGCATCTCATGCAATGTCGATGCGAACATCGTGGTTATATCTCACAGTGACTCCGCGAGTAGGATTCGACCTCTCCATCCACCCATCTTCAAGAACTGTCTCCCAAGGAAATCAGGCCATATATAACGTCACCGTGAGATCTAGTGGAGGTTTCTCTTCTCAAGTCACGTTGAGTTATTCGAATATACCTCAAGGCAGCAATGCGAACTTTGACTTAAACCCGGTGACTCCAACAAGTGAAGGGAACACCTCAAAACTCACAATCTCAACCAGCCTAAACACAGCCCTTGGAAACTTCACATTCAATATTTGTGGTGTCGGCGGTACAGAGACGCATTGCGCAAGCGCGTCGGTAACGGTGACACCTTCGACAGAGCCATACTTCACAATCTCAATCCAACCGTCCCAAAGGACCGTTATGCGTGGTGGGTCAACAACATTCACAGTAACAGTCACTTCACATAACGGATTCAACTCAGATGTATCTTTATCCTTGAGCGGCCTACCGGCTGGGACTTCAGGAACCTTCACACCTTCACCGGTTAGGCCCCCACCAAATGGTATAGCGACCTCTACCCTGAATATTTCAGCTTCAGCCGATCCCTCATATGGAACATACACGATCACAGTCTCAGGTTCAAGTTCCGGATACCCACCTCAACAGGTTCAGGTAACTCTCATAGTCAGTTCACTTACTCAACCTGATTTCGGAATATATATAATGCCCACGACACTTTCAATAGTTCAGAACAGGTCAGGCGTAGCCACAATTCAGATAGTATCGATAAACAATTTCGCTGAAGCTGTCAACCTCACCCTCCATAACATACCTCCAGGGGTCACATACCTGATCTCGAACCCTGTGGTGGCTCCTTTACCTGGAGGATACGTCAACACAAAACTGACGATCCAGACAAGTAGCTCCACAAGTATTGGAAACTACACCCTGACACTTAGGGGCGAGAGCTCCAGTAAAACCCATACATTAAACTTCTTCTTAGTCGTTGTGCGAGGCCCACCATCCTCTTTCGGTAAATGTATAATCGCTACAGCCACATACGGTTCAGAATTATCCCCTCAAGTGCAGTTTCTAAGGGAGTTCAGGGATCGTCGTGTCCTCTCAACGTTTTCAGGGAGAGAGTTTATGGACGCTTTCAATATATGGTACTATTCATTCAGCCCCCAAGTAGCGTCATGGCTTACGGAGCATCCTTCAGGCTGTGAGGTTCTGAAGGTTATGTTGATTCCTCTCCTTGAGATCCTTCAACTCTCAGAGAAGATCTATGTGATGTTCGAATTTGCCCCTGAATCCGCAATCACCATGGCCGGTATACTGGCCAGCTTTCTTATAGGTCTCACATACTTTTGGGCTCCCGCAACCTTCCTCCTCAAGGCCCTTCCATTCAAGAATCGTAGGAGACTAGTCTCCTCAACTGCAATTGCATGGGTTACTTCAATCACACTTCTTGCCGTAGGCGTCGTAACCTTGACGGCACCCCTTGTAATGGCCGCGTCCACTATGCTGGTCTTATGCACAGTCACCATAGGCTCCTTGAGTCTACCTATGGTAGTGTTGAGAGTTCTGAGAGTTTAGCTGCAGTCCGGTAGCCGCCTAAAGTAATGTTCAAATCGAAGCCTAACTTGGTGAACCCAAAACTTTACAAGAAAATTATGGTAACCCTCCAAGATTGATGTCGGTTGGTGTGTATTATGAGGTTGAAAGGGAAGGTTGTACTCGTTACGGGAGCAGGCCGAGGAATAGGCAGGGCCATAGCCAAACTCTTCGCGCTGGAAGGTGCAAAAGTTGTGATCAACTATAGTAAGTCTGAGAGTGAAGCGGCAAGTCTCGCCAAGGAGATAGAAGAGATAGGCGGGGAGACTCTACTTGTCAAGGCAGATGTCTCAAAGACTGATCAAGTCAAGGAGATGGTTAAGAAAGTAATCGATAGGTTCGGTAGGATAGATGTTCTCGTGAACAATGCTGGAGTCCTTTTCCCAGCGGGTTTCTTAGACTCTACAGAGGAGATGTGGAATAGAACAATAGATGTGAACCTAAAAGGGGCCTACCTATGTTCGAAGGAGGTTGCTCCGATAATGCTGAGCCAGAGGAAGGGTAAGATAATTAACATAGCCTCAGTCTGCGGTCTAGCCCAACATTCAGCCCTAGGCAATACTCCATATGCGGTTTCGAAAGCAGGTGTGATAGGTTTAACCAGATCTCTGGCTGTGAATCTAGGCCCCTACATAAACGTAAACGCCATAGCTCCGGGAGTAATAGATACGGATATGGTTTCCTTCTTCACCCCTGAAAGGAAGAGGATGATCATTGAAGAGACTTTGTTGAAGAGAGTTGGGAGGCCTGAGGAGGTTGCTAAAGTCGCCTTGTTCCTCGCCTCAGAAGAGTCCGACTTCATAACAGGCGAAGTGATAACTGTCTCAGGCGGAAGAGGGATGAGGTGAAGCCTCCAGCCAAACCACTACCACTCCTCAAATAAGCTTATATATGGTATGCTCATGGGATGTCATCTATAGTGTAGCTGATAGTTGGGAATCGTATGGAGAGGTATGGGAAGAGCCTTCGTCTGGACAAGTTGAGGAAGGAGTTTGGAAGTCTCGTCGCTGTGAATGACCTGACCTTAGAGGTTAAGAGCGGAGAGTTCGTAAGCCTGCTCGGGCCCTCAGGATGCGGAAAGACGACAACCCTGAACATGATAGCTGGACTCTTAACACCTACAAGTGGAAGGATATATGTCGGAGACACGGATATAACTGATCTTCCGCCCATCCAGAGAAATGTAGGTTTGGTATTCCAGAACTACGCTGTCTTCGGCCACATGACAGTCTATGAGAACCTTGCTTTCGGCCTCAGGGTTAGGAAGGTTCCTGATGAGGAGATAAGGCGGGAAGTCATGAAGGTTGCTGAGATGCTTGAGCTCACAGAGATACTTGGTGTCAAGGCTGGTAGGCTAAGGTTGGATGAGATGCAGAGGACCGCCCTAGGCAGGTCGATGATAACGAAGCCAGCCTTCTTCCTGCTAGACGAGCCCCTGAGCAACCTAGATGCTGGTTTGAGGTCGACTATGAGGGTTGAACTGAAGAGGATACAGAGGGAGCTCCAGCAGACCATAATATATGTCACACACGACCAGATAGAAGCTATGGCTATGGCTGACAGAATAGCAGTTATGAACTTTGGAGTCTTGCAGCAGTACGGTTCAAGGGAGCAACTATACAATCATCCTGCGAACAAGTTTGTTGCGAACTTCATAGGCAGCCCAACCATGAATTTCATAGACTGCACCTTGACAGAGAAGAATGGTAAATGCTACCTCGACGCCTCAGACTTCCAAATTGAAGCAACTAATCTAGCGGATACAATAAGGAAACATGCAACCGGCTCTGAGTTGATCATGGGGATAAGGCCTGAGGATGTTTATGTCAGCAGACAAGCTCCAAAAGCTGACTCCATTCAGAGTGAGGTGTTCATGGTTGAACCTCTGGGAGCTAAGTCTATAGTAACACTCTCGGTGGGTAAAATACTAGTGAAATCGATCGTTCCAGGAACGTTCAAGGCAGATCTCGGTGAGAGGCTCTGGATGGACTTCAATATGGATAAGCTCCATGTCTTCGACAGCAAGACTGAGCAGGCAATCTTCTAGATCAAATATTTGTAGTGGGGGCCTAGAGTATGGTGGCTGTGAGGGTTGAGAACTTAACAAAGAAATATGGAGAGACAACAGCAATCAATAATCTGAACTTCGAAGTTGACGATGGAGAATTCTTTGTGTTGCTCGGCAGGCCTGGGGCAGGTAAGACAACGACCTTGAGAACCATAGCTGGGTTGGAGAAGCCTGATCAAGGTAAGATCTACATCAAAGACAGACTTGTAAACGACGTCTTGCCTAGTGAAAGAAACATAGCTATGATATTCCAGAACCTAGCATTATACCCAGCATGGACCGTGTATGATAATATGGCTTTCACCCTCAAGATACATAAACTTCCGAAGGACGAGATCGATAAGAGGGTTAGGGACGTTGCAAGAACCCTCAAGATAGAATATCTCCTGAATAGAACCCCAGCCACCCTCAGTGGTGGTGAGAGGCAGAGGGTGGCTATTGGTAGAGCTCTGGTTAGAAATCCAAGTGTCTTCTTGATGGATGAGCCTCTAGGCCCCTTAGACGCCCTCCTGAGACTGAACATGAGAACAGAGCTGAAGAGGTTGAACGCTGAGTTAGGCCAATCTATAGTCTACGCAACACCAGACCAGCTCGAAGCAATGAGTATGGGCGACCGGATAGCTATAATACATCAGGGAACAATACATCAGATCGGAGATCCTGAGACGGTGTACAATAATCCGGTGGACCGTCTGGTGGCAAATATGATAGGTAGCCCATCCATGAACTTCATAGACGCCTCCTTTGAAGAGCATGAAGAAGCCGCCACACTCAACTGCGGCTCCTTCAAGATCGACGTTTCAAGATTCAAGTCGACGATACTTAAGGAAGCAACGAGCACCGAACTCATATTTGGAATAAGACCTGAACATATAACGGTCACTCATGAAAAGACTTCACCTGAATCTGTTGAGGGTACAGTGATTATGGAGGAACCTCTAGGCTCAGAGACCATACTGCATATTAACGTGGACGGTAGGACTGTTAAGGCTATAGTTCCACCGACTTTCACAACAATATTTGGGGAGAAAGTCTGGCTCAACTTCGACATGTCCAGAATGCATGTAATAGACCGTAAAACAGAGAAAGTCATAGTTTAAACATCATCCATACAAACATTTGAAGATGATAGGCTAGCGGAGCATAAAGATCGAATATAAAATATGCTGACACAACATTATTCTTGATCAACATATAAGTAATACATTGCGCAATTCAAAGGTTGGAGAATAGAATGCCCCAAAAGAAGGGTTCAGGGGATGCTTACCAAGAGCCTAAGAAAAGACCTGAAACCATAGAGGATCTCGGAGGCGTAGGACCTGCAACAGCTGAGAAGCTGAGGGAGCTCGGATACCATACGATCGAATCCCTAGCGACAGCAACAATAAACGAGCTCGTCCCTGCAGGAATCAGTGAGAAACAGGCTGCAAAGATAATATCGCAAGCAAGGGAGAGCATATCCATAGAGTTCATCCACGCAGATGAATTAGTAAAGATGAGGCAGAACGTAGCCAGACTGACGACTGGGAGCAAGACCATAGACGAACTTTTAGGCGGAGGGCTTGAGACACAGACGATAACAGAGTTTTACGGACAGTATGGAGTTGGAAAATCTATCCTCTGCCACCAACTCTGCGTGAATGTCCAATTGCCTGTGGATAGAGGAGGGCTCGAGGGTGGAGCCCTATACATTGATACTGAACAGACCTTCAGGCCTGAATGGATAGTGAGGATATCGAAACATCTGGGCTTAGACCCTGACAAGGTTGCCCAGAACATCATATATTCAGAAGCCTACAATAGCGACCATCAGATACTGCTCTTGGATAAAGCAGACCAAATCATTAAGGAGAACAATATCAGGCTGATCATAGTTGACTCCCTAACAGCACATTTCAGAAGTGAATATCTTGGCAGGGAGATGCTTGCTGAGAGGCAGCAAAAACTCAATAAACACATGCATAGATTGACTAGGTTGGCTAGGGTATTCAATACGGTAGCTGTAGTTACAAATCAAGTTATGGCTAGGCCAGATGCTTTCTTCACAATCGCTGTTGAAGCAGCTGGAGGCCACATAGTTGCGCATACATGCCTCCACCCAGATACCTTAGTCCAGCTAGCCGACGGATCCATTGAGAAGATCAGTAGAGTCCACAATCCGTCAAAATTGATGTCAGTCGATCTAAAACAGACCCTCCAGACTGAAGGAGGAAGATGTGAAGGTGTGTGGAAGACCGAATTACCTGAGGTCCTCCGGATCAACGCTGGCTTCGAAGTAAGGGCTTCACCGAACCATAGATTCTTCAAACTGAATGGTCTCGACGTGATCGAGGTTCACGCCAAAGACCTTAAAGTTGGAGACTACCTCGCATGTATCAGAAGGTTGGATATTGAAGGGACCCCACAAAGAATTTTGAAATATGAGCAAAATAAATGCACGCCCATAGAGTTGAGCCCCAACCTATCACAGATGCTGGGCTATCTCTTAGGATGTGGGAAAAGAGTTGGAGGCGATATCGTTCTATTTGACAAAAACCTTTCGGTGCTAAACAGTTACAGGAGAAAGATCTCTGAGACTTTCAATCTCAACTGCGGAATATCGAGGCGGAGTGGAAAATATTTTCTGAGAATAGAATCTGGAGAGGCCACGGATCTCCTCAAGAAACTATCATGTGAATGGGACCAGATCATACCTAAATCACCTAGAGAATGTGTTGCATCATTCATAAAGGGTTTCGCAGACGCTAGAGGATACGTCTCGAAAAGTCTACGTTTGATCCATAAGGAGAAGAATATTCTGGAGATCCTGCAACTACTCATGTTGAGGTTCACAGTCAAATCGTCGATTCATAGAATCAAGAATATGTGGTCACTACATATCTCTGAAGCTATGTCTTTAAACAACTTCATCGAAAAGATCGGGTTGACTGATGAAGGTAAGGTCAGGAGACTTATCGAGAGGACAAAAAACATTAAAGTAAACAGTGACGTGATACCCGTCAGAAAGGAAATCTTGGAGGATCTGGCTAGATATTTCGGCGTAACATTTCATAAACTCGCTAAACCCGTGGGAAACCGACTTATGGAGAGGCTTCAGCTAGCTGAATATTTGAGGAGGGTCAAGAGCAGCCCAAATTGGGAGAGGGCTCCCCGTGAAGTTGTCGATAATGTTATGAAGCTGGAGAGGCTGGTTGAGTCGCCTTTAGGATGGGAGAGAGTCAAGTCGATAGTTCGAGAACCATCCGACTCACCGGTATACGACATCTCAGTGTCACCTCACGCCAACTTCATAGCTAACGGTCTACTAGTCCACAACAGTCACACCAGAGTCTTTCTCAGGAGGACAGCCAACAGTCCAATACGCATAGCTAGGCTGGTGTCAAGCCCATACTTGCCGGAGGGTGAGAGGCTCTTCAAGATCACAGAGAATGGAATAGAAGATGTTGATGAGAAGGAGTATTCCGGAAGAAGATGAGCCAGTCTCTATCTGCAGCCGCTAGAAGTTTCCTCCTAGCTGTTGCGGAGCGGAGGGTAAAGGATTGTGAGAGGGAGTTTGAGAAGCTGAGAAACGGCGTAGAGAATTCGGAGTGGAACAAAGGTTATCTCAAGGCGTTGGAAGGCCTTCTACACACAGTCAAGTCGAGTGACAATCAATATTTATACTTTAACAGGATCCAGATGTCGGAGAAGAGGGTGAGGGGACTTAAGGAAGAGTTTAGTAGACAATCCAGAGATGAACTCTACGACGATTATGATAAGGGATACTTCACAGCCCTCACCGATTACGCCTCGATTCTGGAGGAGTCCAAACCTTGGACCAGACAGGTTTCAACCGAGAGTGTAGAGGCCGACACCGATGTGGATGCTGGTATTGAGTAGTCCAACTAGTAGGGGTTGAGGGTGTATAGGAGAATCCAGATAGCTGCCCAAGTGAAGATGTAGGTCCCCAAGCCAAGAATAGTCACCTTATACTTACCCTGCAACTCAACCTCACCATAACGAAGGATATTCCTGAATAATATGATAGAGAGCAAATATATTGAGGCGGCCAGAGCCAACCCGTTTGAACCCCTCAACTGCAAGATGTAACATAGGAGAGCTGCGAGAATAGCCAAACCGAATCTGGACCAGTAGACTAGGCTTGAAGGATTAAAGTATCTAATCGTAAATTTAGGCGGTGTCTGCGATATGAAGGATGTTATGACGAGTGTAGACATAGCCCTCATCATCCCCGAGCTGACTGAGAAGATAGTTGGGAAACGGATAGATAACGTTTACCACATCCTCCCAGAGACTTTCATATTCCGGCTCAGACCTGGGGACCTGAGGCTCCTAATCGAAGTTGAGAGAAGGATACATCTGACGCAATATGAATATCCAACACCCCAGAAACCGAGCAACATATGCATGGCCCTGAGGAAACATCTCGTAGGAGGGGTTATAGAAGACATTCAACAGTACGAGTTTGAGAGAATAATCGAGTTAAAGGTCTCTACGGGAAGAGGATGTTTCCTACTTGTTGCCGAAGTCTTCAGAAGAGGCAACATCATCCTTGTCGGACCAGATAAAAGGATAGTTCTGAGCCTAAGATATGCAAGGATGCGTGACAGAGAAGTTATAAGGAATGTTGAATATCACCCTGCCCCCCTCAGTGGTTTGAACCCTCTGAAAATGGACCTGCAAAATCTGCAGAACATACGTGAGGCAGGAGAGAAATCTGTATTGAAAACCATAAACTCACTCATCTCAATAGGACCCACATATGGCAGGGAAGTGCTGCTGAGGGCTGGTGTCAACCCTGAAAAAGAAGCTGCAAAGGTCGAAGACAGTGAAGTAATCGGATTAATCGAATCCTTGAGAGACCTCGTAAGGAAGATAGTTGAGAAGAATATTGAGCCCCGCATAATCTTCGACGAAGAGAATAGGCCAATAGACGTCATACCCTTCACCTTGAAAATATATGAGAACAAACCTTTCAGAAAATTCACGTCTTTCAATGATGCTGTCGACGAATACTTCTCCACCCTAACCGCAACCTTAGAGATTGAGAAGGCCAAGTCAAGGAGATTGGATGAGGAATCTAGGCTCCTGAGGATACTCAGAGAGCAGGATGCTCAAAGGAGACTGTTGGAGGAGACTGTGAAAGAAGATAGGGTGAAAGGGGAGTTGATATACTCGAATCTGCATCTGATACGAGAGTTCATTGACGACGCCCTTGAAATGAAGAGAGCCGGCTTAACAATTGAAGAGATCAATGAGAACCTCATGAAAAAAACGTTGAACCTCAACGTTGGTTTTAAGCCTAAGATGGAGGATGAAGGCTTCACCTTCGAAATAGGAGGGTTGACTCTGAAGATAATGCGTAACGAGACTCCCCAACAAGCAGCCCAAAGATACTATGAGTCGGCCAAGAGGTCTTCGGAGAAACTCAAGAGGCTCAAAGAATCCATGAGGACGATTGAGTCGAAGATCAAAAGTCTATCTTCTGAAGTTGAAGCTGAGGAGTTGAAGGTGGAAGTTCCCAAGTTAAGGAGGGTGAAGGCATGGTATGAGAAGTTTAACTGGTTCAAGAGTTCAGACGATATCCTGGTCATCTCCGGTAAGGATGCGTCTACTAATGAGATGCTTGTTAGACGCTATATGGAGGATGGTGACATAGTTATGCATGCAGAGATCCATGGAGCCCCATTCACAGTGATCAAGGCTGGAGGCAACTTTCCACCCGAGTCCACCCTGAAAGAAGCAGCTCAAGCAGCAGCCTCAAGAAGCAAGGCCTGGTCTCTAGGCTTGGCTGCGGTAGATGTTTACTGGGTCAGACCTGAGCAGGTGACTGCGAAGGCGCCGAGCGGAGAATATTTGGGAAGAGGCCAGTTCATGGTCACTGGCAGGAGAAACTATATTCGCGGCGTCGAGTTGAGGATGGCTGTAGGCCTCCAGAGGAACGGTGAGGAAATACGTTTCATTGCGGGTCCACCTTCGGCTGTTAAGAAACATTCAGAGGCATATGTTGAATTGATTCCAGGTGAAACATCTGCTGGAAAACTTGCGAGGAAGATTATTGAAATATTGAGGCCGGAGAGCATGGAGCGGGTGAGCGAGAGAACCATGAAAGCTATGGTTGAAGAAGTTGCGAGACTTATCCCTGCGGGGAGAGCCGAGATGCTGGGCAGAGGCGGAAAGGTCTCCTAGACGATGCGCAACCAATACGATCAAATTTAATTTAGATACATTATAACATGAAGGATCATCATTATGATACGAAACCCCATCAAAAGTATCAATTTGAGATCAATTGCAATCTATTCAGCCCTTGCGTTCTCTCTCGCTTTCATCTCCATATCTCTCCCTTACCAGGTTCAGGTATACGCAGCTATAGTTGCTGGATTCGCCGTCGCATCCCTTATGCTGTCGACAGCTATTCTCTCCCGTAAACATGAGCCTCTCGACCTGATATTCATGGCTGGAATCGCCTTCCTCTTCGTAGGATTGTATAAAAGCGACTTACCGACAAGGGCAACTCTTGAAAATATCAGACACCTATCCCTGATCATTTCAGTAACACTTACAGGCATATACGTGGCGGCAAGAATATTCAGGCAAGGCAAGACTTATCCGAGTTTCGATCTAATTCAGAATCTCAGCAGATTCTTATCGGTTTTCAGTGCAACCTTATCTTCAGAGCTATGTTCATGCCTGCATCCTACATTGATATTGGAGGCCGTAGGATTCGCATTACTCATCCCAAACCAAGTCAGGCTAGGCTTCATATTGATGATGATGACATTAGCATACCAGCTCAATTTAACATACAGATCAATATTCAGAACCCCAATTCGCAGGTGAGGTTCTATCAAGAGAAGACCAGACAGGGTTTACAGTCATACTCTCAAGCAGATCTCCCATAGGTAGATTGGAATATTGAAACCATGAGACTCTTCTGAGACATTTCCATAAACACTATAAAGATCTCAGTTTAACCCTATCTTCAAAGAGAATGGTTATCAGCCATGTCTAGGGATGAAGATATACTTACGGCAAAAGACGTGATGTCTAGTCCAGTCGTAACGGTAAGGGAGGATGAGAGTGTCGTCAAGGTAGCTCAGCTTATGGAGAAACACAGAATAGGCGGGGTCATAGTGGTTGATGAGAAGAACAATCCATTAGGAATAGTGACTGAGAGGGACTTGGCCACTAGGGTTGTGGCTAAGAACCTCCAACCGGCGAACGTGAAAGTCTCTGAGGTGATGAGTAAGCCGCTGGCTACGATAGACGGTGAAACGAGTATAAGGGAAGCGGCTAGAAGGATGAGCAAGCTTGAGATCAGGAGACTCGCAGTTATGAGTAAAGGTGAACTGGTGGGTATTATCACAAGCAAAGACATTCTGAACGTCACCCCCGCACTTATCGACATTCTCTGGGAGAAGTCGAAACTCACATCTGAGGAGCCGGTCAGGACACAGAACAGGCTCGCCGGATACTGCGAGAGATGCGGCACATGGTCAGATGGATTGATCCATTACGAAGGCCAATACTACTGTGAGGATTGCATCTCAGACATTGAGGAGGAGAGTAAGCCGCAATGAACTATTAAGGGTGTCTATGGAATAATACACGGTTTGCCCGATAGAAGTCTAGGTTGAAGGCAAAATAACGGTATGATCTAAATGTATCTTGCAGATGTAAACATCGTAGATGTCAAAATATTAGTCGGTGATGAACTTGTAGATGGATGCATAAGTGTTGAGGGTGGAAAGATCCTTAAGATAGGTAAAAAGCCGAATATTCCAAAGGCTGAGCAGACCTATGATGGGAATGGTCTAATAGCCATCCCAGGCCTGATCGATGTGCATGTCCACCTGAGAGACCTGCAACTGGCATATAAGGAAGACTTCTACACAGGGACATGCGCAGCCGCCGCGGGAGGCTTCACCACCATACTCGATATGCCGAACACCGTCCCCCCAACCAACACCATGTCAAACCTCAGGTTGAAGATAGATTCAGCTAAAAACAAGATAGTGGTCAACGTTGGATTCCATGCAGGACCAGCTGAGGATCCTGCGGAGCTTCAAAGGATGGCCTCGGAGGGAATATTCTCGATCAAACTCTACATGAACAATGCAAGTGTAGGTGAAGCCCTCTACGACGCTCAAAACCTTACAGACATGTTGAGGAGGTACGCCTCATCGAAGTTGCCTGTGACGATTCATGCTGAGGATGGTGTGGAGATACATAGTAGGATGGAGAGGTTGAAGGGTAAACCGTTGACGATCGAAGAATATTGCCGCATTCATAGTCCGGAGGTTGAGTTGGAGGCTGTGACGAGGATACTGAAATCAGCGGAGGAGTCTGGTGGAAAGATACATTTATGCCATTTGACCCTCCCATCCAGTCTTGAGGCTGTCCGAGAATCAAGGTTGAGGGGAGTCGACGTATCATGTGAGGTAACCCCCCACCACCTATTCTTGACCAGTAGGGACCTTAAAAGGATAGGGGGTTGGGCCCTATCAGACCCACCCTTAAGAGAGTCCAGGGAGGTCCAGGGCCTATGGGATGGGCTATCAAACCTAGACTGTCTCATAGTGGCGAGCGACCATGCACCCCACAGCCTAATGGAGAAGAGTGCATCGGACATGAGGGAGGTCAAACCTGGGATCCCTGGATTGGAGACCACCCTCCCCCTCCTACTCAGTAAGGTGAATAGTGGGGACCTATCCCTCAGAAGGCTCATCGAGGTCTTGGCTGAGAAGCCTGCTGAGATATTCAGGTTGAAAGGTAAAGGTAGACTATCTGAAGGTTTAGACGCCGACATAGTTCTCATAGACCTTGAGAGAGAGCATGTTGTGAACGCCGAGCTCTTTCACAGCAAAGCCAAATATTCTCCTTTCATAGGTTGGAGGTGTAAGGGCGGGGTTTCGAAAGTGTTCTTGGGCGGCCGCCTCATATTCGATGAGGGTGAAGTCTTAGCACCCCCAGGATCAGGTAACATATTAGAGTGTAAACAGGAATGAGGTTTCTAGCCGACGGTATGCTTGGAAACATTACGAGGTGGCTCCGCCTTTTAGGATACGACGTCAAATATGAAAAGTTGAAGGGTGATGATGAACTTTTGAATGAGTCCAGAATGGAGGAGAGGATACTCTTGACAGCCGACGTTGAATTGTTCAGACTCGCAAGAAGGAGGGGGGTGGAGGCTGTTCTGGTCAAGGAACACTCCACAGTCGACGGTCTCTCAAGACTCTCTAGGAAACTAAATCTAAAGTTGACGGTCAACCATGAGAGATCTAGGTGCCCAACATGCGGGTCGCCAATAATGAGGGTTGAGAAGAGACTGGTTGAAGGCAAGGTTCCTGATGGAACCTACAACAGGTATAGAAGGTTCTGGATGTGCACATCAGCTTCATGCTCGAAGGTTTACTGGCGTGGGAGCCATTGGAAAAAGATTAAGCAAACCTTGGAGAGAGCAAAGAAGGTAAAGTGAATATCTGATGAGCAAAGATACTGGTTCGGAGATTGGCCTCCAACTCGATGAAGGCCGGTTTCTCGTGGAAATATCTAGGAGGGCTATAACGGAATATTTGAAGACTCGGAAGATCATGCAGCCCCCTCCAGACACACCGCCGAAACTCTTCATGAACAGTGGAGTATTCGTGACTCTACGTAAACACGCTACAGGTGAGCTTAGGGGTTGCATAGGTTTTCCTGAGCCTACTAGCAGACTGATCGATGCGACGATAACGTCAGCCATAGAAGCCGCTACAGGTGATCCCAGATTCCCACCTGTAACATTGAAAGAACTCAATGAGTTGACGATCGAGGTGAGTGTTCTCACACCACCCCAATTGATAGATGCCAGTCCAGAGGAGATTCCTAAAAGAATAGTCATAGGGGTAGACGGCCTCATCGTCTCCAGAGGCTCCAGGAGGGGCTTACTCCTTCCCCAAGTCGCCGTCGAATGGAACTGGGATCAGGAGGAGTTTCTGGCAAACTGCAGCATGAAAGCAGGTCTACCGCCAGACGGATGGTTGCTCAAGGGAACGAAGATATTCAAGTTTCAAGCCGAAATATTCAGGGAGAAGAGCCCCAACGGTCCGGTAGAGAAGGCTTAGGAAGAGAAAAGGGCAAAATGAGAGTCTACATCGCATCAAGCGGTATAGGCCTCGGCCACATATCCAGGCTGACGCCGATAATTGAGGAGCTGACCAGAAGGGGGCACGACATCGTTGTCTCAACATACCTGGATGGTCTAAAGTATGCGAGGGCGAAGGGGCTCAAGACAGTTGAGGCAGTCCCCATAAGCTTCAGGGTCAGAGGCGACGGAACAGTAGACTACAAGCAGACAGCTGCCAGAAGCGGCCTATCCCTGGGTTTAAGAAGATTTCTCAGACAGGTGATAGTCGAGATCAAAAACATCAAGGGGACGAGGCCAGACATCATAATCTCAGACTCAAGAGGCTCAACACTGGTAGCTGCGAAGCTTCTCGGAATCCCATCGATACTCATAATCAACCAGTTCAGGATAGAGATAATTCGAAGGCCGAGCTCTGGGAGGCTGAGTCTCCTAGACAGATTATTCTTCATATTCGCAAGCATATTCTGGATATTTGTCAGAACGATCATTATGGGCCTATGGGGGCAGAGCCTCGCAATAGTTATTCCAGATTTTGCAGGCCCATACACAATATCTCAAAACAACTTGACGATTCCAAGAAGGTATAGTAGGAAAGTGATCTTTGTAGGTCCAATAGTTCAGAAGAATCCAAGAGACCTACCTGACATTGAGGAGATAAGGAGGCGACTGGGATTCTCAGGTGGAGGAAAGATCATATACGCATCTGTGAGTGGGCCGAAGATTGAGAGGAGGTGGCTTACACGTAGGCTGCTCGAAACATTGCCCAAGATCGGTGGAGGATACAATTTCATAATGTCTTGCGGGGAGCCTGGGGGAGAGAACTCGCCGGTGAAGTTAAACAATTTGACTGTCTACAGGTGGATTGACGATGAAGTTCAACTCATGATCCTTAAACTCTCAGACCTGGTTATATGTAGGTCAGGCCACGGAACCGTAACCAAGGCCCTGACATACGGGAAACCATTGATCCTCATCCCAACCCCAGACCATACTGAGCAGTATGGAAACGCGAGGAGGGCAGCTGAGCTCGGAGTAGCCTTGATGATCGAACAGT
>Ga0315298_1001861_pt1 | contig 37630 bp, 35 predicted proteins | sample WHS_1_MG_FD_203077 | JGI IMG/M metagenome (GOLD analysis project Ga0315298, IMG submission 203077) | Extremophilic microbial mat communities from Washburn Hot Springs, YNP, Wyoming, USA - WHS_1_MG | ecosystem: Environmental > Aquatic > Thermal springs > Hot (42-90C) | place: USA: Wyoming...
GCGCTTGCGCCGCCACGGTCAGCGCATCAAGATGGGCAATGAGCAGATGGCTCGCCACCATGGTGGACCGGGTGGCAGCGACCATGGCAGGCAGGGCTTTAATGGTCGGCAATAATGCCGTCTCCATCCGTACCAACTGGTTTGTGGCCTGGTCCATGTGGGTAAGCGTCTGCGCAAAATGTGTGCGGTTCTCGTCAGTTAAAAGTGAGTTCAGGCGGTCAGCCAACTCGTTGCTCCGATTCACCAGCGATTCGCCATTACGGGACAGCACCTCAAAAAAGCTGGGACGCATAGGGATTTCAGCGGGTCGACCGGACACCCTCGGCAAAGGTGTGAAGTCGGTGCCGTGATCGGTCAGGGACAAATAACTCAGCCCGGTCACCCCTTGCGGCGCCAGTTCGGCGAAGGTCGCGCGGGTAATGGGCGTCGCCTTATCGACCATGATCCGCACCCTGATCATGCGCGGATTCGTCGGATCCAGGCCAATCGCGGTCACGTCTCCCACCCGCACACCTTTGAAGCGCACCGGCGCCTGAAGGGTGAGGCCCGCAACGCTGTAGGAGGAAATCACGTCGAAGGCGATACCCGGCCGCTCACTATGATGCATCCACAAGCCGACTACCGCCACTCCGACCCCCAGAATGGCCAAAAAGACGAGTGCTACCAGCGCGTGTGCACGGCTTTCCAAGGAGAACTCCTTTGCAATATCAGCGACTATTGGAGCACAGGACGGACGCCAAGCCAATCACCATCTGACACGCGCGCAAATGAGCGCACGGATTGACTTGCCACAAGACCCATGCCTAAATGGCGGAAAATCACTGGAACCCTGATTCTCTATGGACTTTGACATCCTCCGCCGTACCATGATTGACACCCAGATCCGCACTTGGGATGTGCTCGACCCCCGTGTGCTGGGGACTGTTGCGCAGGTGAAACGTGAGTTTTTCGTGCCGACCCCATATCGGCATTTGGCTTTTGCTGATTTTAATTTACCTTTGGGGCATGGCGAGATCATGTGGACGCCGAAGATGGAGGCGCGGGTCTTGCAGGAGCTGGATCTGCATGAACCGGATCGGGTCCTGGAGATCGGTACCGGAAGCGGCTACCTGACGGCCCTGATGGCACAACTTGCGGGGGTGGTACATAGTGTCGAGGATCGCGCCGACCTCTCCCGAACGGCGGAAAGCCATTTGCGGGTGCAAGGCGTTCAAAATGCCCACTTGCACATTGGTGACGGATCTAACGGCTGGGTAAGCAATGCCCCCTATGATGCCATCTGCATCACCGGCTCCTTGCCGATGCTGCCGGATGCCTTCAAAGAGCAACTGGCGGTCGGCGGACGATTGATCGCCATTCTCGGCACCGGCCCGGCCATGCGGGTGCGGCGCATTTTCCACTCCCAGCCGGGCATCTTTGAAAGCTCGGAACTCTTCGAGACAGAGGTTCCGCCTCTGCGTCACAAGCCGCTGCCTGTCGGCTTCGTATTCTGAGTGATCATGCGTATCGAGGCCGCGCAGAGCGTTATCCTCGCCGTTGATCTGCAGGATCGCCTGCTCGGCACCCTTTCCCCCGTGCGACGGGCGCTGCTGCTGCGCAACATCACCCAACTGCTGGAGGCGGCCACGGCCCTCGGGCTGCCCGCCCTTGCCACCGCCCAATATCCGCAGGGTCTGGGACCAGTCCGTGAGGATATCCGCGTCCATGCTGCCGATGTCCTGGAAAAGACCGCCTTTTCCTGCCTTCGCAGCAGCAACAGTCGCCAATGGCTGGAGGCACAGGACGGGCGACCTCAGGTCATCCTGACCGGTATAGAGCTCCACATCTGTGTGCTGCAAACCGCCCTGGACCTGCAGGCAGGGGGCTGGCAACCGGTGGTGGTGGCCGATGCCTGCGCCAGCCGTGACGCCGAACATCAGCAACCCGCTTTGGAGCGGCTGCGGCAGGCGGGAGTTACAGTCGCCGTCGCTGAGTCGGTATTTTATGAGTGGCTGGGCGACGCGGCGCACCCGGCTTTTCGCACCCTTGCCGCCGCCTGGCGTTAGGAGTGCTGCCTTGAGTTCTGTCCCACTGAGTTACCAGATCAGCGCCGAACCACAAGCACACCTTTTTCAGGTATCTCTGAGTATTTCCGAACCGGATCCGGAAGGACAGATCCTCGCCCTGCCCGCATGGGTGCCCGGCAGCTATACTATCCGCGACCTCGCCCGCCATGTGACCCAAATCCGCGCAGAGCGTAATGGGCAGGATGTCGCCCTGCACAAAACCGGTAAGGACCGCTGGCGTCTCGCTGCAGGGCATGGCCCGGTCATCGTCCATTATGCCGTGTACGCTTTCGACCGCTCAGTACGCACGGCATATCTGGATGATCAGGGGGGCTTTTTCAACGGCCCGGCCATCTACTTGCGGGTCCTGGGACAGGAAGACCAAGCGCACGCAGTCCTCCTGGAAGGTCCGGAAGACTGGCAGGTGGCCACAGCCCTCCCCCGGCAAAGCGGCGCAACCTGGGGCTGGGGCAGCTTTGTTGCCTCTGAGTATCGCGCCCTCATTGATCATCCGCTGCTCATGGGCACGCTCACTCTGCTGGACTTTTTGGCAGGAGAGCGGCCCCATCACCTGCTCATTCAGGGAATCCATCAGGCAGACCTGCAACGGCTGGGTTCCGACCTGACGCGCATCTGTGACTGGCAACAGCGTTTCTGGGGCGATGCCGCCTTTGCCGAGTACCACTTTCTGTGCATGACCAGTGCTGATAGCTATGGGGGATTGGAGCATCGCGCTTCCAGCGCCCTCCTCTGCGCCCGGGATGACCTGAGTGGCCGCAACGAAGACCATTATCAGCGCTTCCTGGGTCTGGCCAGTCACGAGTATTTCCATAGCTGGCTGGTGCAGGCCATTCGTCCCGCTGTGCTCAGCGCCAGTACCCTGGACCGCGAGGCGCCCACCCGCGACCTCTGGGTCTTTGAGGGTATCACCTCTTACTATGATGATCTCTGCCTGCGCCGCGCCGGCCTGACCACACCCGAGCAATATCTGCGCGGGGTCGGGAAGGAGCTGACCCGCTTGCTGCGCCGCCCCGGACGTTTCCTGCAAAGTCTGGTGGAATCCAGTGAAGATGCCTGGATCAAGCTCTATCATCCCCACGTCAACAGCGCCAACTTTGAGATCAGTTATTATAACAAGGGCGCCCTGATGGCCCTCTGTCTGGACCTCAGTTTGCGCATCGAGAGTGAAGGCACCCGGAGTCTCGACACCTTGCTCACCCGGCTGTGGCAAGACTACGGCCGCATCGCTAAACCGCTGCCGGAAGGCCAATGCATCAATCTGGTCGAGGCGCTCGCCGGGCCGACGCTCGCCGCGCGTTTGGAGGCATGGATTACCGAGAAGACCGACCTGCCGTTGCGCGCGCTGTTGGCGGAAATGGGCATTGCGCTGCACCTGCGCGCCGCCAACGGCCCGCAGGATGAAGGCGGCCAGGCCTGCGAAAAAACCCCGCCGGTCTGGCTGGGTGCGCACTGGCGTCCGCACGCGCTGGGTGCTCAGTTGCGCCATGTGCAGAGTGGCGGTCCTGCAGAGCAGGCAGGGTTGTCGCCGGACGACATTCTCATCGCCATTGATGGCGTCCGGACTACAGCGGAACAATTACCGGCACAACTGGATGCGGCTCCCGCAGGCGCGGCGTTACGTGTTCAGTTCTTCCGCGATGATATTCTTATGGAAACTCAACTGACCCCCGCCTCGCCTCCACAGGATACGGTCTGGCTGGAATCGCTGGAGGATGTGGATGAGGTCGTCCTTGCACGTCGCCGTGCCTGGTTAGAGGGGACAACGGCGGAAAGTCGTTGAGCTTCCGTACCATCATGATCTGATTCTGTAGCAACCCATTTCCGTACAGACAATACCCAGAGGGATATCCCAAGGCTCTCTGGGCACACGCGGCACTTCCTGAAAGGCATGCCCCACCCCAATCAACCGCGGACGCCGCCAACTGCGGCGATGCGGCAAATGTGCCAGGCTGCGATCATAGAAACCGCCGCCCATCCCCAGACGGTAACCTTCCGCGTCAAAGGCAACCAGTGGCAGGATCAGCAGATCCAGTTCATGTACGGAACGCTGATGACTGGGAGACACCTGTGGTTCCGGGATACGAAAGCGATTGTTGCGCATGGCCGCATGCGGGTTAAAAGGCGCAAAACGGAGGCCACGTGCAAACTGACCGGCGAGTACCGGCAGATAAAAATGCTTGTTGACCGCGATCGGGTGCTGCATGAGCGGCAAGGGGCTGATTTCGCCCTGCATGGGCCAGTAGAGTCCGATATGCCGGGCCCGCTGAAAGTGGTTGAGACGCACGAGGTGATTAGAAAGCGCTATGGCGGCGCACTGCAGTGCCTCGGGTGACAGGTCGCGTCGCTGCTGGCGCAGCCGTCGACGTAATTGGCTTTTTGCTGGTACCTCATCCAGCCCTTGAAACAAAAAAACCTCCCGCGTGGGTCGTGCGGCCCGCTACCCCATGAACCTGGTGTACAGGTGGGAATCCACACACCGCTTTAGGCTACTCCACGAAGGAGCTGCACACCACGGTGATGACAGGGGATCCCCTGGATAGACAATGTTGGTTCAGGAATCATCTCGACCACTCGCGCCCCGCAGGAGGCAATGTCCAAGCTACTCCGCCCCCTTACCCATGTCAACCAGCCGGCGCAGGCGATCTTCCAGCAGATTGAGTTGATCATCGCGCACGCGCACTTCCTGGCGGGTGCGCTGCAGATCTGCAGCCAGGTTGACCGCCACCATCAGTGCGGTGCGCTCCTTACTGATCATTCGCCCCCGTGCACGGGCGGCTTCGAGCTGTTGATTCAACAGTGCCACCGCCTCCAGAAGCAGTGCCTGTTCTTCGGGCAGACAGGGCACCTGATAACTTTGCCCCAGCAAAGTGATGTTGACGTGATTGGTGGTGGGACTGCGAGTTGCTTCAGGCACGGTTTTCTCCATCTGTATGGTTCTATCCTTCGTTTTCCCAATGGCCCACCTGCGTGAGCAGCTCACTGAGCCGCAGACATACCGCCTCCTGACGTTCCCGCAGCAAGATATTCTCGGCGTCAAGCATCTGGATTTGTTTTTGCAGAACCTGCAGGGAACGCTTGTCACGCCCGTCTCCTTCCAGATGACGACGCAAGCCGCGATAATCCGTTATAATGCCTTCCAGCTCTGCGAACAGCGATTCAAAACGGGACTCCAACACTGCGCCACCCCATCTCACCAAGGATTTTGCCTCCGAGTGTACGAAGCGCCCCAGCCATTTGCAAACTGAATCAGGTTGTTCCCGATTATGCCTCTTTCTGATCCTAACAAACGTAACCGCGGCTTCCGCTTCCGGCTTGGTGTAGCGACTGGCCTGATGCTGCTGGCGATTCTGGTCGTCATACTGCGCGTCATGGACCTGGAGGTGCTGCATTTTTCCAAGTTCCGTACACTGGCTTATGATAATCATGCGGCTCTCGTTCCCGTCGCCCCGCCCCGCGGCCTTGTGCTTGCTGATCATGGTGAGGTGCTGGCGGAAAACCAGCCCATATATGCCGTGGAAATCACCCCTGACCAGACGCCCCATTTGCGGCAGACGTTGCAGCGTCTACAGCAAATGCTCGGGCTGAGTGCAGACGATATGCGCCAATTTCAGGACCGGCGTCTGGGAAAACCGGATTTCGATCCGGTGGTCCTCAAGGCCGATCTGACGTCGACACAGATCGCCGCTATCGCCGTGCGCGCGCTGGATCTGCCCGGAGTGCGTGTCGTCGCCATGCTCCATCGCCATTATCCCTACGACGCACTGTTCTCCCACGTCGTCGGCTATGTCGGCCCTATTACTGCCACCGATCTGAAGGATTTTCACGCCAGTGACTATGTTGGTCGCAACTATATTGGCAAGAATGGTCTGGAGCGCTATTACGAACGCCAGCTACGCGGCACCATGGGTTATCAGATCAAGGATATCAACGCCCGCGGCCTACAGGTGGGCAACCTGCGCGATATCCCCGCGCACCCCGGAGACAATCTGCTCACCCACCTGCGGGTGCGGGTGCAGCAGGCCGGGGCACTGGCCCTGCAGGGTAAGGGGTATCGCGGCGCGGTCGTTGCCATGAATCCGAACAATGGCGCCATACTGGCCATGGTGACCAGTCCCAGCTTCAATGCCAACTGGTTCGTGGACGGTATCAGCACGGCCCACTGGCAGAGTCTCCTGGACAATCCGGGGCGCCCATTGATGAATCGCGCCGACAATGGCCTCTACCCGCCGGGTTCCTGCGCCAAGCCCTTTTATTCCATAGAGGCGATACAGGAAGGCGTCATTGCGCCGGATTACCATACCTTCTGTGCGGGTAATTATCAGCTCGGCGGCCACACCTACTGGGACTGGAACCGGGGAGGATTCGGCAACACCGGTCTGACCAAGGCACTGACCTGGTCGGTAGATGTTTTCTACTACAAACTCGCGGTGAAGATGGGTATCGCCCTACAGGACAAAATCCTGTGGCGATTTGGCTTCGGCAGCAAGCCACCCATCGATCTGCCGGGCGGAGCCAGCGGCCTGGTGCCCAGCCCCGCCTGGAAGCGTGCGCATCTGCATGCCCCCTGGTACACGGGGGACTCCATCATTCTCGGGATCGGTCAGGGATATCTGCTGGAGACTCCCCTGCAATTGGCGCGGGCAGTCTCCGCGCTCGCCAACGGCGGCTATCTGGTCCAGCCTCAGGTGGCCAAAGCCTTCATCAACCCGGATAGCGGCATGGCAGAGCCCATCCCCAATGCATCGCCCATTAGTCTCCACATCCCGGCGGACGCCATGCATGCGGTGCATAAAGGCATGGAAGCCTGTGTCGCCAGCGGAACCTGCCATTCGATCAGCATTCCCGGCATCACCATTGCCGGGAAGACTGGCACCGCACAAGTCCCGGTGGGATACAAAAATGGTCGCACTGTCTATAACAACGACTCCCTTTTTATTGGCTGGGCACCGATACATCACCCCAAAATCGCTGTCGCCGTAGTGGTGGAATATGGCGGGCATAACGCTTGGCAAGCCCTGCCGGTGGCCCGTGCGGTGATCAAAGCCTATTTACAGCCCGATGAAAAAACTCCGGAAATGGTTGCTGAAAAAGCCGCAGCGCATTATGATGCGCCCCTTGCCATTGGGGAGAAAGGTTCTGTCAACCCTCGCCCCGCTCAATCCGCAATACCATAAGGAGTCCAGAAAATGACAGATTTTACGATTGCGGCCCAGCCGCGTGAAGATAACGGCCGTCGTGCCAGCCGTCGCCTGCGCCGTATCGGCATGGTGCCCGCCGTGCTTTATGGTGATGGCAAGGCCGCGATAGGTCTCAGTATTGAAGCCCGCCTGCTGCGCAAATTGCTGGCCGACGAGCGCGCATACACCCACGTCATCACCCTGCAGTTTCCCCACGGCAATGAGACGGCACTGATTCGCGACTTGCAGATGCACCCCTACAAGGAAGAAGTCCTGCACATGGACTTTTTGCGCGTTCATGCCGGTGAGCGAGTACACCTGCATATCCCGGTCCACTTCCTCAACGAGGATACCTGCGCCGGACTCAAGGCCGGTGGTGTGCTGCATCGCGCCCTGGTGGAGGTAGAAGTGGAAGCGCCAGTGGATCGCCTGCCGGAAGCCCTCCAGGTAGATATTGCCGGGCTGCACATTGGTGATAGCCTGCATCTGTCGCAGATCAGCGTGCCCGCCGGCGTGACGCTGGTGCCTTTGCTGCATGAGGACGACAAGGAAGTCGTCTCCATCCACAATCCGCGTACCGGTGCCGAGGCGGAAGAAGCCCCGGAAACTACCGCTTGAGTCCTTATGGACTGGTTATTGGCGGGCCTGGGTAACCCTGGCGCGGAATACGCCCGGACCCGCCATAATGCCGGTTTTTGGACGCTCCAAACCCTTGCGGATCGGGTCGGGGCGTCTTTGCGTATGGAGAAGCGCTGGCATTGCCTGGCCACTACGGCACGAGCTTCCGGACTGGAACTGGGGCTGTGTATGCCTCAGGATTTCATGAACCGCAGCGGTGGCCCGGTACAGGCTATGGCCGCCTTTTATAAAGTGCCCGTAGAACGGATTCTGGTGATTCATGATGAGCTGGACCTACCCCCAGGTACGGCACGGCTGAAACGCGGTGGTGGTCATGGCGGGCACAACGGCTTACGCGATCTCGACCGTGCCCTGGGCACCCGCGATTACTGGCGGCTGCGCATCGGTATCGGCCATCCAGGGCACAAAGATGCGGTCATCGGTTATGTGCTTGGCGCTCCGACGGCAGCAGATAAGACCCTGATTGACGAGGCGATTGAACGCAGTCTCGGCGTACTTCCCGATTTTCTCAGCGGCCGCACGGATGCGGCACAGAAAACGCTGCATAGCGATTAGGAGTTTCTTATGGCTTTGGCCTGCGGCATCGTCGGCTTACCCAATGTCGGCAAATCCACCCTTTTCAACGCCATCACCAGGGCGGGTATCGCGGCGGAGAACTATCCCTTCTGCACGATTGAGCCGAACGTCGGCCTGGTTGCCGTGCCGGATCCCCGTCTCGAGGCCCTGTCAGAGATCGTCAAACCACAGAAGGTACAGCACGCCACCATGGAGTTCGTGGACATCGCCGGGCTGGTGGCCGGTGCAGCGCAGGGTGAGGGTCTGGGCAACCAGTTTCTCGCCCATATCCGTGAGACAGACGCCATTGCCTTGGTCACCCGCTGCTTTGAGGACCCCAACGTGGTCCATGTGAGTCGCCATGTAGACCCGGTGGCGGATCTGGAGGTGGTGCTGACGGAGCTGATTCTGGCCGATCTCAGCACCGTGGAGAAGGCCCAGGCGCGGGTGGCGCGGCAAGCCAAGGGAGGCAACAAAGACGCGGTGGCCGAAGTCGCCGCCATGACCCGCCTCCTGCCCCACCTCAATGAAGGCAAGCCGGCCGCCAGCCTGAACCTGAACAGCGAGGAGCAAGAGCATCTGCACAGCCTCTGTCTACTGACCATGAAGCCCCTCATGGTTATTGCCAATGTCGCTGAGGACGAGCTGCAGGGTGGCCCCTGGCGTGCACCCCTGGAAGCCTGGGCGGCCGAACGGCATGCGAGTGTGGTGCCTGTCTGCGCCGCCATAGAATCAGAGCTGGCAGAACTGGAACCGGAGGAGCAAAGCGCTTTCTTGCAGGACTTGGGGCTGGAGGAGCCCGGCCTCAACCGCATCATCCGTGCGGCTTACCGTTTACTGGGTCTGCAGACCTACTTCACTGCCGGCGTCAAAGAGGTCCGCGCCTGGACCATCCCGGTGGGCGCCACGGCGCCACAGGCGGCGGGGGTCATTCACAGTGATTTTGAACGCGGTTTCATCCGCGCCCAGACCATCGCTTATGACGATTTCATTCAGTACAAGGGCGAACACGGGGCCAAGGAAGCGGGCAAGATGCGTGCGGAAGGGAAGGAATATGTGGTGCAGGATGGGGATGTGCTGAACTTTTTGTTCAACGTGTAGCGGAACATTCGGGAAAGGCTGAAGACCATGGACTTCACCACTCTCGATGCCCTGCGCAACTACCATCCGGCGTGGCGCTTGCTACGCTCGGACCATGCGCCGCTGATCGCAAGTTTTCTGCATCGGGTCTTCGTGCTGCCCAATGTACGCATCATTTCCGCCGCCGATCTGGCCGGGGCACTGGAAGATGAACTCTATGCCCTGCGCCAGCGGTTGCGGCCGGAGGCTTTCCCCAAAGACGCCATCGACTATCTCAACGATTGGGCAAGTCCAGAAAAGGCCTGGCTCCGCAAATTCTACGCCCAGGGCAGCGACGAGCCTCAGTTCGACCTGACCCCGGCCACGGAAAAAGCCATCGCCTGGCTGGACAGTCTCACGGCACGGCAATTTGTTGGGACGGAGTCGCGCCTGCTCACCCTCTTTGACCTACTTAAACAGATGAGCGAGGGCAGCGAGAGCGATCCGGCCATCCGCATGGCCGAGTTGCAGAAGCGGCGCGACGAGATCGACGTGGAAATGGCGCGGGTGCTGGCTGGTGACATTACGCTGCTGGATGATACCGCTCTCAAGGACCGCTTTCAGCAATTTACGCAACTGGCGCGAGAACTGTTGGGCGACTTCCGCGAAGTGGAGCATAACTTCCGCTTGCTGGACCGGCGGGTACGCGAGCGTGTCGCCCTCTGGGAAGGCGCCAAAGGGGCATTGCTGGAGGAGATCATGGGAGAACGCGATGCCATCGCCGATTCCGATCAGGGACGCAGCTTTCGTGCCTTCTGGGACTTCCTTATGTCCAGTCGGCGGCAGGAAGAACTGACGGAGATGCTCGACCAGGTGCTGGGGCTGAAGCCGATGGCAGAGCTCAAGCCCGATGCCCGGATGCGGCGGGTGCATTACGACTGGCTGGAGGCCGGTGAACATACCCAGCGCACCGTGGCGCAACTCTCCCAGCAACTACGGCGTTTTCTGGACGATAAGGCGTGGCTTGAAAATCGGCGCATCATGGATATCCTGCACGGCATCGAAGCCAAGGCGCTGGCCCTGCGCGATGAGCCGCCGACAGGCGACGTTACGAAAATGGCGGAGCTGAGCGCCCGCATTGAACTGCCCATGGAAAGACCGCTACACACCCCCACCCTCAAGCCCCTGATTGCGGAACTCACCCTGCAAGCAGGGGAAGACGATGTCGATGCCGTGGCGCTCTACCAGCAGGTTTTCGTGGATACGGCCCAACTGACGGGCCATATCCGTCACGCCTTGCAAGATCGCGCACAGATTACTCTGCGTGAACTGACCGAATCCCAGCCCTTGCGCCAGGGACTGGCGGAGCTGGTGGTCTACCTGCAACTCGGCAGCGAGACCTTTAAAACGGCGGTGGATGAGGACACACCCGAGCATATCCGTTGGACCGCCCGCAACCGGAATGATGTTATCGTCGAGAAAACGGCACAGTTGCCGCGCATCATTTTTCTGAGGTAAGGATGGAAGAAGAAACCGCAAACCTTTCCGCACTCGTCATTCCGCTTCTCAAAGGGGTGATCTACCGGGAGGGCGATGAGCACTTGTGGAGCGACCTGCTGAACCTGCATCCGCGGTTACGGGACCATGTCTCAGTGCTGGGCCTGGAACTGGTCATCGACGAAGCGGAAGGCTACGCCTTTCTGAAAAGCCGTCCGGAATCCTCCGACCCGGGCGTGACACCCCCGTCCCGCCTGATTGCCCGCCGGCCCCTGTCTTTTCCGGTGAGCCTGCTGCTCGCCCTGCTGCGCAAAAAGCTGGCGGAATTCGATGTCGGCGGTGACGACACCCGTCTGGTGCTAAGTCGCGAGGAAATCGTCGAACTGCTGCGTGTGTTTCTGCCCGACAGCAGCAACGAGACACGGATCGTCGATCAGATCGAGAATCACATCAACAAAATTGTCGATCTGGGTTTTCTGCGCCGCTTGAAGACCAGCAGCGGTCCGACCAGCTTTGAAGTACGGCGTATCCTCAAGGCCTTTGTCGACGCGCAATGGCTGGCGGATTTTGACCAGAGACTCGCAGACTATCACGCACAATGCAGCGGCGTGGAAGGCCGCGCAGAGGACACTGCCAATGATTGAAGCACAAGCGCTGGAACTGGATTTTCTCGGCGACGATACCCTCTCGGGTTTTCGCCTGCACCGGCTGGAAGTGTTCAACTGGGGCACCTTCGATCAGCGCGTCTGGACCCTCACTCTGGACGGCCAGAACGGGCTGCTGACCGGCGACATTGGCTCCGGCAAGTCCACCCTAGTAGATGCCATCACCACCCTGCTGGTCCCGGCCCAGCGCATCGCCTACAACAAGGCCGCCGGTGCCGACAGCAAGGAGCGCAGCCTGCGCTCTTATGTACTCGGGCATTACAAATCGGAGCGTAATGAAGTGACGGGAGCGGCCAAACCCGTGGCTCTGCGCGGTCAGAACAGCTACTCGGTGATTCTCGGAGTCTTCCATAATGCGGGTTATGGATCCACTGTGACCCTGGCGCAAATCTTCTGGATGAAGGATGCCCAGGGCCAGCCCGCCCGCTTCTTTGCCATGGCCGAAAGCGATCTCTCCATCACCCGGGATTTTTCCGGATTTGGCACCGACATTGGCCAGTTGCGCAAGCGCCTGCGCGACGGTGGCGTCGACATCGAAGACGGTTTTCCCAAGTACAGCGCCTGGTTCCGCCGTCGCTTCGGCATTGAAAACGATCAAGCCCTGGAACTCTTCCACCAGACCGTCTCCATGAAGTCCGTGGGCAATCTCACCGACTTCGTGCGCAATCACATGCTGGAACCCTTCGATGTCGCCCCGCGCATCGGTGCCCTCATTACCCATTTCGACGACCTGAGCCGTGCCCATGCCGCCGTGCTCAAGGCCAAGCGCCAAGTGCAACTGCTGACGCCGCTGGTGGCCGACTGCGCCCAGCACCGGACGCTACAAGACAAAGTCGATGACTTGCGTCAGTGCCGCGAAGGCCTGCGCGCCCACTTTGCCGGATTGAAACTGACCCTGCTGGATAAACGCCTCATCAGTATCCACGAAGACTGGAGTCGCCTGGATACGCAGGTGCAACGGCTGGATCAGCGCCGCAGCGAACAGCGCATGGCCGTCGATGCCATCCGCCAGGCCATCGCCCAGAACGGCGGCAATCGGCTGGAGCAGTTGCGCATGGAAATTCAACGCGCTGGGCAGGAGTGTGACCGCCGTCGGCACAAGGCGGACCGTTACGCCGAACTCGTCCAGAAGATGGCCGAGACGCCAGCCGCGCATGCTGCGGCCTTTCAGGAACAACACAGCCAACTGGACGAACTCAGCGATCGCCTGCGGGAACAGGCGACTGGCCTGGAGAATCAGGAGCGGGAAGAGGATTTCACCTTTCGCAAAGGACGGGAGGAGTATGAAGCCCGAAGCGCGGAAATCGCCAGCCTGAAGCAACGCCGCAGTAACATCGACACCCGGCAAATCCAGATTCGCAGTGCCCTCTGTGCAGCGCTGGGCGTGGACGAAGAAGAGATGCCCTTTACCGGTGAACTCCTTCAGGTGCGTCCCGAGGATGGTGCCTGGGAAGGTGCTGCGGAGCGTTTGCTGCACGACTTCGGGCTTTCCTTGCTGGTGCCGGATGCCCGCTACGCCGACGTGGCGGCCTGGGCAGACAGCAATCAATTGCGCGGGCGACTGGTCTATTTCCATGTGCGACCGCACAAACAGGGCGAAATGCCCGAACTGCACCCGGATTCCTTGCTCCGCAAACTCTCTGTCAAACCCGATTCCCCTTTCTACGGCTGGCTGCAGCGGGAAATGGCGCGTCGCTTTGACGTAGCCTGTTGCAGCACCCCGGAGCAGTTCCGCCGGGAGAGCCGCGCCATCACCCACGCCGGCCAGATCAAAGACCCCGGCGGACGGCACGAAAAGGATGACCGCCACCCCATCGATGACCGCAGCCGCTATGTACTGGGCTGGAGCAACGCCGCTAAAATTGCCGCGCTGGAAACTACCCAACGCCAGCTCGAAACCTCTCTCAGTGAAACGCGCAGCCGCCTGGGCGCCATCCAGTCGGCACGCAAGGTGCTGGAGGAGCGACTGCAGACCCTCGCCCGGCTGGAGGAGTTCAACGACTACGAAGAACTGGACTGCACTGCCATCGCCACGGAAATTGCCCGCCTGGAAGACGAACGGCAGGCGCTGGAATCGGCGTCGGACATCCTCAAGTCTCTGAACATACAGTTACAGGATGCATCCCAGAACCTCAGCGGCACCGAGAACCAACTGGAAGCCGCCAAAGATAAGCGTTCCAAGCTGGAACAGCGCCGGAGCGATACCGGAAAACTGCGGGAGGAAACCCAGAAACAACTGAAGGAAACCCCGGCTGACCCGATTTTGTCACAAAAACTGGAGCCCTTACGCTGCGAAGCGTCGGGTGAACACCATCTCACTGTGGAATCCTGCGAGGGTCGCGAACAGGAACTGCGCCAATGGCTGCAGAACAAGATGGACAATGAAAACAAAAAATCACCGGGCTGGCCGAGAAAATCATCAAGGCCATGTCCGCCTTCAAGGACGCCTACAAACTGGAAACCGAGGATTACGATGCCAGCTTGGCCGCTGCCTTTGAATATCAGAATCTGCTCGACACCCTGAACAGTGACGATTTGCCGCGCTTTGAGGCCCGCTTCAAAGATCTGCTCAACGTCAACGCCATCAACGAGATCGCCAATTTCAACGCGCAACTCGCCCGCGAACGCGAAACCATCAAGGAACGCATCACCCGGATCAACGTGTCCCTGGCGCAGATCGATTACAACCCCAGCCGCTATATCGTGCTGGAATCCCAGCCCAGCCCCGATGCCGAGACCCGCGACTTCCAGACGGAACTGCGCCGATGCACCGAAGGGGCATTAACTGGCTCCGAAGATGCCCAGTATTCCGAAAGTAAGTTTTTGCAGGTCAAAAGTATCATTGATCGCTTCCGGGGCCGCGAAGGCTTGTCCGATCAGGATCACCGTTGGACCAACAAAGTCACTGACGTGCGCAACTGGTTCCTCTTCGCCGCCAGCGAGCGCTGGCGTGAGGATGACAGCGAACACGAGCACTACACCGACTCCGGCGGCAAGTCCGGCGGGCAGAAGGAAAAACTGGCCTATACCATTCTCGCCGCCAGTCTTGCCTATCAATTCGGTCTGGAATGGGGCGCGGTGCGCTCCCGCTCTTTCCGCTTCGTGGTCATTGACGAGGCCTTTGGTCGCGGCTCCGACGAGTCGGCGCAGTACGGTCTGCGTCTCTTCCAGCAACTGAACCTGCAACTACTTATTGTCACGCCGCTACAGAAAATCCACATTATCGAACCCTTCGTCGCCCACGTCGGCTTCGTTCACAACGAAGGTGGCAAGGACTCCAAATTGCGTAATCTGCCTATCGCGGAATACCGTGCGCACAAGGCAGACTTCGCCCCGTGAACTGGACCTCTGCGGCGAACGTCCGCAAGCAGCTTCAGCGGCTCTGGGAGCGCGGGGAGTTGCTGCGGGCGCTGACCGACGATGCCGCATTTTTCCCCTTGCGGCTGACCTTTAAATGCCCGAATTCAGCAGATCTGACCGAACAATTCGCCGCCGTCCGTGACTGGATCTGCGCCCTGACCGCCATCCCGAAGATCCGCATCGAGTGGCGCGAGACTCAGCACCGGGTGTTTGGCGCACAACGGCTGCCCGCCTCCCTCTGGGTGGATACCGCAGAAGATGCCCTCGCGCTGATCAGCAAGCAGCATGATGCCCGGCGTTTTCGGACAATATGGGCATCGACGGCATTCCGGCACCCTGCACTGCTGGATTGGCTACACCGAAAACCGTTGCAGGCGTTGGACTACACTACCGTCTGGCCGCAACTACTGGCGGTGCTGGACTGGATGGCGGACCATCCCCGCCCCGGTATCTACCTGCGCCAAGTGGATATTCCCGGTATTCACAGCAAGTTTATTGAAGGGCACCGCGCGGTGCTGTCCGAACTCTGCGATGCACTCCTGCCCGCAGAGGCCATCGCCCCTGGGCATCGGGGTATCAGCCAGTTTACCTCCCGCTACGGCTTTCTCGATAAAGCGCCGCGCATCCGCTTTCGGCTGCTGGATGCCGGGATAACGCTGCTCCCCGGCACGTTCTGTCCCGACATCACCCTGGACGCCGCCAACTTTGCGACACTGGATCTGCCGGTCCGCAGGGTCTTCATCACCGAAAATGAGACCAACTTCCTCGCCTTCCCCCGCGTCTCTGACGCCATCGTCATTTTTGGCGCGGGTTACGGCTGGGACGCACTGTCCCAGGCCCGCTGGCTTGCGCGCTGCGCTATCCATTATTGGGGAGACATCGACACCCACGGCTTCGCCATCCTCGACCATTTGCGCAAGTACTTTCCGCAGGTGCAGACCTTGCTCATGGATGAAGAAACCCTGATGACGCATCAGGATTTCTGGGGAGAGGAAGACAAGCCCACCGTACAGGATCTGCCTCACCTGGTGGAAAGCGAACGCGTCCTCTACGACATCCTCCGCGACAACCGCCTCCGTCCCGGATTACGACTGGAACAGGAGCGAATTAGATTTAGCCGTCTACAGGATGCCATCGCCGCGTCTTTTTGACGAAGTGCTCATCACCATCGTTCAAAATAGATTGCATGGCGCGTGTTTTAACGTACACTCTCCACCCATGGAACAGGTCTGCAAAAAAATTCGGCAACTTCGCGAGGATAAAGGCTGGTCCGTGCGCGGACTGGCGGCACGTGCCGAGATTTCACCCAGCGCCCTCTCGCAGATCGAGGCCGGGCAGAACTCCCCCTCCATCGCCACGCTGGAAAAAATCTGCGCGGCGCTGCAGATCCCCATCGTCGCGATTTTCGATGATGGAGAAACGGCGGGTTTGCCATTGATCATGCGCAGCGGTGACCGGCGCAAGTTTTACAGTGCCGGTTCCCACGCTTCACTGGAGCCGCTGGCCCGCGGCCTGCCGCAAAAAAAAATGCAACCGCTGCTGATGGTACTCGAACCAGGCGGAGAATGCGGGGAGCATCCCTATACCAGTGCCGAGGGAGAAGAGTTCACCATTGTCATCCACGGGACAGCCGCTTTTGAGCAATCCGGGGTGACCACGGAACTGGGGGAAGGCGACGCCATTTACTATGATCCACGTTTGCCCCACAACTGGCACAACCGCAGCCACTCCGCAACGACCCTGCTGGTGGTGGTAGCCCAGTGATCTCCTGCCTGCCCTTGGATCTGGCCACTGGGGCATTACTGCTCTGGCTGGGTCTGGGGCTATTGGGCTTTCTGCTGGGCGGCTGGCCAGCCCTTGCCTGTCGACTGGTGTTTCCCGCAAGCAGCGTGGTCGCCCTGCTGCTGACCATTGCTGGATTCACCGCGCTGACGGCCACTCCGGACCACCTGCAACTGCACGGCCCCCTCCCCGCTCTGCCCTGGTCTTTCCAGATCGATCCCCTCTCGGGATTTTTCCTGATCCTGCTGGGACTGCTGGCCTTCGCGGTAGCACTGTTTGCTACTGGCTATTTCCGCTCCTTACCGGGACCCGACTTGCGCCGTTTAATGCTCCAGTACCACAGTTTCCTGCTGGGTATGGGGCTCGTTCTGCTGGCGGCCAACGCCTTCACCTTTCTGGTCGCCTGGGAAATCATGGCACTGGCCTCGTATTTCCTGGTGGTGACGGAGCATGAAGAAGTCGGCAGCCGACACGCCGGTTTCCTCTATCTGCTCATCGCCCATTTGGGGGCACTGAGCATTTTGCTGGGCTTCGTCATCCTCGCCGGGGCGACCATAGCCCAGGGCGGGCCATTCAGCGCCATGCTGCACGCCCCCCTCAACCCGTTCTGGGCATCGGCAGCCTTTCTTCTGACCTTTTTCGGTTTCAGTGCCAAGGCAGGTCTGCTCCCCCTGCATATCTGGTTGCCGGATGCCCATCCCGCCGCACCCGCCCCGGTCTCCGCGCTGATGAGCGGGGCGATGCTGCAGATGGCCTTCTATGGCATGTTACGGGTGGACTTTCTCTTCTTCGGCAAGCTGGCCCTGTGGTGGGGTCCCTTTGTGTTGGTAGTGGGCCTGGCGACGGCCCTCTTTGGTGTGCTTTTCGCCGCCGTCCAGACCGACATGAAGCGCCTGCTGGCCTATTCCTCCATGGAAAATATGGGCCTGATCATGGTGGCTTTCGGCCTCGCCCTGATCTTCCGCACGCACGGGCTCAATGCCCTGGCGGCCCTGGCCCTGGCCGCCGCTCTGTATCACGCCCTGAACCATGCTTTCTTCAAGGGCCTGCTTTTTCTCGGCAGTGGCAGCGTGCTGCACGGGGCAGGCAGCGTGGCCATGGATCGACTGGGTGGCCTGATCCGGCAGATGCCCCAGACCGCATTTTTTATGCTCCTGGGCACCCTCGCCATCGCCGGGTTGCCACCGCTCAACGGCTTTGTCTCCGAATGGCTGCTCCTGCAAGCCTTTCTGCTATCCCCCGCCCTGCCGCAAAGCACCCTTAGTGCGGTATTGCCGTTGGCGGCCGCCGGCGTAGTGCTGGCGGCCGCTCTGGCGGCCTATGCCATGGTCAAGTTTTACGGCATCGCCTTTCTCGGTCAGCCGCGTGGCACCCGGTATGTCCACGAGGCCGGACGCTGGGAACAGTCGGCCATGGCCCTGCTCAGTCTCGCCTGTATGTTTCTCGGGCTCTTTCCGGGTGTTCTGCTGAATCTGCTGCATCCGGTGTTGCTGGAGATGCTCGGCCGGGGCTTCGCCATCCAGCAAGGGCTATGGCTGACCCCGGTCTCCGCACAACGCGCCAGTTATAGTCCGGTGATTTTCTTCCTCGGCATGGCGATCGCCCTGGGTCTGGGTTTTCTCCTGATCTGGAGTCTCTTTGGCCGGCCCTTGCGGCGCGTGCCGGTCTGGGCCTGCGGTTTTCCCGTCCGGACGCCGGCCATGCAGGATAGCCCACTGGGCTTTGTCCAACCGCTCCTGCGCATCTTCGCCCCACTCTATCAGGCGGAGCGGCAGGCAGACGATGCCGGCCGCTGGCAGGTACGGATCGGCGAACCGGTGTACCGCGGCATCTATCAGCCCCTGAACCGCATCGTCCTCTGGCTCTCGGCTCAGGTGCTGCGCCTGCAGCAGGGTCGCATCACCCTGTATCTGCTTTACAGTTTCCTGACGCTGCTGGTCCTGCTGGCGATCTGGCGATGACCGCCATACTGCTGGAACTGGCGCAGGTGCTGCTGGTGGCGTTTCTGGCGCCGCTCTTTGCCGGCCTTCTGCGGGCATTGCGGACGATCCTGCAGAACCGGCGACCGGCTGGCTGCTGGCAGAGCTACCGCGATCTGTATCGCCTGTTCCATAAAGAATCTCTGCAGGCAGAAGGAACGTCCTGGCTCTTCCGCTTTGCGCCTTACGGGATTTTCGGAGCGTTCTGTCTGGCGGCCGGGATCATCCCCATTCTCGCCACCGGTCTACCCCTGGCACCGGCTGCCGATGTCATTGCCCTGGTGGGTTTGTTCGCCCTGGCGCGGGTTTTTCAGGTACTGGCGGCCATGGATACGGGGACACCTTTCGCCACCCTGGGTGCCCATCGGGAAATGCTGATCGCAGGGCTTGCGGAACCCGCTCTGCTGGCCACACTCTTTACGGCGTCCCTGCTCTCCCGGTCCACTTCGCTGAGCGTGATCGTCGCCCATCTGGAGCAACTGCACTTCGCCCTGCACCCCAGCATGGTTTTCGCCGCCGCCGCCTTTTTCATGGTGCTGCTGGCGGAAAACGCGCGGATTCCCGTGGATAATCCCGCCACCCACCTGGAGCTGACCATGATCCACGAAGCCATGCTCCTGGAATACTCGGGACGGCACCTCGCGCTCATGGAGTGGGGGGCGCAGATCAAGCTGGTGCTCTACGTGGCCATCGGTATTGCGCTGTTTTTGCCCTGGGGTATCGTGCCCACCGCAGAAATTGCGGTACTGCCCCTGACCGTGCCGATCCTGCTGCTGAAATTCGCGGCCGCTGCTCTTATCCTGGCGCTGGTCGAAACCCTACTCGCCAAGCTGCGCCTCTTTCGTTCGCCGGAGTTCATGGCAACCGCCTTTCTGCTCGGAGTCGTCGGACTCCTGAGTTTCTTCATGCTGGGGGCATGACATGATGATCACCACACAGGGACTCGCCTGGGGCATCCCCCTGCTGAGGCTCCTCGCCGCCCTCCTCCTGCTGCTGGCTTTCGCCATGCTGGCGCAACGGCGGCTCCTCACCCTGATCCACCTTCTCGCTTGGCAAGGAGTGGTCCTAGCGGCTGGCACCGCGCTGGTGGCGCTGTTGACCGGGCAGACGGAATTATGGTTTTCCGCAGCGCTGACCCTGTGCCTGAAGGCCATTCTGATCCCGACGGTCCTGCATCGCCTGCTACGGCGACTGCAGGTGCATGGCGATGTGGAGGCAGTACTCAACATTCCCCTGACCCTGCTCGCCGGCATCGCACTGGTCATCTTCGCCTTCTCCCTCGCCGCTCCCATCACCGCCCTGACCGGCACCGTGACCCGCGGCATGGTCGGCATTGCCCTCGCCGCCGTACTGCTCGCTTTTCTGATGATGATCACGCGGCGCAAGGCTATTTCTCAGGTCGTGGGTTTTCTGGCTATCGATAATGGCCTCTTCTTCGCCGCCACCAGCGCCACCCTGGGTATGCCGATGATTGTGGAACTGGGCGTAGCCCTGGATGCCCTGATCGGTTTCGTTATTCTCGGCGTGTTCTTTTTTCAGATACGGGAGACCTTCGACAGCATGGATCTCCAGAATCTGGAACATATCCGGGAGGAATAATGCTGATTCTGCTGGTTCTGGCGTGTGCGGCGATGGGCATCCCCCTGCTCGCCCTCTGGGGCGACGGACGCCGGGGCGCAGCGCTGTTCATCGGCCTCAATACGCTGACCCTGCTGGCTATCCTCGCCCTGACTATACAGGTGCTGCGGGACGGCGCATTTACCGCGGGCGGCGGACAATTCATGGTGGATGATCTCAGTATCGTGCTGGTACTGGTGGATGGTGTGGTGGGGCTCAGTACGGCATGGTTCTCCCGCAACTACATGCTGCACGAAATTGCGCACTGGTCGCTCTCCCGCCGGCGTGTCCGCCTTTATCACGCGATGTTCCAGACCTTTCTCGCCACCATGCTGCTGGCCCTGTTGACCAACAATATGGGCATCCTCTGGGTAGCCATGGAAGGCGCCACGCTGTCGACGGTCCTGCTGGTGAGCCTCTTCCGCACCGCCGAAGGTCTGGAGGCGGCCTGGAAATATTTCATCCTCTGCGGCGTCGGTCTGGCGATGGCGCTATTCGGCACGATCCTGCTGTATTTCGCCGCTCAGAAAATCATGGGGCACGGTGCGGACGCATTGCTGTGGACCCATCTGGCAGCCGTGCGCCATCAGTTGGAGCCGCAGGTCATGGCCATCGCCTTCATCTTCATGCTGGTGGGCTACGGCACCAAAATCGGCCTGACCCCGCTCAACAACTGGCTGCCGGATGCCCACGCCAGCGGCCCCAGCTCGGTTTCGGCGGTACTTTCCGGACTATTGCTCAATGTGGCCCTCTACGCCGTTCTGCGCGCCAAGGTGCTGGTGGATGGTGCCCTGGGTCCGGACTTCGCCGGTCGACTGCTGATGGGCTTCGGTTTGCTCTCCCTGCTGGTGGCGGCCTTTTCCATGCTACGGCAGCGGGATGTGAAGCGGCTTTTCGCCTACTCCTCCATCGAGCATATGGGACTGGCCACCTTCGCCTTCGGGATCGGCTCGCCACTGGCGAGTTTTGCGGGCCTACTGCACATGATCAGCCATAGCCTGACCAAATCCTCCGTGTTTTTCTCGGTCGGACAAGCGGTACAAAGTGTCGGCAGCCGGGAAATCCAGCGCATCCGCGGCCTGTTGGAATTCAGCCCTTTCCTGGGCTGGGCGCTCATGCTGGCGGTGCTCTTTATCCTCGGAATGCCACCCAGCGGCCTCTTCCTGAGTGAATTTCTTATTATCACCAGCACGTTGCAGGCCCAGCCCTGGCTCACGCCTTCGCTCCTGCTGGGATTGGGCGTAGCCTTCGCCGGGATTTTCCCGCGCCTGCAGGGAATGGTCTTCGGGCCTGCTCCAGAAGGCATCGCCCGCCAGCCCGTCGCCGGCATCATCCCGGTCTTCATCCAACTGGCCCTCGTCATCGTGCTCGGGGTATTCATCCCCTGGATACTGGTCCAGTGGATGCAGCATGCCGCTCTGCTCCTCCACGGATAAGGACGCCATCATGCCCAACCCAGCACTGCGCGTACTGACTGATTTCCGGCAATGGGGCACGACGTTACCGGTGTGGTCCGGTCGCCTCTGTAAAGAGTATTGGCCGCTTGCCGCCGAGAATATCCGTGCGCAGGGGGGTCGCCTGCTGGCCCTCTGGGGCGAGGAGCGTCGCGCCGAAGAATCCGGTTATCTCATCCACGCGGCGTTTCTCGCCGAGACAGGCATCATCCATATGGAAATGATCGTGGACCCTGCTGCTGCGGTCTGTCCGGGTCTGGCCGCTATCTTTCCGGCTGCCCTGCGCATGGAACGGACACTCTATGACCTGCTGGGCGTCCGTACGACAGGGACGAACGATACCCGCCCCTGGCTGCGGCATGCCGTCTGGCCTGCGGATCAATTTCCCCTGCGCGCGGATTTTCGCACTGAAAACCTCGGTACCGCCGGAGACGGAGACTATGCCTTCGTGCCTGCGGCCAGCCTGGACACCCACGAGATTCCGGTCGGCCCCATACATGCCGGCATCATCGAGCCGGGGCATTTCCGTTTTCAGGTCCTGGGGGAGGAAATCCTGCGCCTGGAGGAGCGTTTCGGTTATGCGCACAAAGGCGTGGAGCGCCTCTTCCAGGGCCTGGATGTGGCAGCCGGCGCGCGTCTGGCCGGACGTATCAGCGGCGACAGCACGGTGGCTTATGCCTGGAGTTATGCCCAGGCGATGGAACAGATCGCCAACGCACAGGTGCCAGAACGCACCCAATGGCTGCGCGCCCTCTGCCTGGAACGGGAACGCATGGCCAACCATCTCGGCGATCTCGGTGCCATCGGCAACGATGCCGGGTTGGCCTTCACCCTGACCCAGTTTCAGGCCCTCAAAGAGGACCTGCTGCGGGAGAATCAGCGCTATTTTGGGCATCGCTATCTCATGGACAGGGTCTTGCCCGGTGGGGTGGCCTTTGATCTCACGGCGGTGGCCATCGCGGCCCTCCATAGTGCGGGGCAGGCACTCAAAACCGCCGTCGGGCGCCTGCAGGAAATTCTCGCCGAACACGGCGGACTGCGCGACCGCGTGGTGCAACTGGGCGTAATTTCCCCCGAGCGGGCGGCGCATCTGGGACTCATGGGGGTTGCCGGCCGAGCCAGCGGCCAGGCCTGGGATTTGCGTGTGCAGTTCCCCCACACCCCTTATGACCAGCTCCAGGTACGGATGGCTACAGCCACGGAAGGCGATGTCGCGGCACGTATGGCCGTGCGTTTTCTGGAGATTTCCGAGTCGCTGCGCTTACAGGAGGAGATCCTCCAGAAACTGCCCGACGGTAACGTATACCACCCGCTGGATCTCCGGGATGCCGCGGGTGAAGGCGTCGGTTGGGTGGAGGGCTGGCGGGGCGAGATATTCTTCTGGCTGCGCATGGAGCAGGGAAATATTCGCCAGTGCCGTCCCCAGGACCCTTCATGGGTCCTCTGGCCGGCACTGGAAGAGGCGGTCCTGCGCGATATCGTCGCGGATTTTCCGCTCATCAACAAATCTTTCAACCTGAGTTACAGCGGCCATGATCTTTGAGCACAGCGCCCAGGCGATTCCCGAAAGGAGACGATGATGTATCGGATACTGCGCGAGGTCCTGCGGCTGGGAAAAGTCGGGGAAAAACCGCCGCGGACAGAGCGGGACCCCGCATCCGCCAGCCCCTCCAGTTTTCGCCACAGTCTCAGCGTCCGCCATGTGGATGCGGGCTCCTGTAATGGCTGCGAACTGGAGCTCAATGCCCTGAGCGGTCCACACTATGGACTGGAGCAGGCCGGTTTTCGCTTCACCGCATCCCCACGCCACGCCGATGTGCTGACGGTGAGCGGGCCGGTGACCCGCCATATGGTCGCGGCTTTACAAGACTGCCACAACGCCATGCCCGAACCGCGGCGGATCATCGCCATCGGCGACTGCGCCTGTTGCGGCGGTGTGTTCCGGGGCAGTTATGCGGTCATGGATGGTGTCGCAGCCGTGTTGCCGGTGGATCTGCAGATACCGGGCTGCCCGCCGGACCCTGACGCTCTGCTGCGCGGGCTGTTGCAGGTGTCCGGGGAACGGATGGAGGGTTGATGCGGGGTGTTGTCCTGACGTTCAAAGGCTGGCCACCAGTGGGCAAAGCGTTGGCAGAAACAAATCATAACGTTTTGCTTATCTGTAAAATAAGATTTTACTTGGTATGTTTGCACTATTTTTAGTGATATAATAATAAAATTAATATTATAAAAAATATCTTGGTCATAATATCTGTTACTCCGGATAAATTATGAAGTTAGCAACAAAATCAATCTTTCCCATCAATATGCACATAAGGAGCAACCATGGATCAATCTAATCGTTATGCCGATCTTTCCCTAAAAGAGGAAGAACTCATCGCCGCTGGCAAGCACATTCTGGTGGCCTACAAGATGAAGCCCAAGGCGGGCCACGGTTATCTGGAGGCCGCCGCCCACTTTGCCGCGGAATCGTCCACCGGCACCAACGTCGAGGTGTCGACCACCGACGACTTCACCAAGGGCGTGGACGCGCTGGTTTATCACATCGACGAAGCCACCGAGGATATGCGCATCGCCTATCCACTGGAGTTGTTCGACCGCAACGTCACCGATGGCCGCATGATGATCGTCTCCTTTCTGACCCTGGTCATCGGCAACAACCAGGGCATGGGCGACATCGAGCACGGCCAGATGATCGACTTCTTCATGCCCCCGCGCGCCATTCAGTTGTTCGACGGCCCGGCCAAGGATATCTCTGATCTGTGGCGCATCCTCGGCCGCCCGGTCAAGGACGGCGGCTATATTGCTGGCACCATCATCAAACCCAAGCTGGGTCTGCGCCCCGAACCCTTTGCCGCAGCGGCCTATCAGTTCTGGCTCGGTGGCGACTTCATCAAGAATGACGAGCCCCAGGGCAACCAGGTCTTCGCCCCGGTGAAAAAGACCATCCCGCTGGTGTATGACGCCATGAAACGCGCCATGGACGAAACGGGTGAGGCCAAACTGTTCTCCATGAACATCACCGCCGACGACCATTACGAAATGTGCGCCCGCGCTGACTTCGCCCTGGAAACCTTCGGTCCCGACGCCGACAAACTGGCCTTTCTGGTAGATGGCTTCGTCGGTGGCCCGGGCATGATCACCACAGCACGCCGCCAGTATGCCGGCCAGTATCTGCACTATCACCGCGCCGGCCATGGCATGATCACCTCGCCCAGCGCCAAGCGCGGCTACACCGCCTTCGTGCTGGCCAAGATGTCCCGCCTGCAGGGTGCGTCCGGTATTCATGTGGGCACCATGGGCTACGGCAAGATGGAAGGCGGTGCTGACGACCGCAACATCGCCTACATGATTGAGCGCGACAGTGGTGACGGTCCTGTTTACCATCAGGAGTGGTATGGCATGAAACCCACCACGCCCATCATCTCCGGCGGCATGAATGCCCTGCGTCTGCCCGGCTTCTTCGAGAACCTTGGCCACGGCAACGTGATCAACACGGCAGGCGGTGGCTCCTACGGCCATATTGACAGCCCGGCAGCCGGCGCGGTCTCCCTGCGTCAGGCTTACGAGTGTTGGAAGGCGGGTGCTGATCCCATTGAGTACGCCAGGGAGCACAAGGAATTCGCACGGGCCTTCGAATCCTTCCCGGGCGATGCCGACAAGCTCTACCCGGGCTGGCGCGAAAAGCTGGGCATACACCGGTAAGCCTCTGACTCAAACCGGTTCCGGTCAACCGGGTGAAATCGCCCCCACATGGGGGCGATTTTGTTGAAGGCGGCAGCCCGCAGCCCGCTTTCAGACCGACCCATTCCCTGTTTCGCCGCCTCTGGCGGCAAACCGCAAACGGAGCACCGCATGACTGCATCAGATTCCTCCATCCTGAACCAGTACCTGGTAGGCAAGGAACCGTTCTACCAGCCTCAGCATGACGAAGTGGCCCTGTTTGAAGCCGCTTATCGCAGACGTCTGCCGGTGATGGTCAAGGGACCGACGGGTTGCGGCAAGTCCCGCTTTGTCGAATTCATGGCCTGGCGCCTCGGCAAACCGCTGGTCACCGTAGCCTGTAACGAGGACATGACTGCCGCCGATCTGGTCGGCCGCTGGCTGCTCGACAAGGACGGTACCCGCTGGCAGGACGGTCCGCTGACAGTGGCCGCACGCTACGGCGCTATCTGCTATCTGGACGAAATTGTCGAGGCCCGTCAGGACACCACCGTGGTGATCCACCCGCTCACCGACCATCGCCGCACCCTGCCGCTGGACAAGAAGGGCGAACTGATACGCGCTCACCCGGATTTTCAGTTGGTGATTTCCTACAATCCCGGCTATCAGTCGCTGATGAAGGATCTCAAGCAATCCACCAAGCAGCGCTTTACCGGCTTCGAGTTCGATTATCCCAACGCCGAACTGGAAACCGGGATTCTGGCGCGGGAAACCGGTGTGGCACCGGCCATAGCCGCCCAGTTGGTCACCGTGGCCGCCACCGCCCGGCGTCTCAAGGGTCATGGTCTGGACGAGGGCATCTCCACCCGGCTGCTGGTCTATGCGGCCATGCTGATGGACGATGGGGTGGCGCCACGCGCAGCCTGCCGCATGGCTTTGGTGCAGCCGATCACCGATGATGCCGACATCCGCGCGACGCTGGAACACGCCATCGACATGACTTTCGCCTGAAGCGCGGCATTGACCTCCATGACGGATCATCCGCGCGACGCCTCCCTGCCGTCCCGCCTGGCGGCCTACCGGGATCAACTCGACTGTCGTTTCCCCCGGGTCGGCGAGGTGTTTCCCGACTGTGTCGCCCAGGCTCACGCCCGCCTCAGCCCGGCGGGCGTGAGCGCCTATGTTGATGCGGCGCGTACTCTCTGCAAACTCGGACGGGGTGAAGAACCGGTCCTGATTTTCCTCGAAGAGTGGCCGGATATTGGCACTGCGCTGGGCGACGGTGCGCTGGAAATGGTCATGCAGATGGTGCAGCACATGCAGCGCTCACCCAACGGCAACGCCATTGGCGGATTTCTGCAAACCCTGGCGTCGGTCAGCCGCGCCCTGCAGAGCCGCGAGCAATTGGGGCATTACCTGAACACGCTACGCGACATGATGGAACATACCACCAGTTCCATCCACGGCCATCACCAGACCCACCCCAGTCCCGGTTTGCCCGACCTGCTGCGTCAGGCCCCCGCCTTGCTACAGTGGTTAACGGTGGATGGCCTGCGCAACTGGGTCAACTATGGTGTGCGCAATTATCTCCACCACCCCGAACGTCAGAAAGACTTCTTCTCGCTACAGTCGGCCGACAGCCGGGCGGTGCTGCAGCGCGAGCGTCACGGCACCCTTCTGGTGGCTGTCGAACGCAAGCTCGACCTGTACCTGCGCGGACTCTGGCAGGACAGCGAAGTATTGGTACCCTATTCCACGGCCTTCGATACGCTGCGCAAACCGCAGCCCTACTACGACTCGCTCGGCATGCGGCTGCCGGATGTGCTCAATGACCTGCCGACTGCCAGCGCGCTGGACCACTACCGCGCGATCCTGGCGCATATGGTCGGCCACCGGCGCTGGTCAACACCGCAAATAGCCGATAACTGGAGCCCTTTCCAGCGCCTGGCGGTGGAGTTTTTTGAGGACGCCCGCATCGACACCCTGCTCATCCGGACCTATCCCGGCCTGCGCACGCTATTCCTCGCGCTGCACCCCAAACCCGGTGAAGATGCCTGCGACCCGGAGACGACCTCCTGCCTACGCCATCGCCTGGCGATGCTGTCGCGGGCGCTGCTCGACCCGAAACACGGCTACCGTAATCCCGTGCTCCATGACTTTGTCAGCCGCTTTCACGGGAAACTCGCGGACGGCAACGCCGATACGCCGGCCATGGCCCGGCTGGCGCTGGATTATGTCACCGCCACGCGCCGCCAGAGCGATCAGTTCGCCAAAGTGCATTTCGCCGATACCGAGATCAGCTACCGCGATGACAACCGCGGGTTATGGCGCTTCATTGAGGCCGGGGATGAGGAAGAGGCCATCGACGCGGAGCGTCACAAGGCGCCCGATCTGGAAACCCAAGGCCTGCCGCCGCGCCACTATCCCGAATGGGACTATCAGAGCCAGAGCTACCGGCCCGACTGGGTCAGCCTCTATGAAGGGCTGCACGCCTCGGCGGCGGCAGCGACCATTGATCAACTGCTCCTCAAGCATGCGGCGCTGGCCAAGCACCTCAAACGCCTGCTCGATCTGCTCAAGCCCCAGGACAAGGTGCGCATCCGCTATCAGGAAGAAGGCAGCGAACTGGATCTGGACGTCGCTTTGCGCTCCTGGATGGATTTCAAGAGCGGCAGTACCCCTGACCCGCGCATCAACATGAGCCATCGCACGGCCGGTCGCGATATCGCCGTGACCCTGCTGCTGGACTTGTCCGAATCGCTGAATGAGCCCGTCAAAACCGGCGGCAGTGACGGCCAGACGGTGTTGCAACTGTCGCAGGAAGCGGTATCGCTGCTCGCCTGGTCCATCGAGCAACTCGGCGATCCGCTGGCCATTGCCGGTTTCAACTCCAACACCCGCCATGAAGTGCGCTATCAGCACATAAAGGGTTTCTCCGAACCTTGGGGAGATACCGTCAAGGGCCGCCTGGCGGCACTCCAAGCCGGTTATTCGACCCGGATGGGTGCCGCCATGCGCCACGCGGGACACTATTTAGCGGCACGCAAGGCCGACAAGAAACTGATGCTGGTACTCACCGACGGTCGGCCCTCTGACGTCGATGTGCAGGATGATCGTCTCCTGATCGAAGATGCCCGCCAAGCGGTCAACGAGCTCGATCGCGACGGCATCTTCACCTACTGTATCAGCCTCGATCCCCATGCCGACGCCTATGTCGCCGACATCTTCGGCCGTCAGTACACCGTCATCGACCACATTGCCAGACTGCCGGAAAAGCTGCCGGAACTGTTTATCGCCCTGACCAGATAACTGCCCCCTACTCCGGCAACAGGCGTACCGCTTCCTGATCCAGCAAAAAATCCCGGAAGGCCTGAGTAGCCGCCGAGAGGCGCTTACCCTGACGATGCACCAGATACCAATGGCGTTCGATAGGCATGCCTTGCACGTCCAACACCGCCAGATGTCCCGCCAGCAACTCTTCCCGCACCGTATGCAGAGAAGCGATGCCCAGCCCCATACCGGCGCGCACCGCATGCTTGATCGCTTCGTGGCTGCTGACTTCGATGCTCGCATGCAGCGCAACACCAGCCTTTTCGAAAAATTGTTCCACCGCGATCCGCGTCCCCGAACCCGACTCCCGCATAATGAAAGGATAAGCCGCCACCGCCTCCAGAGTAATCGCCCTGACCTGAGACAAGGGATGATCAGGGGCGGCGATGATCACCAGCGGGTTTTCCAGAAAGGCCGTAGCCTCCAGCGACAAACCCGCTGGTGGCCGCCCCATGATGGCCACATCCACTTCGTTCTCCGCCAACTGATGCAGCAAGGTCTCCCGATTGGTGACATCCATGCTGACCGTCACCTGCGGGTGCAATTTACTGAAAGCCGCCAGCAGATAAGGTGCGATATATGCCCCAGTGGTCGCCACGCTGATATGAATATGTCCCCCGGCCAGCCCCTTGAGGTCATTAATTACTTGCACCGCCTCATCCAACTGCTGGGTGATGGCGGCACTGTAGCGCGCCATTTCCCGCCCCGCTTCAGTGAGATAAATCTGGCGCCCCAGTTGTTCAAAGAGCGGCAGTCCGACTTGATCTTCCAACTGTCGGACCTGCATAGATACGGCGGGTTGGCTGAGATGAAGCGACTGCGCCGCGCGGGTAAAGCTCTGATGCTTCGCCACGGCGGTAAACACCTGTAACTGGCGAAAGGTAAGATGCATGCTCATGGTGCTTTTCGCAGAAACTCAGACTTTAACTGTATCGCACCAACGCCATCCACCTTACAATCAATGTTATGATCACCATCAACAATACGGACGTTTTTTATTTTTGTTCCCACTTTTATTATTGATGACGAACCTTTTATCTTGAGATCTTTCACCACTACTACGGTATCTCCATCATTAATGGCATTACCATTTGCATCAGAAACACGAAGGAAGTCAATTTTTTCTAGATTATTTTCTTTTGGCCATTCATGTGCGCACTCTGGACATATATAAATATCGCCGTCTTCATAGACGTAATTTGAACCGCATTTTTGACAACTCGGAATACTGCCCATAGATAAGCCTTCCTTAGTGGTTATTGATAAAAACCGCATCTTGTGGACAAAATATGAGTGTCCCGCTATATGTTCAGGTGGGTAGCCTGATACTTCATCTTAGGAAAGATGAAGTAAACCATATCAATAAAATCATGTATGTGCGATAGCAGCAGCGCCTACAAAAACAGTGTTGTGTCACGCAGGAATCGACAATGGGTGTTGCTCCATCTGCTCAATCACTGCCTGTGCAATGACGTGCAAAGAAATGGTATGCATTGGCCCCAGGTCACCAACACCTTCTCTCATCCTCGTCGCCAAAAGCGGAAAATCTGTTCCCTTATACGCAAAGACTATCCTGTTCCCAAACAATTCCGCCTCGATCGCAATGACCTGGTCGTCAAATCTCTCGCGAATTCTGGTGATATAGGTAGCGCATTTTCTATCGCTGTTCAGCATATTGACCACCAGTACCCCACCCTTCCGGAGTTTGGCGTAGCAATGCGCGTAGAACTCCGCGCTGCATAACTGCCTGGCCTGACCATCCTGGTTGAATCCGTCAATGAGCAGCACATCGACAAGTTTGGAGCGGTTTCGGACATATACCGCGCCATCAGCACAAATCACTTTGAATTTTGGACCATCCGGAGGGATTCTGAACTTGTCGCGCAGGGCAATAACCCTGGGGTTGATCTCTATTGCCGTGAAGTGTACATCCGGGATATGGCGCAGGCAATATTTCGCCAGCGAGCCGCCGCCCAAACCGATCATCGCGATCCGCTCGGGTTTTGGCTGGAACATCAGGAATCCCATCATTGTCCGGGTATATCCTAGAACGAGATTATCGGGATCGGCTTTGTGCATGACACTTTGTGTGGCCGAAAAGTCGAAGCGCAGCGTTATCTCACGATCCCCTTCATGGGCAAAAGGGTTCCCTGTCCAGGTCTGTACCGCTGCGTCCATATCCCCGAGTAACTTATCGACAAATTCATCCATGTTTTCGTTTCATCCTCAGAGGCTTTCGCCGCTACTAAAAAGTCGTGCCAAAGTCAGGTTGACCTGGGGTGTAACCCGACCGTGGATTTGCCATTCGCACTTATTATCAATAAAAACAATAAGTTGTGATAAATCATCGACAACTCCATGGTGAAAACAAAATAAAATAGGATGGTTAAAAATGGTCTTACCGTCGTCCAGACAGAGAAAATCAACAAGCGCAATCAGGACAAATTTACCGTGCTCCATGAGCGGACGCAATGCGGGACTAATGGCGATCCATGGTCGGTTATGCAGCGGAAGCGAGCGTTCCTGTTCGGCTGGGGAACTGATAGTATCTATCCAGCGGCGGCCCCGGACAATTTTTGAAGGCGAGCGCATGGAACTTGGGAAGTCGGGGTTGTTTCTCCAGGCCGGCAGGGCGCAGCGGACGGAAAAGCCAAACATGCGTGTTGTTTGGCAAATGGTGTCTTTACTCGCCATATTTTTCGCCATACCGGCTTGGGGATCAGGGACAGGGCGCGTCGTGCCCATCCTGCTCTATCATCGTTTTGGTCCCGCGGTGCGAGATGCCATGACCGTTCGCACGATGGTCTTCGCGGCACAGATTGAATACCTGAGGAGCCATGGCTACCGGATTGTCCCACTCAAGGAAGTCGTGGCATATATTCGTGGCGTTGGACCCGCTCCCCCTCCCCATTCCGTGGTGATCACCGCGGATGACGGGCACCAGTCGGTGTACGCGGACATGTTTCCCCTGGTGCAGCGTTACCATATTCCGGTGACGCTCTTCATCTATCCCTCCGCCATATCCCGGGCGTCTTACGCCCTGACCTGGGATGAGTTGCGGATCATGCACGACTCCGGGCTCGTGGACATCCAGTCCCACACCTACTGGCATCCGAACTTCAAGATAGAAAAGAAGCGTCTTGCCCCTCAGGCATACGAGAAGTTCGTGGCCATGCAATTGGAACAATCCAGGGCGAAGCTCGATCAGGAACTGGGGATCAAGGTGGACATGCTCGCATGGCCCTTCGGGATCTACGATGAGGACCTGATCAGAAGCGCCGTGGCGGCGGGATATATCGCCGCCTTCACCATGGTAAGGGCGCCTGCCGGGCCATCGGATAATGTGATGGCCCTCCCGCGCTATCTGGTCACGGACCAGGATACGGGCAAGACATTGGGAAGACTGTTGACCACGGACTCCAGATAAACGAGGTGAGTTGTGAAGGGTTATAAAAACATAAAAAACATATGCGCTTCGTTACTTGCAGTCTTGTTGCTCGTCTCGGGGAGCGCTGCCGCCTACAGCGGGATGGTCGTGGACGCCTGGACGTGCAAACCGATCCCAGGGGCATTTGTAACCTTGGGTGATTCGGTCGTACGCACGGTCCAGGATGGCCGTTTTCAGATCAGCGGGCAAGGGACAGTGCTTGGCCTCAGGGCCTACGGCTACAGGCGCCGCGAGGTCCCCGTCGGAGATCTCAAGGAGGATGAAACCCTATCCCTCGCGCCTTTCAAACCCAAGGCCCTTTATTTGTCTTCCTACGGAGCGGCCAACACGCGTCTGCGGGAATCCGCCCTTGATATCATCGGCAAGACAGGCCTCAACGCCGTAGTGATCGATGTGAAAAGCGACCGGGGAATGATTGCGTACAACACCGACATTCCCCTGGCGACGGAGATCGGCGCCCAAAAAATTATCACCATTAAACATATCAAGCGACTAATGGAGGATTTGCACAAAGAGGGCATCTATACCATTGCCAGGATCGTGGTTTTCAAGGACAACGTCCTCGCATTGGCGCGACCGGATCTGGCCGTCAGGACCGCGGGCGGCGCCATCTGGAGGGATCGGGAGGGCCTCGCCTGGACCGATCCTTTCAGCAAGCAGGTATGGGACTACAACATCGACGTCGCCGTCGCGGCCGCCAGGGACGGCTTCGACGAGATCCAGTTCGACTACGTCCGCTTTCCCGACGCCAAGGGCCTGGTGTTTTCCCGGTCGAGTACCGAGGAAAGCCGGGTCTCGGCAATTTCCGGCTTTCTCGCGGAGGCCCGCAAGCGCTTGATCCCATACAATGTCTTTCTTTCTGCGGATATTTTTGGTTATGTGATCTGGAACCGCAACGACACCGGGATCGGTCAAAACCTGGAGGAGATGGCGCAGCAGGTCGATTATATCTCTCCCATGCTCTATCCATCGGGTTTTCAGTACGGTATCCCCGGCTACCCCAACCCCGTTCTCCATCCGCATCAAATAGTTTACCTCTCGCTGCGCAAGGCCGAGGAAAGAACGGGATTGCCGGCAGTGCGCTTCCGCCCCTGGCTGCAGGCATTTCGTGACTACGCCTTTGGCGGGAAACCCTTCGGAGGCGAAGAGATTGCAGCGCAGATCGATGCGGCACAGACTTTCGGATCGGACGGATGGATGCTGTGGAACCCCCGTAATGTCTACACTACGGTAGGGCTTCCGCCAAAGTCGGCGCTGGTGGCAACGCTTCGCGAAGGCCACTGAGTGGATGGATCATCCGTCACGCAGTAACATGGTCAGCGGCCCCCACCGACCGGGTATCGGTCCGCAGAACCGCAGGGATCCGTCATGGGCGGCGGATCCATGTTAATCAACGGCGCCAATTCCTGCAAAGCCTGCCAGTACACGCGGCGCTTGAAGGCAATGATTTCATTCACCGGCATCCAGTAATCCACCCAGCGCCAGTCCTCAAACTCCGGCTGCTGGGTGCGCAGATTGATTTCCGCCTCTTCGCCTTCAAAACGGAGTAAAAACCATATCTGCTTCTGCCCACGATAACGGCGCCGCGCGGCGCGATGACGGGCGCAGGGCACTTCATAGCGCAGCCAGCCCCGCGTCCTCCCAAGAATACAGACCTTGGCGGTCCCGACCTCTTCTTCCAACTCGCGAAACATCGCCTGCTCCGGCGTTTCCGCATAATCGATACCGCCCTGGGGGAACTGCCAGGCATTTTCACCCCGGCGTTTGGCCCACAACACCTGATTGTATTCGTTACAAATGATCATGCCCACATTGGGGCGATAGCCGTCCGCGTCTATCATGTTCATCGTCTCTGCCGATGCGTTTATGCTGCAATATAGCACGCAGACGGGCCAGCGTCAGTCTACTCCAGCCCCAGCGTCATTCAGACCGTGTGCAGCAAATCCAGTGGATAGCGCTTGCCCGCCTGGTAATCGGCCATACAGCGCCGGACCATGACGCTGCGCATCTCCCCCCCACGCGCCGTCATCTCCTCCAGGGTCAGCCAGACCGGGCCGATGATGCCCGTATCCAGGGCACGGTGCATATCACGGGGGCCAAGGCGTCCACCGAAGGCGAAGCGCAGATAAGTCAGGTTTTTCGCAGGATATTCCCAGTGATAGATACCGGTCAGATATTCCGGCTGGAAGACGTAGCCCGTTTCCTCCAGGGTCTCGCGGACGACCGCATCCAACAGAGTTTCACCGGGGTCCCAGTGGCCGGCAGGCTGATTGAAGCAGCGCCGCCCATCCACCACCTCTTCTACGAGCAAAAAACGGCCGTTCTCCTCTACGACAGTGGCTACTGTCACATGCGGCGTCCAAATCATGGGCTTTTCTCCGTCATACGCTCTTTTTCCGTGAGTTCACGCCACTGGCCGGGAGGCAGATCGTCCAGCGCAAAAGGCCCGAAGGCCTGCCGATGCAGGGTCAGCACCAGATTATCCAGAGCGGCAAACATCCGGCGGACCTCGTGGTAACGCCCCTCCGTCAGGGTCAGCAGCACCTCGCGATCCGTCAGGCATTGCAACGCTGCAGGGCGACAGGGCGTGTCTTCGCCTTCCAGCATCAGGGTTCCTGCGGCCAGGATGTTCGCCGCGTCAGCCCGCAATGGCTCCTGCAGAGTCACGCGATACACCCGGGGAATGGCACGGCGGGGGCTCGTCCAATGGTGCAGCCAGTCGCCGTCATCGGTGAGTAGCAGGACGCCACTGGTCTCCCGGTCAAGACGCCCGACACTGCTCAGCGACGGTCGCCGGTAGCGCCAACGCAAGGGAAAATCCTGATAAATGGTACGCGGATCATCGTGAGCACAAACCTTGCCCAAGGGTTTGTGATAGAGCAGATAGAGGGCATGGGGGTGATCAATGGGCTCTTCATCCACCCAGACCAGCGCAGCATCCACTTTGGCAGAGGCTTTGCGCAGCGGTTCCCCGGCTACCCGCACTCGCCCCTCGCGCACCAGATCACGCACTTCGGAGCGGCTACAGTATCCAAGACGGGACAATAAATGATCCATACGTTCGGCAGATTTTTGCATAGGGTACAGTTTAGCCTGCCGGACAGGCTGACGAAAAGCCGTTAAACCCCTATGATGCCGGAGTCACGGACAACGGAGCGCATCATGGCGACTGGATACATCCTCCCCCCGGAATGGGCCCCGCAGCGGGCGGTACAACTCACCTGGCCACATCCCGATACCGACTGGGCGCCACGCCTGGATGCGGTGCTATCGGTATTTGCCCGCATTGCGCGTGAAATCAGCTTCCGCGAAGATGTGCTCATTGCCTGCCATGACGCGGCCAGCGTCGAGGCTTGTAGGAAACATCTGCACCGCGCCGGTGCCGAGCTCGCGCGCTGCCATCTCCACACCGTCCCCAGCAATGACTCCTGGGCCCGCGATCACGGTCCCATCACCCTGCTGAACCCTGCTGGACAGAGCAAACTGATGGACTTCGCCTTCAATGCCTGGGGTCTCAAATTCCGCGCCGACCTGGATAATCAGATTACCCGCCACCTGCATGCCCAAGGGGCTTACGGAAACGCGGCACTGGAGATTTCCGGGATGGTTCTGGAGGGCGGCAGTATTGAAGTGAACGGCGCCGGCACCCTGCTGACTACCAGTGCCTGCCTGCTCTCGCCCAATCGCAATCCGCAATGGTCCACCGTGCAAATCGAGGACGCCCTCCGTACCCAGCTCGGCGTAGAACGCATCCTCTGGCTGCATAGCGGCCATCTGGAAGGCGACGACACGGATGCCCACATCGACACCCTCGCCCGCTTCTGCAACCCCCATACCATCGCCTACCAGAGTTGCGACGATCCCGACGACAGCCACTTCGCCCCGCTCCAGCAGATGGCCGCTGAACTCAGCGCTTTCCGCAACCGCGATGGCGAACCTTATCACCTGATTCCTTTACCCTGGGCACAAGCGCAATGGGACGAGGATGGCACCCGCCTGCCCCTGAGTTACGCCAACTTTCTCATCCTCAACGCCGCCCTTCTCCTGCCGACTTACGACGATCCCGCAGACATGGTGGCGCAGGAGCGCCTGCAACGCGCCTTTCCAGACCGGAAGGTGATCCCGGTCCCCTGCATTGAGCTGGCTCGCCAGCATGGCAGCCTGCACTGCGTAACCATGCAGTTACCGCGCTGAGACAAAGCATATGAGATATAATAGCATGTCATTGTATTGTTAAAAACATAGCGCTTATTCAGCGCCACCGGCCAACATGGCACCCACCGCCAGCGTCAGGACGTTTAAGGGGGAGAGGGCAGGAGATCGGCAGCGCAGCATTTTGGCTCCTGAGGCCACTCGGCAATGTTCCATGCGGCAAGTCACTGCCGCATATTATAATCACTTTTAAAAAAAGTTATATATTCAATAATCACACATCACGAGCATTAAGAGGCTGTTTTATTTTTCATAATTTTCACATCGCGTTACATAAGAAAATACCGTCAACAGCGCTGGTATCCCATACCTGCCGGACAAACTCAGCGCTCTTTTGCCACCAAAATACTGCAGGGCAATTCCCGCAGAAGCGCCTTGGCGACTGACCCCTGCAGCCAGTGTCCCAAAGAAAAATGCGGAATATGCCCGATGATCAGCAGGTCGGCACCCGTTTGCAGTGCGTAACGGGCAATCTCTTCAGCCGGACTGCCCTCAGCCGTTTGAGTCACCACCCTCAGGCCCTCGGCACGAAGCTTACCCGCGCTATCCTCCAGACTACTGCGGATAGCGTTGCCTTCCTGCCCCAGCATATCCTCCGCTCCCGCCGCCTGACCAATGGCCATACCCCCGGTACTGACGATGACGCCGAAAAGATGCAATTCACCTTGACACAAACGAGCGAGCTCCCCGCCTTGGCTGAGCGCTGTTTCGCTCGACGGGCTGCTGTCGTAGGCCACCAGAATTTTCTGAAACATTTACCACCTCCCAAAAGGTCGCGCCGCACCACCCACGAGCCGAATCTCCCACCTACTCCACGACCACCGTCTGCTCCACCGCCGCGCCACGCTTAGGTGAGCGAATAATCAGCAGCAGCGGGAAAACCGCCAACGTCATCACCAGCATCAGCCAGAAATCATCGATATACGCAATCATCGTCGCCTGCCGGGTGATTTCTGTATTCAGCAGAAGCTGGCCCAAAGCATCATGGGGATTATAAAGACTGGCCACGGTCGGATTCTGAAAAGCCGGATTATGGTCATCAATGTGGGTGGTCAGCGCGGCATGAGCGATTTGCGTGTTACGGGTCAGCAAGGTCTCCACCAGAGAGATCCCGATACTGCTGCCGA
>Ga0315298_1001867_pt1 | contig 37556 bp, 25 predicted proteins | sample WHS_1_MG_FD_203077 | JGI IMG/M metagenome (GOLD analysis project Ga0315298, IMG submission 203077) | Extremophilic microbial mat communities from Washburn Hot Springs, YNP, Wyoming, USA - WHS_1_MG | ecosystem: Environmental > Aquatic > Thermal springs > Hot (42-90C) | place: USA: Wyoming...
TCGGAGATCGATCACCCAGACATCGTTCTGGAAGCGGTTGCAAATATACAAACGGGTGGCATCGGGGCTCAGAACGGGGGCGGTAGCGGTATGGCCCGCGGCCAGCGAAAAGAGCAGCCGCCCCGAATCGGCTGAGCGGAACTCCACCACGCTCTGTGGTCCCGCGCAGACCACGATGAGCTGGCGGCCATCGGGAGTAAGCACCAGGCCCGTCGGCGGGGCCGGTACCACGACGCGCCGCACAACCACCCCATACCCCAGGTCCAGCCACAGTACCTGCCGGGCGTCGGCGGCCGCCACGTAAAGCATCTTCCCGTCCGGCGAAATCGCCAGTGCCGAAGGTCCCAGCCAACGCGCCGGTTCTTGGGCCCATGCCGGCTGAGTGGAACAACCCCAGCCCACCGCACTAACCGCCATAACTACAAGCAATCGCATTGCTATCCGTGACCGCCGCATACCTGAAACACCAAGGCGCTGCCGAAGCGACCCCATGGTCTTGCCTCCAACCCGGGCCGGTCCAAACCCAACCGGCGGAAAAACCCTTCTTGCACCCCCGGCGCGCACCAAACCCGGGGCCACCGGAAGGCTCATTGTAACCTGCGTGCCGGCGGACAACGATGGTCTGACCTGGCCCGCGGCTGCCGAGAGGAGAACGGCCGGGCAAGGTCCGCCGCTCGAGGCCCCGTCGTTTGCCGGCGGCTGTCGTCCGGGGGGCGATCAATCAGCCCGATTGCACACCCTCCCCCTGTACCCTATGGTACAAGCGGAGGCCTGAGGGCCTGCAGTACCCAGTCAATCGCTGCCAAGCGCCGGCACCATGCCTGTGGACAAATCAGCGCGCCGCGTGCGGGAGATGTTCGGCGAGATTGCCGGGCGTTATGACTTGTTGAACCACCTGCTGTCGCTCGGCATCGACCGTTGGTGGCGGCGGCGCACGGTCCGCCTTGTGCCGCCTGTAAGGGGCGCGCCGGTGTTGGATGTGTGTACAGGCACGGCGGACCTCGCCTTGGCCTACTGGCAGGCGGGCAGACGGCGCACGCTGGTCGTGGGGGCCGATTTCTGCCGGCCCATGCTGGCTATCGCCCGTCGAAAAGCCTGCCAAGCCGGGGCCGGACGCTGGCTGCACCTGGTCGAGGCCGACGCCCAGCGCCTGCCCTTTTCCGACAACACGTTCGGCGTGGTCAGCGTGGCCTTCGGCCTGCGCAACGTCCAAGATACTGACGCCGCCCTGCGCGAGATGTGGCGGGTGTGTCGGCCTGGCGGGAAAGTGGCCGTTTTGGAGTTCGCCATGCCCAAACTGCGCCTGGTGCGAGCGGTGTATGGCTGGTACTTCCGCCATGTGCTTCCCCGCGTGGGACAAGCCTTGGCTCGCAATCGGCAGGCCGCCTACCATTATTTGCCGGCCAGCGTTGGCGAGTTCCCCCAGGGCGAAGCCCTTTGCCGGCGCCTTGTCGCGGCCGGGCTTGTCCAACCGGCCTGCCATTGGCTTACCCTGGGAATCGCCGCGTTGTACGTGGGAACCAAATGAAACGAAGATTCGTCGTTGCCATTACCGGTGCCAGCGGGGCCGTCTATGCCGTGCGCCTGGTCGAGGTGCTTGTGGCTGCCGGTTGCGATGTCCACTTGACCATCAGCTCGGCAGGCCAGGCCGTGCTCAAACACGAACTCGACCTGGCCGTGGATCTAGAAAAATTCACTCCTGGCATGTTGCTGCTGGATCCGTGGGCCGGCCGCGACGATCCCAAACTCCAGCGGGTGCGGGAACTAGCAGGCATATCGAGCGAGGCCAGCAATGTGCTCTCGGTGGCCACGGGCGAACCTGGCCAAGTGATTTATCACCACTGGCGGGACTTTCAAGCGCCCATCGCCAGCGGTTCGTATTTGACCCACGGCATGGTTATCTGTCCGTGTTCGGGCGGCACGCTCAGCGCCATCGTACACGGCACCGGGGCCAACCTCATCCAGCGGGCTGCCGAGGTCCACTTGAAAGAACACCGCAAACTGATCCTGGTGCCCCGCGAAACACCGCTTTCGGCCATCCAGTTGCGGAACCTCGCCCGAGCGGCCAAGGCGGGGGCGGTGATCCTGCCGGCCATGCCGGGTTTTTACCATGGAGCCACTACCATTCGGGACCTGGTGGATTTCATCGTGGCTCGCATCTGCGACCAGTTGCAGGTGGAAAACGAGCTGATCCGCCGCTGGGGTAGCTAAGCCGGCACGAATTCGCGCCTTGCTGGAAGTCCGCGGCGGCGGGCAGGGGCGTGGTGGGGTGGTTTAGGGCCCCCTCTGGGGCTTGGGGGCGGTCACGCCGCCTGTGCGCGACAAAGCGCGGAGAGATCCAAACCCAACCGACTTCCGCCGCCTCTACCGCAAAGCGTCCTCGGCGAATGACTGGATAAGTTCCCAGGCACGCTGCACATGGTGGCGCTGGGTACTGGTCTGGCCTACACACAGTCGGAGCGTAAACTTGCCGTCCAGCCGGGTGTGGTTCAGATACAGCTTGCCTGACCGGTTTAGCGCGTTCAGTAGTCGCTGGTTGGCTTCGTCACCGGCACGAAGCCGGAAGCAGACCAGGTTGAGCGGCACGGGGGCGGCCAGTTCGAATCGAGGATCCTGGCGGACCCACTCCGCCAGTTCTTGGGCCCAGGCCACGTGCTGCCGGATCTTTTCCTGAATTCCCCGCACCCCGAACGAACGCAGCACGAACCAGAGCTTCAAAGCCCGGAAGCGCCGGCCCAAAGGCACCTGCCAGTCGCGGTAATCGATCACCGCGCCCGATTGGCTGGCCGGGTTGCTAAGGTATTCGGGCCAGATCCCCAACGCCGCCACCAGCGCATTGCGGTCCGCCACGTAAAAGCAGTCGCAATCGAAGTTGGTGAACATCCACTTATGCGGGTTGAAGCAGTAGCTGTCGGCCAGTTCCACCCCCTGTTGAAAGTGGCGGAACTCGGGGCAGATAGCCGCGGTTCCGGCCAACGCCGCGTCCACGTGCAGCCAGACGCCATGCCGCCGACAAATCGTCCCAATCTCGGTCAACGGATCCATCGCCGTGCAAGAGGTGGTGCCCACCGTTGCACAAACGATGGTGGGGATGCGGCCGGCCGCCCGATCTTCGGCAATAGCGGCCTCCAGATGATCGGGCCGCATGGCGAACTGCCGGTCCACCTCGATTCGCCGCAGGTTGTCGCTTCCCAGACCCGCGATGCGTATCCCCTTTTCCACCGAGGAGTGCGCTTCGGTCGAGGCATACGCCACCAGCGGCGCCCGCACCCCGCTGCGGTTGGCCTGGCCAGCGGTGGCCCGCTCTCGTGCTGCCACAATGGCACACAAGGTCGCCGACGAGGCGCTATCCTGGATGACCCCCCCGCCGGTCGAGGCCGATTTGAACTGTTCGGGCAGTCCCAGAAGGTCGGCCAGCCAGTCCAATACGTGGCTCTCCAGTTCCGTACACGCCGGGCTGGTGGCCCACATCATCCCCTGCACGCCAAGACCCGATGAAACCAGGTCGCCCAGGATCGACGGCCAGGAATGGTTCGCTGGGAAGTATGCAAAGAAATTGGGCGATTGCCAATGTGTCAGGCCGGGCAGGATGATCTCCGTCAGGTCACCAAGGATGGCCTCGAATGGCTCGGGCTCTTGGGGAGCGGACTTTGGCAATTTCGCCCGCACCTCGCCCGGCTGAACTTGTGAGAGCACCGGCCACTGCTCGATGTGCTCCAGATAGTCGGCCACCCAGTCGATCACCTGCCTTCCGTAATAGCGCAAATCCTCGAAATGCATGGAACGCCCTGCGCCAAAACCAGCCTTCTGGCCGACGCCCGCCGCCGAACCCTCGGCCAACCGACTGTCCAAAGCCCCTAATGGTAGCAGGAGTTGAGTCCGCGGGCACCGCCCGCCACTGGGCGGCCCATTGCTTTTTCCGTCCCCAACCGGCACACTACAGTCCAAAGGACCCCATCGAAGTTGCAGGGCGTGCCCATGGTCCAAGGAAGCGTTCCGGTGAGCCGTTCCCCCCAGTCCATCGACACCCCTCTGCCTCAGCCGGTGGTGCTCAAGAATCCCGCGCTGGCGGGCTTTTTGGCCTGGCTGTTACCGGGCCTGGGGCACCTGTACCAGGGCCGGATCGCCAAGGGAGTGCTCTTTTTCGTGTGCCTGATGAGCACCTACGCCTACGGCTGCTATCTGGGAGGCAGCCGCGAGACGGGCTATGCCCGGGTGGTCTATCTGGCATGGAACGACGAGGATAAGCGCCTGTTCTTTCTGTGCCAATTGGGCATGGGGCTGCCCACCCTGCCGGCTATCATTCAGGCGAGCCGGGTCCGCAACGGCAAAGCCCCTTTGTGGGGTGGCTTTATGGCGCCGCCCCGTCTCGGCCCGCCCCCGCAGGACAACATGCCCGCCAACCTTTCGCTCGGCGAACTCCACCGCCGCCTGCACATGTATTTCGAGCTGGGAACGCTTTACACGGCCATCGCCGGCCTGTTGAATGTGCTGGCCATCTACGACGCCTGGGCAGGACCCGTCATGTCGGACGACGAAAAGTCGCAGGGTGACAAGGATGAAGGACCGCCGGCCAGCCCCAAGAAAAGTCCCTAACGCAGTTTTACCGTGGAGCGGCGCGCCACCGGCTGGGCGGCCCGCTTGCCTGTACGAGCTACCCCCCAGCAGAGCCGGTGCGCCGCTTTCCTAGTGTTTGACCTGACCTTCTCAGGAATCCACCTCGTTGCTGACCGCCATGCCCATCAATCCGCTTTGGTACGCCTTGCCGCTGATCGTTACCGTCAGCCTGGTTTATGCAGCCACCCGGCACGAGGAGATGGGGCCGATCTTGCGCCATGCGCTTCGGGTGGGGTTGTGGATTGTGGGATTTTTGGCGATCGGGTTCGTGGTATTGGCCATTTTATCGTGGTGGGTGTGAAAGGTAGCCGGCGGCGGGCCCACGGCACGGAGCGTCGCGGCATTCGGGCAGGCAAGCCATGTCTTTGAACCCCGCACAGCAGGAGGCGGTATCGACCCTCCAGGGCCCGCTGTTGGTGTTGGCCGGCGCCGGCAGCGGCAAGACGCGCGTCGTAACGTACCGGATCGCGGAACTCATCCGGCGCGGCACGCCGCCGGAGCGGATACTGGCGGTGACGTTCACCAACAAAGCCGCCCGAGAGATGCAGGAGCGGGCGGCCGCGCTCTTGGGCAAGCGACTGCCGCAGAAGCCTGAAATCTCCACCTTTCACTCGCTGTGTGTGCGCATCCTGCGGCGCCATGCCCGCCGGTTGGGCTACCCCAGCGAGTTCGCCATCTACGACCGGGGCGAACAGGAGAGCTTGGCCCGCCGTGTGCTCCGCGAGATCAAGGTGGCCGATGCGCTGCTGCATCCGGCCGACCTGTTAGCGTGGATTGGCCGATGGAAAAGCGCGGGCATCCGGCCGGCCGAGGCCGCCCGGCTGGCCGAGACCGATCGCCAGCAGCTTGCGGCCGCCGCCTACCGCCGCTACCAGGATGCCCTGAAGTCGGCCGGAGCAGTCGATTTCGACGACCTGTTGCTTTTGGTGGAAGAACTCTTTTCCCGTTTTGAGGAGGTACGCCACGCCGAGGCTGCCCGCTTCGACCACATCCTGGTCGACGAATATCAGGACACCAATGCCAGCCAATACCGGATCGTCAAGGCGCTGGCCTCGGGGCATCGCAACCTGTGCGTGGTCGGCGATGACGACCAATCGATTTACGGGTGGCGCGGGGCCGAGGTCGCGCACATCCTGCACTTCCCCCGCGACTGGCCCGATGCCAAGATCGTCCGCCTGGAAGTGAACTATCGCTCCACGCATCAGATTCTGACGTGGGCCAACCGGCTGATCGCTCATAACAAGGCGCGGCACCCCAAGGTGCTGCGGGCCACTGCTCCGGGCCCCCCGCCGCGCATCCTCCAGTTCCCCGACGAAGAGGCCGAAGCGCGGGGCGTGGTCCGCGACATCCTCGGCCGGCTGGAGGGTTCCCGATGCCGGCCCAGCGACCTGGCCGTCCTCTTCCGCACCAACGAGCAGCCCCGCCCGTTCGAAACCCACTTCCGCCGGGCCCGTGTGCCATACGTGCTCATTGGCGGCCTGTCGTTTTACGACCGCAAAGAGGTCCGCGACATGCTGGCCTATCTGAAGCTGGTGTCGCGCCCGGACGACGAGGTGGCCCTGTTGCGGGTAATCAATACTCCGCCGCGGGGCATCGGTCCGTCCACGTTGGCCCGGCTGCGGCAGGAGGCGCTGGAAGCCGGCCGGCCCCTCTGGGAGGTACTGGGCGACGCGCGCCATCGCGACCACCTGCCGGCTGCCGCCCGGCAGGGCATCGCCTCGCTGCGACGCACCGTCGAAACGCACCACGCGCAGGCAGGGCGGCAAAACCTGGCGGACCTTGTGCGGCAACTCGTGGCCGATATCCATTATCGCCAGGAAATCGAGCGCACTTATCCCGACCCGGCCGAGCAGCAGAACCGTTGGGCCACGGTCGAAGAAATCCTCAACGCGGCCGCAGCCTATGCCGAACAGCCCGATGCTACCTTGCCGGGCTTTATCCAAGAGATGACGCTGAGCACCTTTGACGACGGCCGGCAAAAAGAACTCGAGCGCCGGCCCGATGCCGTGGTGCTGATGACCCTCCACGCGGCCAAGGGGCTGGAGTTCTCCGAAGTGTACCTGGTGGGCATGGAGGAAGGGTTGCTGCCGCACCGCAAGTCGATCGAGGCAGGCCCGGCCGCCATCGACGAGGAACGCCGCCTGTGCTATGTGGGCGTAACGCGGGCCAAACGCCGGCTGACGCTGAGCCTGGCCCTTTCCCGGCGCCGCTGGGGAAAGGCCCGCCCCACCAAGCCCAGCCGATTTCTGTATGAGCTGACCGGTCAGGCCGACAGCCCCAAGTACCTTGCCACCATCCAATCAGAATCCCCGGCCGGGCGCGATTGACAAGCCGAGACCCAGCCAGCTATTGCTCCGGCAGTGGCTGAACCGCTCCGGCGCCCTCGATCACCAGCACCCGCTGGTCCGCCGGCAGGTGGGCGAAACGTTCGGTCTTTCCGCCCAGCCACCGCACCTCGACCGTGTCGATCCGCGCCGCGCTGCCCAAGCCGAAGTGCAATCGCGACCCGCAGTGCCCCTGGTAGCTCCGCCCACTATGCACCTCGCGTAGCTGGGTGATGCCCCCGGCCGTCACATACACATGGGCCCCCACGGCGTCGCGACTACTGCTCGTGCCGCGGAGTTCAAGCTGGATCCAGTGCCGGCCGGCCTGGGGCGATTCGTTGCGGATGACTGTCGGCAGGCTGCGGGCGTTGAGCACTACCACGTCTGGCCGGCCATCGTTATCCAGATCGTCGGCGGCGCTTCCCCGGCTGCTGTACCGCGGGGCCAGCCCGTCCCCTGCCCGCTCCGAAATATCGATGAACTTGCCGTCCCCCTTGTTCCATAGCACGGTGTTCGGCGCTTCGTAGCTTTCCCGCGCAGAATACTTGCCCAGATTGTCCTGGGTATTGCCGTTGGCCACGAACAGATCGGCCCACCCGTCGTTGTCAAAATCTACGAAATGCGTGCCCCAGTTGATGTAGGGCAAAAGCGAGCCGCCGGGGATGGCTTGGCTGGCTACCTCGTCGAAATAGCCGTGTCCGCTGTTGTGGTACAGAGCCGGCTGCTGGTCGGAATACGAGGTCTGGAAGAAGTCTAGCCAGCCATCATTGTCGTAGTCTGCACAATCGACGCCCATGCTGGCCAGGTACCGGCCGTGCGCATCGAAGGCCAGGCCTCGCTCGATGCTCACCTCGCGGAACTTGCCGTGGCCGTCGTTCTCCCACAGGTAATTGCGGGCCACGTCGTTGAGTACGAAGATGTCGGTATCGCCATCGTTATCGTAATCGGCACAAATCATCCCCATGCCGGTGCCGGCCGAGTCTTCCACAATGCCCGCCTCGGCCGTCACGTCGCGGAAGGTCCCGTCCCCCTGGTTGCGGAAGAGCACGTCGGGCACGGCATTGTACGCCATGGGCGAGGGGTAGATATGCCGCCCCTCGGCATAGTGCGGCTTGTACGTGTCATACGAGAAGTCCACATAATTGGCCACGTACAGGTCCAGGTTGCCGTCGCCGTCGATATCCAGGAAGCACGCCCCGGCCCCCACCTTGTTGCCGTCCGATACGCCCGCCTCCCGGCTTACCGCAGTGAACGTACCATCGCCATTGTTGTGGTACAGCACCTTGGGCCCGTAGTTGGAGACGAACAGGTCGGGCCGGCCGTCGTTGTCGTAGTCGCCTGCGGTCACTCCCAGTCCGTAGCCGGTGTCGCCCACTCCGGCCTGTTCGGTAACGTCTTCGAACCGAAAGTTGCCCAGGTTGCGGTAGAGGGCATTGCGTGGCGGCGGCCCCTGCCAGCTCGTGCCCTTCAGCGGCGCCCCGTTGACGAAATAGATGTCAATCAGCCCGTCGCCATCGTAATCGAACGTGGCCATGCCCGCGCAAATCGTCTCCACGATGTACCGCTTGCCGCTAGAGCCGTCGGTGTGGCGCCAGGTAATGCCGGTCTGTGGGGTCACGTCGCGGAGCCAGATGGGCGAGTCAGGCGCCGGCGTGGGGGAAGAAAGCGGCGTGGCACGAGGCCGCCACAAGGCCGCCGCGCCGGCCAGGGCCGCACCCACCACACACACTCCGATCCACAACCGCCCTCGGCGCCCTATGCGGTTCATGCTACTGGCCTTGGGTCGCTTGGGCCTGGTATTGGCGGTACTGGGCATTGCCGGGATCGAGTTCGATCGCCCGGCCGATGGCGGTGAGCATCCCTGCCCGGTCGCCGCTGGCCGCACATGCCCGGCTCAGCAGAAAATAATGGGCGGCCGTGGGGTCCAAGGCCACGGCCCGCCGCGCCAGAGCCAACGCCTCGGAAAGCTTGCGACCGGCGTGCAGGTAGAACTCGGCCAGCGTGGAACAGGCGTCGGCCTGGTCAGGGGCCAGTTCCACAAAACGCCGCAGCGCCGCCTCGGCCTGCTCCGCGTCCCCCTGGCTCGATAGGTACACCCCCAGATTGCGAAAGTGCACGGGGTTATCGGGCTCGATCTTGCAAAGCTGTTCCAAAAGCGGCCGCATCGCCTCCGCACGGCCACTGTCGCTGTAGAGCCGCAGAAGCGCTACCCGGCTGGTGATGTTCATGGGGTCCATGCCGGCCGCTTTGTTCCAGCACTCCTCGGCTACGGCCACGTTGCCCCGGGCCAGGTAGATCCGCCCCGCATCGGAATACGCCCCTGCCAGGGCCCCTTCCAAAGTGTCGAGCTCGCCGAAATCCCTACGTTTTCGTTCATGATGCCGCTGGAAAAACTCGCCTTGAAAGAGGGTGACCAGGCGCAGGCACTCGCGGGCACGCTGGGCCTGGCCCCGTTTCTGGCAAACGCGAGCCAGCCCATGCCAGGCCTGGTGGCAACGCGGATTGCGGTCCAGCGCCCGGACATACAACTCCGCTGCCCGGTCGTACTCGCCTAAGAGGAAATACGCGTGCCCCAAATAGAACCACCCAGCCGTCTCCTCCGGGGCCTCCCGCACTTGCTCCATCATCACCGGGATCACCTCCGCAGGCCGGCCGAGGCTGATCAATGCGTCGGCAAGCTGCACCCGCGTGTCGGCGGGCGAGGCCTTCAGCTCCACCGCCCGGCGCAGCGAGACCAGCGCTTCCTCGTATTGCCCCATCTTGAACAGCGCCTTGCCCAGATCATAGTGCGCCTCGGCAAAGTCGGGGTCGTACTGAAGGCATTCCTGCCAGCACCGAGCCGCCTCCTCGCGATTGACGAACTTGTTGAGAATCAGCCCCCGGGTGTACAGCACCTCCAGGTCGTCCGGGAAGTCGCGGATGAGTCGATCGGCCAATGCCACCGCTTCGCGCTGGATAGCATTGTTGGGATCCAGCACCTCCGGGTTGGCAAGCCGCGCGGTGCGGAATCGCACGCGGTAGCCTAATCCCGGCACATGGAGCCACAGCGCGCCGGCCGAACCCATGGCCAGTACCACCAGTCCCACAACCAGCAAGCGGGGATGGAGGGTAACCCGAGAGAGCCATCGGCAAGCTGGCCCAGCGGCCGCCGATGCCTCGGCCGGCAGGCATTGGGGCGCGAATTTCTCCGCAGTTGGTGGCATGGGGATACGGTGCGTCCTTTGAACGGGCCTGCCGTCGAGATAGAGGAGGTTGCGTCCTTTTGCCGCAGCCTGCGCGAATACGCAGGCGCGGAGCACCCACCCTAAAAAGGGGTGGCGCACCCCCATTCTCGCCACGCAGCAGGGCAAAAATTTCTCCGAATTTTTTGGTTTGGGTTATTGCATCTGTCTGGACGAACGACTAAAGTATAGTCGCTCGAAGTCCGGCGGAACAGCTTTTCACAGGCCAAGAGGCCCGGGCTTCCCACTGGGTGCGTCCTTTGGACACAGGCTGCACGAATGTGTTCGTGCAGCGAGTCACCCTGCAAGTTAGGTCGGCCAGCCGGCGTATGGTTCACTGATTAACTGATTAGCAGCCGGAATCGGCTGCGGGGTTTTTCCAGTTTGGGGTTGCCGCGAGTGCGAAGCGGAGTAGCTCTCGCGACGACCTAGTTTTGGTTATGGGGGTGCAGCGTATGCGAACGAGACGTGCATTCACCTTGGTCGAGTTGTTGGTGGTCATTGCCATCATCGGAATCTTGATTGCCCTGTTGTTGCCGGCAGTGCAAGCCGCCCGGGAGGCCGCCCGGCGCAGCCAGTGCACGAACAATCTGAAGCAGATCGGGCTGGCGTTCCACAACCACCACGATGTGCTGAAGTTCCTGCCTTCGGGCGGCTTCACGTGGGAAGAGTATCCCAGCTTCAAGGAACAGAACCCCGCCTCGCCCACGTACACCGGAGCGCCGGACGTAGCGCCCTATCAGAATGCGGGGTGGTTGTACCAAATCCTTCCCTACATGGAACAGCGAGCGGCCTGGGAGGGCGCCGGCGCCACCGGCATGCAGCGGGCGTGGAAGCCCATGCAGACGGCTGTGCCGGCCTATTATTGCCCCAGCCGGCGTGCCCCCACCGCGGAGCTGACCGGGTGGGTGCCCCAGTACCGGTACCGTGAGCAGCCTATCACCCGGGCTACGGACCAGATCAACCCGTTCCCCGTGGGCAAAAGCGACTACGCGGCTTGCTGCGAGAACGAGTGGTGGAATTGGGGCGACCTTTTGACCGCGTTTAACGGCGACCAGGCGGCGGCCGATGCCGCCTTCCCCCAGTACTCGTGGAATGGCAGCGGGGCGGTCCGCCGCACTTACTGTATAGAGGGAGGCAACCGGAACCAGTGCCAGGTGCACGACTTCTCGGCTATCAAGGACGGTCTAGCCAACACCGGCTTCGCCGCGGAGAATCGCCATGCCCTGCGGACCGTGGGCAACAACCCAGGTTGGGATAACGAGGGCTTCATCGCCGGTTGGGACTGGGATACCATCCGCCGCGGCAACGACCTGCCCTTGCCCGACCGAACGGATGGAAACAGCCCTGACCCGAGATTCGGCTCGTCGCACCCCTCGGGAGTCAACGTACTGATGGGCGACGGCTCGGTGCGGCATGTGTCGTACACCATCAACGTGCTGACCTGGGCCAGGATCTGGCACCGGGCCGACGGACAACCCGTCCCCAATTTCTAAGGTGACGGGTGGCGGGTGACAGGTGACGGGTGCTGGGCGCGGGCCCCAGCACCCCGCGCCGCGGCTGTTGTCTACGAAAGGATGCCTCGATGAGTATTGCGCAACAATTGATTCGCTTCTCCGTGGTCGTGGCAGTGGGGCTGGCGCTTGTGGGTTGCGGTGGCGGTGGGCCTCGCCGCGTGATTGTCAAAGGCCGGGTGGTAGAGGGCGGCAAACCTCTGGAATTGAAAGGGGATCAGTTCAAAGCGGGTGCCATAGGTGTCGAAGTTACGTTTTACCCGATAGATACTGCGGGTAAGGTCGATCAAACCAAGCAATCCTACGGGACCCGAATCCGCGAGGACGGCACCTTCCAACTCGACGGCGAGCTGGGCAAAGGAATCCCTGTGGGGAAGTATAAGGTGGCCCTCCGCTTCTCTGACCCGATGTATCGTACCCCCAAAGGTCAGGGGGACCGGTGGGAAGGGAAGTTTGCCTTGGATAAGACGCCCTTTTCGTTCGACGTGCAGGATGCCAGCAAGGAAATCGTGATTGACGTTTCGACCGGGGGAGGCGCGGCGCCGTCCGGTACGCCAGGACAGGGCCCACAACCTCCTGCCAAACCGGCCGGCGGCTGATTTTGCTATCCAAAACCACAAAGATACACGCGGGACCGTGCCTGGCGGCCCTCCCCGGGGCGGTCCCGTTGGTGCCAGTCGCGCGGGGCTAAGAAGCGGTCGAACGCCATGCAGCTTGCGTGCGGCTTCGGGGGAGTTGGTGCCGATGTTTGGCCGACGGGCGGATCGCGCTGGTGATCCGACCATCGCTGGCAGGCCACGCCGCTGGGGCCCGCGCTGGCGGACCATGGCCGCGGCCGGCGTTCTGTTTCTTTTGTCCGGGGTGGGCTATGAGGCCGTTTCGCTCTATTACTATCGGCCTTTGGACCCCCACCAAGTAGTGCGCCAGACCTTGGAACTGGCCCAACAGGCCGAAGGCCTCTCCGCCCGCAGCGCCCAGACCCAGGCTCAGATTCTCGAGCTCAAAGAGCAGGCCTTGGGGGTGGCCAAGTCGCTGGTCGAGCAGTACCCCGCCAGCCCCGACGCATGGTGCGTGTTGGGGCTGGTGGCCAGCCGATGCGGCAACCGTTCCGGGGCAGTGCGGTGCTGGCAGCGGGCGCTGGAATTGGCCCCGCAGTTCTCGCTGGCTTGGCATTGTCTGGGCCGGGATGCGCTTCAGCGGGCCGACTACGCCCAGGCCATCGAGCAACTTCGTAAGGCCCTAGCGGCGGAGCCCGACGTGCCCGAGGTCCTCTTGGCGTTGGCCGATGCGTTAAGCCACGCGGACCAACTCCACCAGGCCCTCGAGGTATGCAAAAGGCACGTGGTCGTTGCCCCGCAGTCGGTCGAGGGGTGGTACCGGTTGGGGCAGATATACATACAGTTGGGAGAATTCGGCGAAGCCAAGCGTTGCCTTGCTCGCGCGGTAGAACTGGACCCCGATTGCAAGCTCGCCCTGCATAGCTTGGCGCTTGCATGCGAGCGCCTGGGCCAGTTGGAAGAAGCGCGGCGGTACCGGCGGGCGTTTGCCGAGCGCGAGGCCCAGGATCGCGCGCCGGGCGAGAACCGGCGGCCCAAGTACGACGATTTGGCCGCTACCCGCGAGGTGGTGGCTACCACGTGCTCGGCTGCTGCGCGGGTCTATGAGGCGATGGGCGCTCCGGAGGCCGCTGAGGGATGCTGGCGCCAGGGGGCCGAGGCCAACCCCAAAAGCGTGGAGGCTCGACGGGGTCTTTTGGCCTTCTACGAACAGCGCGATCGAGTGGAGGACGCCTTGCGCGTGGCCGAGGAACTCTGCGCGCTGGAGCCGCAATCGTTGGACCATCATCTCAAAGCGGGTTGGTTGAACGTCCGTGTGGGCCGGTTGGAGAAGGCCGAGCAGGCGTTTCGACGCGCCACCGAGGTGGCCCCTTCGCGCCCCGAAGGGTTTGTGGGGCTGGCCCAGCTTTATCTGCATCAGGACCGTTCCGTTGCCCGGGCCAAAGAGGCTGCTGCGCGGGCCGTGTCGCTTTCGCCCATCGCGGCGAATTATTTCCTTTTGGGCACGGCGTGCCGGCGCAGCGGCGATCTTCAGGGGGCCCGCACGGCACTGGAGCAAGCGGCCCGGCTGGATCCGGGCAAGCCCGAGTACCGCGAGGCCCTGGCCAGCGTGCTGGTGCAAATGCGGCTGGTACCGCCATTGGAGGAGGCCCGGCCGTGAGGCCATCGGCGGGAGCTGCAGCCGGGGCCGTGGTGGCCGGCGGCCTGCTGACGCTGTGCGTTCTTATCGCGCCTGGATTGTGGCGGGCCCGCAGCGGTCCCATCGAACTTTGCGAGGTAACCCGGCACACGGGCATCGCCTGGCGCCACACCGATGGGGCCAGCGGCCGGCGATACATCGTGGAAACGGTGACGGCCGGCCTGGCCACCTTCGATTACGATGGCGACGGGCTGGTGGATATCTATTTTGTCAACGGAGCCCCACTGCGGGGCACGCGGTGCGACGGTCCGGCCCCGCGGAACGCCTTATATCGCAACCTGGGCAATTTTCGGTTCGAGGATGTTACCGAACAGGCCGGGGTGGGCGACACAGGCTACGGCCTGGGAGTGACCGTGGGCGATTACGACAACGACGGCCGGCCCGACCTGTATGTTACCAACTTCGGCCCGCACGTCCTCTACCACAACAATGGCGACGGTACATTTACCGCGCTTACCGATCGAGCGGGGGTGGCGGGTAGCGGGGACGTGGGCGCCGGGGCGTGCTTTCTGGATATCGAAGGCGACGGGGACCTGGACCTGTTCGTGGCCTACTACCTGAAGTTCGACTACGATACGCATCCCGAACGCATCGAGTTGGGTTATCCCGTGTATCCCGGGCCGCTGGATTTCGTCCCTGCCCCGGATATTCTTTTCCGCAACAACGGGGACGGTACGTTCACGGACATCACGCGCCAGGCCGGCATCGACGACCAGCACGGTACGGGCATGGGCATCGTGGCGGCCGATTACGACGATGACGGAGATACGGACATTTTCGTTCTGAACGACGTGGCCGCCAATTTCCTCTTCCGGAACGATGGCCAAGGGCATTTCGAGGAAGTAGGGCTGGAGGCGGGCTTCTCGCACAACATGGAGGGCCGGGCGCTGGGCAGCATGGGCGTGGATTGCGGCGACTACGACAACGACGGCCAGTTGGACTTCTTCCAGACCTCGTACCAGAACGAGCCGGTGGTGCTGTACCGCAATCTCGGCCACGGCGTGTTGGAAGACGTAACCGGGCGCACCAGAGCGGGCAACGGTTCGTACAACAACGTCAAGTGGGGCTGCGGACTGGTGGACTTCGACAACGATGGATGGCGGGACCTGTTCATCGCCATGGGCCATCTGCAGGACAACGTGGACCTGTACGACGCCACCACGTCGTATGAAGCCCGCAACCTCGTGCTCCGCAACCGTGCGGACGGGACGTTCGACAACGTGTCGGACCGATGCGGCGACGGCCTGCGCCCCAAGCGGAGCAGCCGCGGGGCGGCCTTCGACGACTTGGATAACGACGGCCGGGTGGATGTGGTGGTGCTCAACTCGCGGCGCGAACCCAGCGTGCTGCGGAATACCTCGGCGTTTAGGAATCACTGGCTGGAGATCGAGTTGCGGGGCACGCGCGCCAATCGCGACGCCGTGGGGGCCCGCGTTGCCGTGACCGCCGCAGGCCGCACGTGGATCGACGAGGTGCACAGCGGCCGCGGATACCAAAGCCACTGGGGCAGCCGACTGCATTTCGGCCTGGGCGAGGCGACGCAGGTCGATCGGATCGACGTCCGCTGGCCCGGGGGCGCCCGCGAGAGCTTCGGCCGTGTGGCGGCCGATCAGCAAGTGCTGTTGATCGAAGGCTACGGGCGTTAAGCGCCGCTTGTCAAGCCACGCGGCGTGGGCAAGGTGCAAGAGGCTGGCACGCACCGCGCAGTGCCGTACTTTTCTCGCGCGTGCCAAACGTATATGATAGGCCGAACATGGAGAATCGTCTGGGCAAAGCGCGAGGTGTTGTGCCATGAGCGTGCCGTCCGCGTCCGGAGAACCCGGCACGGAGGGGGGGGTGGGCATTGGGCTCGATGCTGGCTCGGTGGCCCTGAAGGTGGTCGTCACGGATGGTGGGGGCAGGATACTCGAGCACTGGTATCGGCGCACAAGCGGCCGGCCTGTAGAAACGGCCCTCCATGTGCTCGAAGATGTGGTCCAGCGCTACGGCGCCCGGGTGGTGCAGGTAGCGGGCACCGGGTCGGCGGGCAGATTGCTGTGCGAGCTTTTGGGCGTTCCGTTCGTCAACGAGGTGATCTGCCAGGCCACGGCGGTGCGGCGGCTTCATCCCGAGGCCCGCACGCTGATCGAGATGGGAGGGCAGGATAGCAAATTGGTGTTTTTGCCGGACGACCCGGCCGATCCCCGGGCGATGGTGGATTTCTCGATGAACACCAGTTGTGCGGCGGGGACGGGCAGTTTTCTGGACCAGCAGGCTTCCCGGTTGGGGGTGGCGATCGAAGAGTTCGGGCAATTGGCCTTGAAGAGCGTGGCGCCGCCCCGCGTGGCAGGTCGGTGCAGCGTGTTCGCCAAAAGCGACATGATCCACCTCCAGCAGCAGGCCACGCCGGTACACGACATCATTGCGGGGCTGTGCTTCGGCCTGGCCCGAAACCTCAAAAGCAACCTGGGGCGGGGGCGGGAACTGGCCCGGCCTATTGCCTTTTGTGGTGGGGTGGCGGCCAACGCCGGCGTGGTGCGAGCGATTCGCGAGGTCTTCGAGCTTGGCGAGGGCGAGCTGATCGTCCCCCGGTACCACGCGGTCACCGGGGCCCTGGGGGCTATTCTCATGACCTTGCCTGGGCCGGGCGAGGCGGCGCGGCGGGCCCCCGTCCAAATCCCTCTTGGGGTCTTGGCGGGGTATTTGCGGCAAAAGCGGATGGTAGGACACCGTCTGCCGCCCTTGGCACCTCCCTCCAATGGCCGGCCTCATGAGCCGCCCTGCGACCTGGAGGCGATGGTAGCCGCTCGGGGGGGCCAGCCCGTGGACGCGTATCTGGGCCTGGATGTCGGCTCCATCAGCACCAAGATCGCGGTCATCGATGCCGAGAACCGGGTACTGGCCAAGGTGTATTTGATGACGGCGGGGCGGCCCCTGGAAGCGGTGCAGCGGGCCTTGCGCGAGATTCGCCAGCAGGTGGGCAACCGCGTGCGGATTCGGGGGGCCGCCACGACCGGCTCTGGCCGCTATTTGACCGGCGAGTTCATCGGCGCGGACCTGGTCATCAACGAAATCACCGCCCAGGCTACGGCGGCCGCCCTGCTAGACCCCGAGGTGGACACGATCTTCGAGATCGGCGGCCAGGACAGCAAGTATATCAGCCTGGACCGCGGCGTCGTCGTCGATTTCGAGATGAACCACGCCTGTGCCGCAGGCACCGGCAGCTTTCTCGAAGAGCAGGCCGAACGCCTGGGCATCAACATCCAGGAGCAGTTTGCGGAGCTGGCTTTGGGCAGCCGGTGTCCTGTGCGCCTGGGCGAGCGCTGCACGGTGTTTATGGAGTCGGATCTACTGAGCTACTTGCAGCAGGGGGCGGCCACGGACGACCTGGTGGCCGGACTGGCCCATTCCATCGTGGCCAACTATATCAACCGCGTGGTGGGGCACCGGCGGATTGGCCGGCGGATTTTCTTCCAGGGGGGTACGGCTTTCAACCGGGGCGTGGTGGCGGCGTTCGAGAAGGTTACCGGCCGCAACATTACCGTGCCGCCCCACCACGAGGTAACGGGGGCCATCGGGGCGGCGGTGCTGGCCCGCCGGCATCAGGAGGCTCTGGGGCGTACCGAAAGCCGTTTCGGCGGGTTCGACCTGGCGGACCTGCGGTACGAAGTTCGCAGCTTTCCGTGCGAGCATTGCAGCAATCACTGCGAGATCAGCGAAGTGATCTTGCCGGGCCGCGAGCCGCTGTACCACGGTTCGCGCTGCGATCGCTACAACCTCAAGAAAGAGTCGGGGCACGACAGAGAGATTCCCAATCTTTTCGCCGAGCGGCACCGCCTGCTGATGCGGCATGCCCGGCTGAACAAGGGGCGGCCCGGGGCGCCCGTGATCGGCATCCCCCTTGCCTTGTCCAACTACCAGTTGCTGCCGCTTTGGGGGACGCTGCTTGCCGAGTTGGGCTGCCAGGTGGTGGTCAGCCAGGTGTCGACACCGGGCATCATTCGCCGCGGCGTGGAAACCGTGCTTTCCACCCCATGCTTTCCAGTGAAGGTGGCGCACGGCCATGTGCTAGAGCTGCTGGACAAAGGCGTGGATTACGTCTGGCTGCCCAGCGTGGTGAACCTGCCCCAGGACGACGCTTCGCAGCGATTCAACCAACTCTGTCCGTATGTAACATCCATTCCGTACCAGGTCGCCGCAGTGGTGGGTGCCGAGGGGCACAAGGCCCGGTTGCTGACCCCGGCGGTGCAGCTTCAACACGGACCGCGGGCCCTGGTGCAGAGCCTCAAGGCACTGTGCCGCATTCTGGGAGTCGGCAAAAGCGAGCTCCGCCGCGCGGTGGCCGCCGGCTGGCAGGCCCAGCAAGAATTCGAGGAAGCCTGTCGCGCCCGGGGTCGGCAGGTGCTGGCCTCGCTCCGCCCCGAGCAGCCCGCCGTGGTGCTGGTCAGCCGGCCCTACAACGGTTGCGACCCCGGCGTCAACCTCGATGTGCCTGGTAAACTCCGCAGGCTGGGTGTGCTGGCGCTGCCCATGGATTTCCTCGACCTCCGCATACGCTCGGATGCCGAGGATCGCGTGTTTGCGGGCATGTATTGGAAGTACGGCCAGCGGATTCTGCGGGCCGGCAAGATCATCCGCGAAGATCCGCGGCTGCACGCGGTTTACTTGTCGAACTTCAGTTGCGGGCCAGATTCGTTCCTCATCAGCTACTTCAAACGCATCATGGCCCCCAAGCCGTCGCTGGTGCTGGAGATCGACGAGCATTCGGCCGATGCCGGCGTGGTGACCCGCCTGGAGGCCTTTTTGGAGAGCCTGCGGGGGTTCCAGCCGGAAGGCCTGCCGCCGGCCCGGCCGCTTTATCCGGGACAAAGTAGCGCCCCGCCTGCGGCGGACAAGCCCCTGTTGTACATCCCGTACATGGGGGATGTAAGCCTGGCGTTGCGCTCGGCCTTCCGCGCAGCGGGGCAGCCGGCCGAAGTCATGCCCCCCGGCGATGCCGAGACGATCGAACTCGGGCGGCGGTACACCACGGGCAAGGAGTGCCTGCCATGCATTATCACGGCCGGAGATATGCTCCGCACCGCATGCCGGCCGGACTTCGATCCGCACCGCTCGGCATTTTTCATGCCGGGGGGCTCCGGACCCTGCCGTTTCGGCCAGTATCATTGCATGCACAAGCTGCTTTTGGGCGATGCCGGGTTTCCTCACGTGCCGGTGGTCTCGATCTCGCAGGATGCCGAAATGTACGAGCAAAGCGCGCAGTTCGGCGACGAGACCTTGCTGGCCGCGTGGCGGGGCAGTTGCGCGATGGAACTGCTCCTGAACGCGGTGCTGGCCATTCGGCCGTACGAGACCGAACCCGGCCGGACCGACACTACGTACCGGGCCTGGCGGGACCGGCTGGCGGAGTTTTTGGAGACCGCCCCTTCCACCGAGGCCCTGGCCCGCGAGCTGGAAAAGGCCGTGGCCGACCTCCTGGCCGTGCCCGTGGACCGCAGCCAACCTCGACCCCGCATCGGCATCGTGGGCGAGATCTACGTTCGCCACCATCCCCTGGCCAATAACCAGCTTATCGCCCGGCTGGAGCGGTTCGGGGCCCAGTGCATGCTGGCCGGCTTTTCCGAATGGATGTACTACACCAACTGGACCCGCAAGCTCGAAGCCCGCCAGCGGCGCCAATGGCGAACATGGCTGACCGGCGTGCTGAAAGACCATACCATGCGCCGCATCCACCGCCGGCTGAACGTCCCGTTCGAGCCGATCCTGGGCAAATTCCACGAAGCCACCGCCGAAGAGATCCTCGACCTGGCCGAGCCCTATATCCACCGCTCGTTCCAGGGCGAAGCCGTGCTGTCGGTAGGCAAGATGATCGAGATGGCCCGCCACGGCTGCCACGGGCTGGTCAGCGTGGGGCCGTTTTCCTGTATGCCTTCGACCATCGTGGCCGGCCTGATGAAGCAGTTGACCGTTCGGCTGGGCGACTTGCCTATGCTCTCGTTGAGCTTCGATGGGCAGCAAGACCCCACGCTGGACACCCGGCTGGAGGCCTTTTTGCACCAGGCGCGGACCTACCAGCGTTCGACAGAGGTTCGGTCGGCCCGGCGGTAGCGCGCGATGGCCAGATGCCCCCAGCGCGCCGTTCCAGACATTCCGCAACGGCGTGGAGTCCCCCGCGTGACCGCGATGGACCAGAAAGCGTTAGACACGTGGCACATGCAGCGGGCGTTGGAGCTGGCGCTGCGTGGCCAGGGGTATGTCGAGCCGAATCCCATGGTCGGATGCGTGGTGGTCCAAGGGGCGGAGATCATCGGCGAAGGGTGGCATCGGCGCTTCGGCGGACCTCATGCCGAGGTCGAGGCGCTGGCCGTAGCCGGACCCCGCGCTGCTGGGGCCACTCTCGTGGTTACCCTCGAGCCGTGCTGCCATCACGGCAAGACGCCCCCCTGCACGCAGGCGATTATCCGGGCGGGTATCCGCCGAGTCGTCGCTGCCCAGCGCGATCCCTTTCCTCAGGTCAATGGCGCCGGCTTGGCGGAACTCCAGGCTGCCGGCATCGAAGTGGAAGTGGGCCTGTTGGAGGAACAGGCCCGGCGCCTGAACGCCCCCTACCTGAAACTGCTGGCCACGGGGCGTCCCTGGGTGATCGCCAAGTGGGCCATGACGCTCGATGGCAAAAGCGCCAGTGTGACGGGATCGAGCAAGTGGATCTCCAACGCCGAGTCCCGAGCAGTGGTGCATCAACTGCGGGGCCGGGTCGATGCCATCGTCATTGGTCGCGAGACCGCCCGGGTGGATGACCCTTTGCTGACGGCTCGGCCTCCCGGGCCGCGGACCGCGCTGCGCGTGGTGGTCGATGGCCGGGCCTCGCTCAGCCTGGAAAGCCAGTTGGTTCGTACAGCCCGCCAAGTCCCCGTCCTGGTGGCGGTGGGCCCCCACGCTCGGGCCGCCGACCGCCAGCGGCTTCAAAACGCCGGCTGCGAAGTGCTGGTGTGCGACGCCCGGTCTCCGGCAGACCGGGTGGACCAGCTTCTGGCTGAACTGGGCCGGCGGCGGTTTACCAATGTGCTGGTCGAGGGGGGAGGCCGGCTGACCGGCAGCCTGTTCGATGCCCGGCAAATCGACGAAGTCCATGTGTTCATTGCCCCGAAGCTGCTCGGCGGGACCTGGGCCAGAACGCCCATCGCCGGCGAAGGAATCCCCGACATCGCCCACGCGCTGGAGTTGGAAGACCCGCAGGTCCAGTGCTTGGGCGGCGACCTGTACCTGCACGGGCGCGTGCGCCGGCCATAGGAACGGCAAATCCGGCGCCTTTCCCCGGCCATCCCTGAAGGAACCGCCGCGTTTTGGCATGCGCCCGGTTCGGCTGGGGCATCGAAAATCACTGCTTGACCGTAAACGATCGGCGGAGCTCTTTTTTCTTGCCCTGGTGCGCGACTCCGATACGGATCTGGGCGCCAGTACGTGCCACGAACTGGCCGTCGGCCTGCACCTCGACGGGCCGGCCGTTCACCCGCACGGTGGCGCCCGGCTGGACCACGCCGCGGACTTCGACGGCCACCGGACCTTCGAAGAGCGTAGCGCCCTCGGCCGGCTCGGTTTCCACAAGCACAAGGGGCGCCTGGGCCACCGTGGCGATCTCCTCAGCCACCTGCCAGCGCACCGCCTGGATCTTGGCGGGGTCGAGTTCCGTTTGGGTGATGGCCGGTACCACGCGGCGGGCCAGCTCTAGGGGCCGGCGGCGTGGCCGGACCCAATCCGCCGCCTTGCCCAGCTTCTGTTTGACCGCCGCAATTTGCGATTCCAAAAGGTACAAGTACTCGCAATCCTCCAGGCTTTCCCGCTGGAGTTCCCAGCGAATCGAGTTCAAAGGGCCCTCCGAGCCAGGATAAATCACATGGGTATCGCCGGGAGGCAGCCGGTCGCTCGGCACGCCGAACGGTTCCTTGCCCCAGAAGTTCAACCCCCAATGCAAATAGCCGGCAAGATCCTCGGTGAAGTTCAACCAATGCAGCACCCGCACGCGGCTCAGGGGATAGTCGAGAAAGCGATTGGGATACGCGCTGCCGTAGGGATTGCAGCAGATGTAGAACCAGAACTCACCTTGGTTCCGCCGGGCCTCGTAGGCCTCGCGCCAGCGGTCGAAATGGATCAACTGGGGCACCCATACTTCCAGCGCGCCGGTGCAATCGATCGTTTCGATGGCCTCGATCCGCCGCAACCGCGGCGCGGCCCGGTGCACCGCCTCGGAAATCGCTCGCCACGACGCCAAGTTGGTTACGATCGGCTCGTCGCCCACGTGGATCATCGAGCGATCCAGCCAGCCCCGCTCCTCGAGATGCCGTTGCACATCGGCAGCCAAACGGAGTACCCCCTCTTCCGGCGGCAGCGAGACGGCCTTGCCCGTCTTCTCGTCCTTAACTTGGAGGTTCGACAGGCGGAACGTCGTCCCCCAGCCCTTTTCGCCGCCGCCCAGATGGCTGATTTCAAGCCGCTCGCCTACCCCGCACCGGGTAAACAGATCGACGAAGCGATCGAACCGGCCGTAATCGAAGGCCAGCTTGCCATCGGCGCGCCGGGTGATTTCGACCAGCGACCAGGGAACCAGCACCACGTTTTGCCGATGAGCCGCCATATTGCGCGCGTAGCGTTCCAGCATCGACCAATACGGCTCGCTCCACATCGAAAGCCCATGGGCTGTGGCGATGTTGTGCAGATTGAACCAGTTGGTTACCAGCACATGGCGGGTGTCGGGCAGGACCCACGGCTCCACCACCAGTTCCACGGGCAGTGTGGCGTGTTCCGATCCGGCCAGCACCCGCACCTCGCCCCGATACGCCCCGGGTGCTGCTTCCTTGGGCACGAACACGGTAAACCACACCGGCTGGGTCGATCCGGCAGGCAGGTCCAGCGTGCGCGCGTCGAGCAAGGGGTCGGGCACCTCGCAGGGAGCGGCCCGGACGCGTATCGCCTCACTGGCGGGCGTGTTCTTCTTGAGGGGAATGAACCCTACGAAGTTCCAACTAAGATGCTCCGGCCCGATGGCGCTTTGGCCGTCCGCGTGTTTGAGATGCGTGACCTCGATCCGCAGCCCTTTCACCGCGGTGGCTGAGCGCACGGCCAACTGGGCCGGCTCCCACTCATTTCGGGCGGCCCGCAGCCGCAGAGTCCCCCCAGAATCGCCCGGCAAGGTATCGCGAAATACTTTGATGTGGGGATCGATAGGCCACACGCGGAGGTCCGCCGAAGACGTCGTGGCGGTCTCCACAGCCAGCCAACCGAACATCACGCTGATAGAGCATAGCAGCCGTTTCATCGCACCAACTCCCTTTTGCAAAGCCGAACCCCGAAATGCTCCGCTACAACGTGGAACCAGAGGATAATCCACCGATACTGCCCAACCCTTTGCAGCCCTGGCCCCCGCCGCGTGTCACGAAAACCAACCTGGCGGGCATACCATCATCCGTACTTAGCGTGAAGCCACTGGGCCGCGGCGGACCGCTTCCTCGCGGGCGATGCGACACCACTGGACCACGTTCTCCGGCCGGCCGCCGATGGTGTGATTGTCCTTCATGATGATTTCCACGACGCAACCTCGCGTAACCTCCAAGGCGTGGCGAAGATCGCGGCGGATTTGGGCCTCGTCGATCCGGGGGACAGCCAAGGCCGCCGGATTCGGCTTGTAGGAGAGAATGTATCGATCCTCTAGAAAACCAGCCATCTTCTCCAAGTCGGCCCAGGGCGAGCACGACACCCGCCGCAGGTTGTGGTGCCGCCGAACCACGTGCCATCGCCCGTCCAGCGGCTCGCAACAGCCATAGCACGTCAGCCCGAACCGGTCCATGATGGGCTTCTCATGAGGGAACACAAACTCCTCATACATGGCCGGCGATACGTCGACGGTCTCCTGGCTCTCGGTGAAGCCCCACAGGTCGGCGCAGGTCACATGGCCGCAGAAGTCGGCCCGAGGCAGTTCCCGCGAAAAGCCGAACCCGCCGGAACCCACATAGGTCCCGTCGTTATTCAGACTCAGCAGGTTGTTGGCCTCCAGATAATCCAGCTTGGCCAGATAACCCCGCGAAATGCGGTGCAAAAGCTCCTTAAGTTCCTCGGGGTGATCGTGGAAATCGCAGAACATATTCTCCAGCCCCCGCAGGGTGGCGGCCGGCCACGTTACACCCAATGACCACCACCAGCACCCTTTCAGCCGCACCGTGAGAATGCCCTCGAACACCTCCCGGGCAATGGCTAACGTGCCCTGCGTCGTCTCCCAATCGATGCTGAACTGCGGGGGGTGGATTCGCGGCAGGTCAGTCTCATAATCTTTCAGCGGCGCTTCCCAAACGTAGGAGCCCGTTGCCGAAGTCTTGTGATATACCGGGGCCAGCCCCCAGTCGTCGGGCGAGACGGTATAGGGCACGTCGAAGAACGGCTCGACCGGCTTGTCGTCGCCCATCTCCTCGCCCCAGAAGATCTCTTTGCGGAGGTCCATCTCCCAGCGCCGAGCCAGCTTGCCCCGGCACTGCATCTGGGCCTCAGTAATGATCTCGTTCCAGCCGTTTTCCGGATCGCAGAACACCAGCGGGCGAACGGGCTCCAAGGCGTTGTGCCGCGTCCACAGCTCACGGATTTCGCTCATCCGCGAACTGGCCGCGATATCGGCCACGCGCTCGGCCAGGCGCCGAAGCACGGCGCGGTCCTCGGCATTCATGGTCACGTCGGCTGGCCGGAATCCCGTGATGATCTTGCCCGCCGCGGTCTGGTCTAATCCAGTCGAAGGACCGTTGCCGTAGTGTTCCACGATACGCCCTCCGCCATGGGTCAAGGGCACGGTGAGGCCCCACTGACCGATAACGTGACGAGAGGGCTTGGCCCAGTCAAGAGGCTGCGCGGCCAAACTATGCTCTGCGCCACGCGCGTGCCCCTGCTCTGTCAGAAGCGGGGCCTGAAAGACCCGAAGGCACGGCTTGCCTTACGGCAAGCAGTGGCACACTCCCCCTGGCGAGCCGGGCGTGTAAAAGCGTGTGCCACTGCTTCGTCAGAAGCAGTGCTTGGCCAGCCCGGGCGGCACGGCTTGCCTTACGGCAAGCAGTGGCACACTGCTGTGGGGTTTGCAGCGGCCGCGTGCCCCTGCTCTGTCAGAAGCGGGGCCTGAAAGACCCGAGGGCACTGCTTGCCTTACGGCAAGCAGTGGCACACTGCTGTGGGGTTTGCAGCGGGCGCATGTGCGTCCACGACCAAGCGTGGCTTTCTCAAGAACAGAGCTATCCAGCCGATTACGGCGTAGGGCGCGGCCGGGGCGGCGAATTGCGCTGTCCGTAGCTGGGCTTCCAACCCTCAGCAGCTCCAGCCTTGGGCGCGGGAGAAACCCCTTCGGCCGGTATGCCCGAGATTGCCGGCGGCGAAGCGGTTTCCGCCGACGGGTTGTCGCCACGGGACGCATCGCTTGCAAGTGCCCAGTCGTCCCCGTCCGTGGTCGGGCTGGAAAGAATGGAACCGACCCGTGCGTGTGACCAGCACCTTGCGCCGGACGAATCGCTCACCACCGGCCCGCACTCGTCGTAAGGGCTGGCGCACATAGCGCATCCCATAGTGCTGGCCAAAGAAATGAAGAGGCAACAGGCAAGCAATCTGCGCAACATCGGCAAAGCCCACTGCTATTGACGGCACGGGCGGAGGTTCCGCCGAAGCTAACCCGCTGGACGAGTGCCCAGCGGGGCTATGGGGGAGTAATTCGGCAGCAGAACCGCTACAGGCCGCATTTTTTTGGCAAGAAGAGCAATAAGCCGGACCCCGCCTAAGCGGAAGTCCGGCTTATTTTGCGCAGATTCCCCCATTCGACCCACAGGGAAGGCCGCGGGGGCGTTGTCTGCAAGTTAGGACTTAGCAGCCGGAGCCGGCGGAGCGGCCGGAGCCGGGGCTGGTGCGGGCGGCGGCGCCGGCGACTTGGGGGCCGCAGGGGCCGGGGCCGGCGGGGCCGCCTTTGCCGGAGCCGCCGGAGCGGAGGTCGGCGGGGCGCAGGTTACGGGCGCACAGGTCTTCGGAGCGCAAGTGTCCGGGCAGCATGTGCGCACACGCCGGACCCGGTGGCAGGTCCGCGGGGCACAGGTGTCCGGGCAGCACGTCTTGGGGGCGCACGTAGCCGGAGCGCACGTCGGCGGGGCGCAGGTTACCGGCGCACAGGTCTTCGGAGCGCAGGTGTCCGGCACGCAGGTGCGCACGCGGCGCACGCGATGGCAGGTCTTCGGGGCGCACGTGTCCGGCACGCAGGTCGCCGGAGCGCACGTCACCGGTGCGGCTGTCACCGGCGCGCAGGTCTTCGGCGCGCAGGTATCCGGGCAGCACGTGCGGGCGAAGCGGCCGGCTTGCGCCACCACGGCGAAACCCAGCACGGCCAGGAAGGCCGCCGCAGTGATCAAGTAGGTGCGTTTCATTCCACGATCCTCCAACTCTTACAGGTACCGTAGCGTTACGGAATACACACTCGCGCCGTCACTGGTTCCATGCTCCTCACCCCCGGACGGCAAAGGGACCAGGAGGCACCTCGGAACGTCACGGCTGTGCCATGCCGCCCGATGCGCCAAGCCCCCCTGTTCAAGCCTGACGGTCTAGGCGGACGGCATCACCTGCACAGCTTTGAAGGTTAGGCTAACATCCCCGTTTCTGTTGTCAAGCGGGGAGGACAGCGAAAATGCTCGCATTCCGCAAATCTGGCGTGTTAGGGGAAATGCGCCAATTAGGGGCAAAAATCAGAGTGTATACCCTTGGGGTATTAGACGGTTCCGCCCATTCGGCGGCCTATGCGCCCCCACCCTTGAATCGCCTGTAACTGAAAGGCCTTAGCGCTACAGGAGTTAAAGCGAAAGCCCCAGTACTAGACCGTTCCCCCCAACCAAGGGAAACGCCCTTTACGGGAAGAGAGTGCCCCGTCGAATAATCGCCAAAAGAATCTGAAAGAAAATTTTTCAGCGACGCACCGATTCCTTCGGCTCCGCGGTTTGAGCCGCTTGGGCCGCCTGGCTCTCCGTCCGCTGCCGGATCTCTTCCCTCAGCAGCTCGAGCTTGCGCAGCGTCTCTTTCGGGTTTTCGAAATCCAAGAGCAACGGGTCTTCGCCCTCGAACACGGTGGCGGCCATGCCCGCGATCCGCCACCCCTCGCTCTCTTTGCGGAGCATCCACGTGATCTCGTCAGTCCGGGGTTTGCCTTCGCGGTCCAGATCAGTCCACTTGCTCTTTACGCGGGCGCCATCCTCGGCCAGATACTCGGCCGTCCCCACCTCGAAGCTGGCAGTGTCGCTGCCCGGCGGGGCTACCTGGATGTCTTCCATCTCTTTGATTTTCTCGCGGGCCAGACGGGTGAACATGGCCTCGGTCTTCTTGTCGTCCCCCGTCCGCACCGCCTCGAGGAACTCCCGGACGGCGGCTTCGGGGCCCCCGGAGCCCGCCGAGGACTCTGCCGTCGACGCCGCCCCAGTGGGCACGACCGTTGACTCGGGGGTGTTTGGCGAATCGGAGCGGCTGCATCCCACAACTCCGATGGGGACGAGCACCACCAGCAAGAGACTCACGTGGACCAAACGCATCCGTACGGCCTCCTCCGAGTTTGCCCAACACGCGCCAGATATTCCCGGCGTCGATACCGTTCGACGCTCACTGGAAAACGCCCTCGAAGTGTCGCAAGAGGGGTTCGGTGTGTCAAGATCGGCAGCGTATCCGTCGCAAGGGGGGGAAGCTTATGCTGGCCGCCCTGTCGGCCTATCGGTCGTGGGACTGACCTCGGCAGTTCCCGACCACACGCGTGTCGAACGGCCAGGAGCGCCAGGTCAGCCGTTTGGCATATTCTTGCAGCCCCCTTCCCTAAACACCGATCGAGGCAGCGGAGAGGATAGTGGCGGGTTGGGTCAGCCCGAGATGCGAAGCAGCGCGGCCCGCCGCTGTTTCGAACGGTTGTAGGCAGTCACTGCCTGGGGCGTTGGCAAAGCGCACAGGGTGATGCCCCGGCGGCGGAGGAACAGTTCGGCCTCGCTACTCAGTCGCAGTTCGTCGTTGGAGCCCGTGCCGAGGAAGAAGACCTCCGGGCCGCCGCTGCACAGGTCTTGCAGTTCGTCGGCGGTAACCAGGCAAGGCAGGCCTGGTGCCTGCACGTGTTTTTTCTGCCGCTTTTGAAGGTTGGCGTCGGCGGTGAGGGCCACATCGTTGCGGTGCGTCTTGCCGCCAACAGTCAAGGATCCATCTTTCTGGAGCACCAGTTTGGGGTAGGCAGGGGTGAGATCGTATTTTTTGCGGAAGGGACTTCGTCCGACGGCCATGCGGGCGAGGGCAACGGCCCCCAACACGACGGCGTCATCGCCCAGGGCGGACAGAAGCACCTGGCCCCCCGGCCGTGCGCCGGGGAGTTGGTCGCCCGAAACGATTTCCTCCACAACCGGCATGATGAAGTCGCTGCACGCCTCGACCAGGCCGCCACCCAGTACGATCCGCTCCGGGTCGAGGAGGTGGCGGATGGTGAGGCACGCTCGGCCGAGGATTTCCGCCGCCCGGCGCACCACCTCGCACGTCAGGGGGTCTTGGGCATCGAGGGCCTGTCGAATGGCTCGGGAGCGGATGATCTGGAGGTCGCCTTGGAGGATTTCCGAAAGGAGGGTGGACCGGCCGGCGGCTACTGCTGCGCGAATCTGGTTTTCGACGGCTGAGCGGCTGGCCAGGGTCTCCAGGCACCCCATATTGCCGCAGCCGCAGCGGAGCCCGCCTTCAAGCTGCATGACGATGTGTCCGATCTCGCTGGCGGCCTCGCGCGCACCGCGCCATAGTTTTCCTTTGCGCACGAACCCCCCGCCAATGCCGGTGCCCACGAACATGCCGAACGCGCTGCGTGCCCGGCGGGCGGCTCCCAGCCAAGCTTCGCCCAGCGTACCCAGATTGCAGTCGTTACCCAGGGCCACGGGCACGTGGTACCGGCCTTCCAGCCACGGCACAATCTCCACCCCCGAAAGATTCATGTTAGGAGTGATGACCACGCGGCCGCGCTCAGGATCGACTACGCCGGGTACGGCCAGCCCCACCGCGGTGAGTGCTTGGGGACGCAAGCGCCTCTGCGCCAGAAGGCGGTCGATGAGTCCCGCCACAGCGGCCAGCACCTCTCCCGCTGGCTCGGTGCGCGGCGTGGCCGTCCGAACCCTGCCGGCCACCGCGCCGGTCTCGTCGGCCAATGCAGCCAGGATCTTCGTCCCTCCGATATCGATTCCAAGGTACCAGCGTGTCTTGCGTTTACCCATAGGCGATACTCGCGTACTGGCGGAACCTGTTTGGTTCCAGAAGGTCGAAAACTGGGGCCGTGGCCTTCAATGGCAGGCCGCACCTGGCGATTACTCCAGGCGTTCCAGGAACCAGCCTCGCCGCTTGAGGACCGGAGTGATAAATGTGGGCATGGGCTCGCCCGTGATGCAGTGGATAGCCCAGCCGCACGCATATTGCGTCGCTTCTGCCACTGTGGGGCCGCCCGAGAATTTTCGCAAGACGGGCAGGGCCTCGCGGGCTTTCATGCGCCCTAGCGCGATGGCCGACATGGCACGCACTTCGGCCGCCTCGGGCAGGATGCCCATGACGTCGGCGACACGCTCGGCGAGTTGGCGGGCCAATTCGGGTTCGGGCTTGTCGGCCCGGATATGCCCTAAAGCCCAGATGGCCGCTCCCCGCACACTAGGACTCAGAACGATGTTTTTCGGCACGTATTGCCGCAGCAGCGGTTCGGCTTCCCCCACCCGGAGCAGGCCCAGCATCTCGGCCAGGTGCGAAAACTGGCGGTCCTGTTCGGCCGTGGAGCGGTCCACCATCTGGAGATCTCGCAGTTTCTCGAGTTTTGTTAGAACACGCTGGCTGGTTGCAGGGACTGCCAGCCGGCGGAGTCCCCATGCGGCGGCGACGAATACTTCGGGCCGCTCAAAATCCAAAAGCTCGACCAGGCGATCGGCGATATCTTTCTGCTCCAAGGCCACAAGGATCATCACCGCCTGTTCCAGACCCCGCCAGGAACGCCCCGCCAGTTGCCGGCGCGCCGCTTCCAATACCGCTGGGCGCAAAGCGGGCTGGCTGGCCATATCCAAAAGCGACTCGCGCACATGCGCCCGGATGCCGGGGTGGGGGTCGTCCAGCACCACACCGAGTTGGCTTACGGCTTGGGGAGTCCGCTCGGCCACCCAGGCCTGGGCTGTCAACTGCCGCACCCGGGCATCGGGGCTGGCCAGCAGCTTGTCGGAAAGCCGGACAATCCGCGCGAAGTCGGCCTCCAACAGTCGTTGAAGGGCCACCGCCGCCACGGCCGGCTCGGGGTCCTGGGCCAAGTCCTCTAGCACCGCAAGGGCCGAACTGGCGCTGTGACGGCGCAACAACCAGGCCGCTACCAGGCGGTCGGTCAGGCCCTGGGGCGTGCGGTCGGCCGCCAAGCGGCGCGCGTCGCTTTCCTGACCGGCGCTGGTCAGCCGGCCGACGGCCCGGGCTGCTGCCAACCGCACGGCGGCGTCCCCGGTCCGATCCACGGCCAGCGCTTTGAGTGTCGGCACCGCACTTTGCTCGCCCACGTTGGCCAACCCTTCGATGGCCAGGAAAAGCAACCCCCGGGGGGTCTCCCGGTTGGCCAGACGTTGCAACCATACGCTGCGGGCCGGCCGGTAATCCCATTGAGCCAGTGCCGGCTCGATGACTTGGGCCAATTCGCTGCTGCCCCGCTGGGCGTGAGCCCACAAGGAATCCGCCGCGTGCCGGCAGTCTAGGGCAATCAGTGCCCGGGCCACGGCCGCTACCACCAACGGATGCTGGCCCGGGGCGGCAAGCGCCTTGAGGAGCGCCGGTTCGGCCTGCTTGGCCTCGCTCAGGCCTTGGCGATAGGCTTCGACCAGCGTATCGGCCGCCTCCCGCCGCAAATCCATTTCCGAGGCTTCAAGCGCCTGGAGCCACAGGGGAAGCGAAGCCGGGCTGACGCCCAGCACCGGCCGGGGCGGGTCGATCTCCGGGTCTTTGAACCGCGCGTATTCGATCTCGATGCCGCGGGCCGGGGCGACACCGATCAATGCCGGCAAAAGCGCAGCCACCGACACCACGCGGCGGAGAGCCATCGACCCACGTAACGCAAGAGTCATGTTCCTTACCGGCGTTACTGCGGCCGGACAAGCCGGCGGGTTTGCAGGACCAAAACGGCCAGGGCCAGCGCCGAGCCGCCGGCCAGGTACCACCAGTTGGCGGGAAGCAAGTGATAGTGCGTGAATCCCCGCGCGCCCAAAAGGTTCAAGGCAGCGGCCAGCGGATTCAGACGCAAGACAGCCTCGACCGCCTCGTGGCCAAACGGCGCATCGCGTCCCAGCCACACCAGCATGCTGCCGGCCCAAAGGGCAATCAACAGGGCGTAGGCTGCGGTGGTGGCTACGGCCGTCCGGCGGAAAAAACTCCCCACCGCTGCGCTGGCTAAGAGGGCGAATACGGCGCTCAGCAACAATGTGCTCAGCACCCGCCACACTTGGGGCCAAAGCAAAGGCTCCACGGCGATCATCACCACGTAGCCCGGCAGGGTGGCAACCAGCAGGAGGGTCACCGGCCAGAGCACGCTGAGCAGCTTGCCGCGCAAAATGCTTCCGGCCGATAGCGGTGTCATCTGCAAGAGCGTCCAGCCACCGCTTTCCCGCTCCATGCTAATCAGCGTCGCCGCCAACGCGGGCGTAACCACGCCGATCAGGGCCCCTTGGAGCAGGACCATCAGGCCGCCGACCGTCTCGGGTCCCCAGTCCAACGTCCCCAGCGTGGCGGCGTACGTCAGCGCAAGCGACAGGACGGCACAACCGGCGGCCAGGCGGACCATCCAGTGCGACCGGCCGAAGCGGCGGGACCGAAACTCCTTGACCAGCACCGGGTTGCAGAATCGGCCCACCAGGGGCTTGCGCCGCTGGGGATCGACTAGAAACAGGATGCGCCGCACCCACTGTTGCGCCGCCGAGCGATCCTCGGTCATCACACCGGGGGGGCGTGGCCGGTCGAATAACGTGGTATTCAGCCGCACGACGGCGCCCAAGGCCAGCGCGCCGGCCATGACCAGCCCAATCCCCAGATATCGCCCCGCGACGCCCGACGAGATAAACACGCCATGGGCCGCCACATCGCCATGGCCGAGGACCTCCATCAACGCCGCCGCGGGCGACACGCAGCGGAGCCACTCGGCGGCCTGGGCCCACGCGCCGGGGCGGCCTTGAAGAAACAAGTGCGGGCCCATGCTGATGGCCACAATCAGCAGCAGCCCGCCGTACGTGATGCGGAGTGCCGATTCCGACGTGCTGGCCCGGGCGCTGACAAACAATCCCAGCGTAGAGGCCTGGAGGATGGCCACGGCCACCAGCCCATATACCCGCAGAACTTCGCTTCCCAGCGACAGGCCGCCCATCGCGTAGCAGGCCGCAGCTGCCGGCAGGCTCATCGCCAACAGGACCAGGGCAAAACCGAGTATACCCGCCAGCTTGCCCAGATAGATCGACCAGGGTCGCAAGGGCGAGTGAATCAATAGTGCCAGCGTTCCGGCGTTCTTTTCGCGAACGATGGATACCGCAGCGAATGCCGGTACCACGACCAGCGCCACCCCCATCACTCCGTACGCGAACAGGGAAAACACGTGGCGTGCCAGGGCACCCGAGATCCCTACCTGCGCATCGGCGGGCCAGCGCAGCAAGACCAGCAGGCCGAAGACGCCGGCGGCCGCCCATTGCAGCCACAGGGCCTTGGTCCCGCGCAGCACCCCCACCAATTCGCGCCGTACGATGGGATGGTTCATGCGGTAACTCCGGGCTGGGCCAGCGGCAGGGCCTCGCCGGAAGAAAGCGCGGGCGCCTCGGCCGTGCCGCTCAAACCGTTGCGCGTTACCGACAGGAACGCCTCCTCCAGGTCGCACGCCAGTTCCCGGAACTGAGCGACTTGCACCCCGGCGTGAATCAGACCCGCCAGCACTTGGCTCAAGCGTGGGTCGTCCAGGCGGGTACGGAACCGCACCAGGGCCTCGGCTGGCAGGGCGGTCAGATCGGTGGCATCCGGCACCAGCTGGCGCAGCACGTCCATCGCCAGGCACAGGGTCTCCGAGGACGCCACCTGGACCTCGATCGTCCGCGCGTGGTGCACTTGGTGCATAATCTCCTCCAGTGTCCCGTAGGCACACAGCCGACCGGCCGAAAGGATGGCAATGCGATCGCAAATGCGGGACAACTCGGGCAGCACGTGGCTGGTGACCAGAAGGGTTTTGCCCGCCCGTGCCAGCCGGACCAAGATGGCCCGCATTTCGATGCGGGCTTCGGGATCCAGGCCGTTGGCTGGCTCGTCGAGAATCAACACTTCGGGATCGTGCAGCAAGGTGCGTGCCAGCCCCACACGCTGCTGCATGCCATGGCTAAGGCTTTCCACATAGCGGTCCTGCATCCAGCCAGCGCCGACCAGATCGAGGACCTCCCCAATGCGCTTGGCCCGCTGCCGCCGGGGAATACCGAACGCCGCCCCGAAAAAGTCCAGGTATTCGCGGACCCGCATGTTCTCGTAGGCCCCGAACTTGTCGGGCAGATATCCCACCAGGCGCTTGATCGTGCGGACATCGCGCACGCAGTCGGCACCTGCGATCGAGGCCGAACCGCTCGTCGGGCGAACCAACCCCGCCAGGATGCTGATGGTGGTCGTTTTGCCGGCGCCGTTCGGTCCGATCAGCCCCAGGATCTGGCCCCGCTGGATGGAGAGGCTTAAAGCGTCCAAGGCCTGGATATGGCCGTATTTCTTGCTCAGGCGGTCGATAACCACCACGGGCTGGTCGAGGGTCATGGCGAGTTTCCTTTGGGATCTGAAGGTTCGACTTGCCCGGCGATTTCCAGCCCCACCGAAGTGATTTTCCAGGGAGTGCCGGCGGCTACTGCGGCACCCTGGGAATCGCTGGGAGGCGTATCGGGTCCGACGCGAATCCCTAACAGCAACCTGCCACGCGCATCGAGCCGCAACGCCTCGCGGCGATCAAGGGCGAAGCGAACTTTTCCCAGCGGGCTCTGCCGGGCCGCTAGCACCACGACCTCTCCTCCTTCCCGCCCCAGTATTTCCACGCGCCGTCCCGGAACGTCCAGATCGATTGCCACCCACGCCTGTTCCACGCGCAGAGGGAGGACTTCCTCGGGCACTTGAAAGCGGAGCCAGGTTTCTGCGGGCAAGCGGAGCGGGATCCACTGACGGGCATGGTTATCGTAAGCCGAGGCATGCGGCGTGTCACCCGCCATCACCGCCCGATAAGGTACGAAGGCCGCCGGTAGGTGCACTCGCTGTCCCGGCGTGGTACGCTGAAGCTCCACCGGAACGACCGCCAGCATGGCGCCGGCCTGGCGGACCTCTTCCGGAAAGAGCATTCCTTTGAGCCATGGATCGGCCCAGAAGTACAGACGGGGCCGCTCGGGCAAGCGCTCCTCCGACAACACAGAGCGGTACACCGCTTGCCGGCGGCTCTGGGATTCCGAAAGCAGGACGCCAGGCAAGAACTGGACACCAGAGAGTTCGTCACTGGGGCCGCAAGCCAAACAACCCGCCGCGTCCAGATGTACGGCCAGGCGACCTGCGGGGCCAAGCAGGGTTGCATCGGCGACGCCCCGCAGCGGGCCTTCCAGGGTGCCGGAAAAACCTTCCGGGCCGAACGCCCCTCGCACCCGCACGGGAGTTTCCGGCCGAAGGGTCTGTCGCAAATGCGCATGCCGTACGCCGGCGGGCAGGCGGAGTTCTTCCCAATGCCAAACGTCGAGGTCGGTCCAGCACATGCGGCGGATGGTGCCGCCGAGGCCGGAAGAATCAGGCCAGTAGAGCCCCCCTCCTTGGACCTCCGGCGCGGTCGCGGCGGGTTCCGGGTGATAAAGAGCCAGCAAACCCTCGACGCCGATCTCTTCGCCGCCGGGACCCACTTCCGCGAGCTGGAGCACGGCCGCCGTGGGAGGTACGCTGTGCCGCATGGCGTAGCCCCAACCCGCCAGTCCCGCCGCAGCCCCCATTGCGAACCCCGGGCCGATCCACCCCAAGTGTTCGAGACGGTTTCGCCGGAGCAATAGCCCACCTGTGAGGAGGAGGGCGGCCCAGAAGCCGACAAAGACCGCCAGTACTCCTTCCCGGGATGGAACCCGGTAGCCCACCTCCTCGGCCAACGCCTCCGCCAGCGCAGCCGGCGGTTCTGCGCGCTCGCCGGCCCCAGCCAGGAACTCTCCGGCCAGCCGTCTTAGCGGGGTCAATGCCACAAAATGCGAAGGAGAATCCCGCCCCGGCGGCCGCGGGTCGCCCGGTCCCCGGGGCCGAATCCATCCTCGGGCCCCGAGGGTGGTTACCAACACCCGGCCCCGGCCCATGGGGAGGCGGAAGGAGGCTGGCCAGCCGTTGACCGTGTGCAAGACCTCTACGCCCGAGACCAGCACGCGAACCAGGTCGACCGGATCGTCGAAATCGCGGGGCGGCTCGGCGGAAACCGACGTTTCGCCCACCACATCCTGCACATCGACGCGAGTCAGCCCCACCCGGTCGACCACCTCGAAGCACAGCCGGTCGCCGAGCAATCGCCGCACCGTGGCGGGTTCCACTCGATCCAGCATGATCCACAACCGGCCGCCCTCCCGAACCCATTGCCGCACCGCCGCCCGCGCCGAGGCATCTTCCGCCAGACGATCGCCGGCCAGCACCAAACCGTCCAGCATATCCAGCCCTTCGGCTACCGGGGGCAGCCACATGCCCCAGAAATCGGCCACCTCGGGCGGCAAGCTCATGGCGGTCTGCATGGCCATGATCGCCTGGTAGGCTTCGCGATCGGCCGGCCGGTCCGACCGATCGAACAGGGCACCCACGATGGGATGCCCGCGCTGAAGGGCGACGTAATGGCTGGCCCACCGCCCGCCCTCCGGCGGTGCCAAAGGTTTACGTTGCTCACCCCGCTGTTCAAAGGCGATCGTGCGGACCTCGGCGCTCTTCTGATATCCACCTAATACATCGGGCGCTCGGACCAGGCACCAACTCCGCCGCTGTGATCTTCCCGGCACCTGCAACTGCCGAGCGAACTGCGTCCCAGGATCCTCGGCGAAGAACACGCTGGCCAAAAGAGTCACCGGCTGGTCAGTGGGGTTGCGGGCTTCAATACCCACCAATCCCCAACGGCCGGGAGTGAAGCGGCGGGTACCCACCACCCCGCCGACGTAGGCCGCCGGGCCGCGCGCCCCGTCGTCGGCCGGTTCTTCCGCTTTTGCCCCTCCGCAGGCCGTAGAGGTCGCAATCTCGAACCACGCTAACAGCATCAATAATAGAGCTAGGGAGCGCTGCACGCACCGCATACGCACAGGGGCGGCCTTTGCCCGCCGCTTGCGCAGACCCCATACACAAGGCCGCTGCCGCATGAGTCCACTCCCACACCCCCAATCCCAGCCGGCCCCCAAAGCAGATAGGCCAACGACGGGACAGGTCACGAAAGGGTTTCGTCACCACGCGAGTATAGTGGGCGCTCTGCCCTGGCCGCAAGATGCCCCGCCCTTGCGAGCGCCCGCGCACCACGGCAGCGGTTCTCCGCCAATGGACCGCCCTCCGCGATAGACCCTGGCCGGCCCCGGCCCGGCGCGACAAAACGAAATGATACAGTTACGACGCTACGAAATGATACAGTGACGACGCTACGGCCCCTGCGGAGCCGCGCTGACGTCGCGGCGGCTGGGGCGCGTTCTTTCAAAACGATCACACCACGGCTACAGGCCGCAGGCGTTCCAGCAGACAGCGGACCATTTCCCGCCGGGACCGCAGCTCTTCGCGGTACGTGGCGCTGCGGCTATGGTGGATTTCCACCGGCAGCTCTTCAAACTCTCGCTCCAAGAGTTCCACGATCAGAGCCCATTCCGCTTCGGTCAGTTTCGGTTGCTCGGTCATAGGTCACCTCTCGATCCCCAATGGGTGCGCTGAAAGACCCGAAACGAAGCGGAAAAGAACCCAGCCAGACCAAGCCCCGCCCTGCCCGCCCGACCCCAATCGCCGCCCCAACTCCCCAAAGCCCAGCCGGTCCTTCCTCCTTCATACTAGAACGCCTCCGTTCCAAGAGCAATCCCCGCGCCGGGGTTCGGCTGGCCGGCGCCCAGCCTGGCGACAAGTGGCGTCACCGGTCAGATTTCGCGCGCTATTCGACCTTTACATACATCGCTATAATGCGGGCCATGTTCGCTCCGCTACCCCCCGCCCGTCGGGGTGTGAGATACGTAAATTCTCTTGACGCGGTTCGCTAGGAAACTATGCGGACAGGCGGAGATGCAGGGACCGGGAATGAAGAGACTCATGCGCGGACTGGCGGGTGCCCGCTCGCCCCGCACCCGGGTGTCTTTCGCGCCATATTTCGAATCCTGAACAATAATAGTTCTAGTCGGACGTGTATCCAGCCATGAACGACGGGAGGAAGGCCGACGGCGACCGGGTGGGAACGCTTCGCGGGCAGTCCCCTAGGGCCACGCAACTTGAAATCCTTGCGGGGCCGAGACCGCCGCGCACCAAGGCGTGCCTTGACCCAGTGGCGGGGTTTGCGCGTGCTGGCCAACCCCTAGCAGAACAGGCCGACCAAAAGGCGGCAGGGCGGCCGATTTCCTGCGCGACGGCGG
>Ga0315298_1001869_pt1 | contig 37541 bp, 30 predicted proteins | sample WHS_1_MG_FD_203077 | JGI IMG/M metagenome (GOLD analysis project Ga0315298, IMG submission 203077) | Extremophilic microbial mat communities from Washburn Hot Springs, YNP, Wyoming, USA - WHS_1_MG | ecosystem: Environmental > Aquatic > Thermal springs > Hot (42-90C) | place: USA: Wyoming...
TACAGGGTGCTTCATCTCTTAAAAATATTTATCCTGATGCTCTATCTATTTTTATAAAACCTCCTTCCATTGATATACTAAAACAACGACTTGAATTAAGGGGTGAAAAGGATCGTTTAGACCAACGACTAAAACGGGTTGAATTAGAAATGGAATATGCCCCAGAGTATAACTACATCGTAGTAAACGACAATATAGAGGAAGCCGTGGCATCTATTAAAGATATTATCAGAAAGGCAGAAAAACTTGATTAACATTGAATATGCATTTTTAGCTCAATTAAAAATCATTTGATAATGAATAAATAGTAGATGTAACTTTTCCCAACTCTGTAACTCCACCACTCCTTAACTTTTTTCAGACTCCCCAACTCCATAACTCCAAAACTTTATTTCCTTTAACCATGAGGGGGTGTCCCGAAGGAACGGGGTGTGTCTTAAATTCCCCTCTAATAAGAGGGGCAAGGGGTGTGTTCTTCTCCTGTCATTGCGAGCCACCTTCGCGTAGCGAAGCAATCTCATACCTCCAGCGTCATTCCCGTGAAAACGGAAATCCAGTTTTTTGATTCAAAAGTAGCGGTTTGATTTATCAAACAAAAACACCGTTACATAAACTCCAAAATGAAATAAGAAAGTTCGTTTGTTCGTTCGGGACACCCACACAAAGGTAAGGGTCGTGCGATCCACCCGTAATCCATTCTGCCCCTTTTTAGCAAAGAGGCGGAGAGAGGTTTGTTATAAACGAGATTTAAGTCCTCTGTAAGGTTGTCATTGCGAGGAATAAAATGACGAAGCTATCTACAAGCACAGGGATTGCTTCGCCTGCGGCTCGCAATGACAGCAACAGGTCATTGCGAGGAGTGGTGCTTTGAAGCACGACGAAGCAATCTACCGGCATACAGAGGGACTGCTTCTCCGTCAAAGGCGTATCGCAATGACATTGTCGGACAGCCACTTCTCTGTGCTTGCTGTCATTCCTGCCCGTGGGCTTCTTCTAAGGTATGCTTGAGCAGGAATCCAGTTTCTTGATTTAAGAGTTCCAGAGTTTTAGAGTTCAGAGTAAGGACGGAGTTAAAACTCCCCAACTTTAAAATGTCCCCTCTAATAAGAGGGGAACAAAAATCTGGATTCCCACTTTCGTGGGAATGACAGAAGGAGAAATAAGAATGATGATGGATAGATTGCTTCGCCTGTGGCTCGCAATGACAGCACAATAATTCTTTTTGCTCATATTCAAAGAATACCTAAGATTTGACGCACGACCATCTTACCTATGGGTATCCCTTCACTCATTGCACAAACTTCCTTATCCCTGTTTTCTCGAGGACAAGTTTTGCAAATGCATTCTTCGGGTTAATGTACATGATGTTATGAAGGACTACATTTTCTTTATTATTGTATAGCAATCTGTTATAAGTTATAAGGTATTAAGGAGGTTTTATGAACAGGCAAATTTTTAAAGAAGAACATGAGATCTTCAGGCAGGGGTTTAGAAAATTTTTAGAGCGCAATGTTATCCCACATCAGGCTGAATGGAAAAAGAATGGAATAGTATCAAGGGAGGTATGGAAGCTCGCTGGTAAAGAAGGGTATCTGTGTCCGTGGGTTGAGGAAAAATATGGGGGTGCTGGTGCTGATTTTATATATTCAGTGGTGATAATGGAAGAGATGGCAAGAATTATGGAATCTGGTTTTGCCATCAACCTGCATAGCGATGTAGTTGTACCATATATCGCCTCATTTGGTAATGAAGAACAAAAACAAAGATGGCTACCTGGTTGTGTAAGCGGAGATATTATAACGGCAATAGCAATGACAGAACCAGGAACAGGCAGTGATCTTCAGGGTATTAAAACTACGGCTATCAGGGACGGCGATTATTATATTATCAATGGTCAAAAAACTTTTATATCAAATGGCCAATTATGTAACCTTGTAATAGTTGCTTGTAAAACAAATCCAAAGGCTGATCCTCCTTATACAGGGATGAGTCTTATTGTGGTTGAAGATAATACGCCTGGATTTGAAAAGGGTAAAAGACTTGAGAAAATAGGTATGAAGGCACAGGACACATCGGAGTTGTATTTCTCTGATTGTAGGGTGCCTGCAAAGAATTTACTGGGTGCGGAAGGCGATGGGTTTTTCCAGCTTATGCAGAAGCTTCAGCAGGAAAGGCTTGTTAGTGCAATAATGGCACAGGCAGGCGCTGAAAGGGCACTTGAGGATACAATTGAATATGCTAAAACAAGGGTAGCGTTTGGTAAGCCTATATCAAAATTTCAGAATACAAAATTTAAAATTGTTGAAATGGCAACCGAAATTGAACTTGGCAGAACATTTATTGATAGGTTAATACTTGAACATGTAAAAGGGGAAAACATCATCAAAGAGACCTGCATGGCAAAATGGTGGGTCACAGAGATGCTTAAGAGAACCGTTGATCAATGTTTGCAGATATTTGGAGGGTATGGGTATATGCTTGAATATCCTATTGCTCAGGCTTATCTTGATGCCAGGGTTCAGACGATATTCGCAGGAACAACGGAGATCATGAAAGAAATCATAGGTAAACAGATGGGACTGTAGTAAATCCTGTTTAAATTTTATAACTACAGTCTTTGCACTATTTTCCCTTGATCACCAATTATAATTTATAAGAAAGGATTTATATGACGAAGGTTATAGTTACAGGTGTAGCTGGTTTTATAGGCTCAAACCTAACAAAAAGATTGCTTGAAGAAGGCTATCATGTTGTAGGAATAGATTCCTTTGAAGATTACTATCCACGCTGGATAAAAGAAAAAAATCTTATAGAGCTCAAGAAGTATCATGGGTTTAAATTAATAGAGAATAATATAGTAGAACTTGATCTTAAACATATTATAAAAGACGCTGATTATATATTTCATCTGGCAGCACAGGCAGGAGTAAGGGGTAGTTTTGGTCAATTTTTTAGCATATATGTAAAGAACAATATCTTAGCTACTCAGGTATTGCTTGAAGCATCTAAAAACAGTAATATTAAAAGATTTATATTTGCTTCAAGCTCTTCAGTTTATGGTAATACACCTGTTTTACCTGCTAAGGAAGACAATCTACTTGTACCTTATTCTCCATATGGGGTTACAAAGATGGCATCCGAGCACCTGGTCAAGGTCTACAATGATAATTTTGGTGTACCTTCAGTAAGTTTAAGGTACTTTACAGTTTATGGACCCGGTCAAAGACCAGATATGGCTTTTCACAAATTCATCAAAGCCATAATGGAAAACAAGGCTATAACAATTTACGGTGATGGCAATCAAACACGAGATTTTACATATGTATCTGATATTGTTGAAGCAAACATTCTTGCCATGAATGCCCCTCCAGGATCTGTTTTTAATATTGGCGGTGGTTCACGCATCGGATTGTTGGATGTAATTAATATCATTGGCAATATTATGAATATAAAACCCAAAATAGATTTTCAGTCTTCTCAAAAAGGTGATGTTAAGGATACATGGGCGGACCTGAGGCTTGCAAAAGAGAAATTAGGTTATACACCAAAGGTAAAGCTTGAGCAGGGACTTATAAATGAAGTGGAATATATTAAACGATTGTATAGTTGAATACATTGATTAGGTTTTAATCTACATTCACACGGAAATGCAACAGGAAAGTTTGCTCATTTCTGCGAGCCGCCTTCGGCGGCAAAACAATCTCATCCCCTAAGCGCCATTCCCGTGAAAACGGGAATCCAGTTTCTTGATTAAAAAGTAGCGGTTTAATTTATCAAACAAAAACACCGTCGCATAGGCCTCAAAATGAAATAAGGAAGTTCGTTTGTTCGTTCGGGGCACCCACCCAAAGGTAAGGGTCGTGCGATCCATCTGTAATTCCTTCTGCCCTTTTTAGCAAAAAGGCGGAGAGGGGTTTATTATAAACGAGATTTAAGTTCTCTGTAGGGTTGTCATTGCGAGGAATAAAATGACGAAGCAATCTACAAGCATAGGGATTGCTTCGCCTGTGGCTCGCAATGACAGCACAATAATTCTTTTTGCTCATATTCGAAGAATACCTAAGATTTGACGCACGACCCATCCGACCCAAGCTTCGCTTGTGTGCCCGATGGGTACCCCTTCACTCACTGCACAAACTTCCTTGTTTTCAAATGCATTTTTTTGGTTAATATGACATGTAATTGAGATAGCAGTTTCTAAGCTAAAAAGTTTATTCTACTTTGAATTGAACAGTCTTAATTAACTCACCATTAGCGTCTTTAAGCTCTACTGACCAATTACCCTTCATTCCCTCTACTGTTTTACTCGCAAATGTTCTCCATCTATAACCCTTTTTCAGAGGAGCCTGAAATGAAGCAATCTCTTTTTGATTATACTTCCATACAAAGGTAACATTAGTGTCCTCTGTGATTTTGGTTGCGTCAAGAAATGCATACACCTTCTGTGTGGTGGCAGAGAATGTTTCAGCAATACCAACCGGTGTTCTGTTTTCCACACCTGTGCAGACAACTAAATTAGCCACATGAAAGCCTGCACTTTTCTGTACGGATTGTTTTGTTGTTGTCTGAGTCGGACCCTCCTGTGAGTATGAGGTGCCAGCAACCAGCAACAGTGCCATTGCACCTAAAAACATCATAATCTTTTTACCCATTTTTTTTCCCTCCTTTTATTTTTATGGTAACATAATTACACACCAGGCTACCATTCAAGTCTACTGCTCTTTTAATGTCCTTTCTGTGAACAGATCATTTCTCAAACCTGTGTTAATCTTAAGTTCTTTTACTATTATTTCTGTCTTATGGTTATCCTGCACATTATCCATGACCATGGACATTGGAAACCATTTATTATCAATTTTTTTCAATTCTGTATTTATAAGGATCTTCAGAAGCTTTCCTGCTTTGTCATAAAATTCCATTTTTAAAGGTACAAAGTTGTCGTCCTTTACCCATAGCTTTACCATGCTGTAAGGAGAATCACCTGGCTTTGGTTTAAGTAATAATTCATACTCACCATCTTTATACGAAACAACAGTTGCTGTGAAATCATCTGCGAGACCAGTGGAGCTAAGATCCCTATAACTGAAGTCTGATCCCATAAAACTACCATGCGATATATGTCCTGCTATCCTTCTTACTTTACCAAGCGCAGGCAAATATAACCACATGTTATCACTGCCACGGGATAAGAACCCTGTTCCCTTAATGTCCTCTGGTGCAAGAAATTTAATAAGGTGATAGTCTGCACCTTTGGTATACATTTTTATAGTTCGCTCAGTTGTTGTTCCATTACTGTCTATAAGCTTCATCTCTGCTATGCTAACCTTATCTTTTGTCAATTGTTGATCATCTATCTTTTTTAAAACCTCGTTTCCTGTTAAAGGAGCGGTTGCACCAATTAATAACAGGACTGGTAATATGATAAGTAGATTTAACTTTTTCATAACTTTACCTCCTTTTTACATTTCCACAATCTCTATATCTTCTTTACTCTTTTTTTTCTTTTTGTAAACAATATTTTTCAACATTAAAGCAGGAATTATACCTAAGAACACTATTATTGCAGTTATAAAAAATGCATCATCAAATGCATTCATAGTTGCCCACTGATGTAGATACATCATAAAACCTCCATTACTTGCGATTGATGCATTATAAAAGCTTGCTCCCTTGCTTAAAGCAAAGTTTGCGATCTTGCTCAACATGGTATGTGTTGTTGGAGAAGATGGAACAAAATGTCCTACAAAGGTAGACATATGAAAGTCGGTTCTTGAATCAAGTACAGTTCCGAGCATAGCTATACCAAATGTACCACCTGTTTGCATTATAACATTTAGCATACCTGAACCAAGGTTTATTTCTTCTGGTTTAAGTGAATTTATTGCTGCACTTGATACTGGCGACATAATAAAGCTTATACCAAAGCCCCTCATCATTAAACCAATGGCAATAAAGGTATAATCAGATAGTAAAGACAGAGAGGAGAAATAGTGTAAGGAATACGCTGTCAAAAGTATACCAAATATAAGTGGAAGTTTTGGACCAACCTTATCAACTATTCTACCTGCTATGGGCATTGCAACCGTAACCATTAAAGCCTGCGGGATCATCAGTATACCTGTCATCGTAGCAGAATACCCCATTAGATTCTGGAAATACAGAGGCATGAGGAACACTGTTCCAAAAAGAGCTATTGACCTCATAATACCCATTATGTTTAAGATAACAAAGTTGTAATTCTTAAATATAGATAGGTCTATAATGGGGTTTTTAACAACGGATTCTGTTATGATAAACAACCAGAATGAAAAGTATGATATTGCAAACAGATTTAGTATATAACCAGAAGACCAGCCTTTTTCCTCACCCTTTGTGAGGGCTACTAATAATGTACCAAGGAACAAACCAAATGTTATAAAACCCAGAAAATCAAAACTTTTCAATACATTTATGTCTCCCTTTGCTGGCTTTAATATGCTTAAACCCCAGAAGAATGCTATGATACCTATAGGAATGTTGATATAAAACAGCGCGTGCCAGCTCACATGATCAAGCAAATATCCACCGAGTGTTGGTCCTATAGCAGGAGCAGCAGTTACCCCTGCACCCCATATACCAAGCGCCAGTCCTCTTTCTTCTTTTGGGAAAACCTCTGAGATCATGGTCATGCCTGTTGGCATTATATCACCTGCTCCAATTGCCTGGATCAACCTGAATACTATCAATGAATCAAGGCTCCACGACAAACTACACAAAAATGAACCAGCAATAAAAAAAGCAAGTTCAAGTAGAAATGCTACCTTCAAGCCAAGTAAATTTCTTAGCCATACTGCTAATGGCATAAGAATAGCAAATGCGAGCATGTATGCTGTAACAACCCATTCTACCTCTTCTGTATTGACACCAAATGCAACCATAAAATGTGGCAGGGCAACATTCACAATGGAGTTGTCCAGCACACCCATGAAGCTTCCTACCATTACTATGGCAAGAACCCACCACTTATAAGACGAATCTACCTGGTTACTGTTGTTATTATTCTGATCTAAAGCCATCTGAATTTTCTTATATGGATTTTCACTTCAACAGACATACCGGGTCTTAAGGTGTATCCTTGTGTATCAATTGCTATCTTAACAGGAACACGCTGAACAATCTTAATAAATGTTCCAGAAGGATTTTCCGCTGGTATCACAGAATAAGCACCGATGGTGGCTGATTCTACATGGAGCACAGTACCTGTAAATTTTACACCAGGATATGCATCAACATCTATATCTACTTTCTGACCTGGTTTAACAGGTCCTATATGGGTTTCTTTCACATTGGCTTCTATCCAAACATCATTCAGATCAACCAGACCAAGAATAGGTTCTCCAGGTGCCATATTTTGCCCTATATTTGCGTATCTTTGTGAAACCCTTCCAGAAATAGGACTTTTAAGTTCAATACCTTCAAGCCTGTTGTAAGTTGCATCAAGTATATTTTTAGCAAGTCCAAGTGTTATCTGTGCTGATTCATACTGTGATTTTATCACTTCATATTTTGTTTTTGCATCAAGCAAATTTTGTTCACTTGTGCCACCTCGTTTATAGATCCTTTCCAGCCGTTCTTCATTTTTTTGAGCATCTATAAGCTCAGATTTGAGCACATCAACATCGGTTTTTGCCTTCTGATATTGAAGCAATGCTTCTGAACGCGCTGATTTTAGATCCTTATCCGTAATTATGTTGGACAGTGTTACAACAGCAAGAGTTTCACCCTTTGTTACAGGATCACCTTCATCCACATTCAACTGTCTTATGTATGCAGGTAGGGGTGAACTTATTATAATTAAGTGTGCATTTACTTGAGCATCTTCTGTATAAACAAAGTTTGCCCAGTAGCGCCACCAGACAAGCCCGAAAATAATACCCGCAAATATAAACAAACTGGGCACATATACCCTTGGTTGAGCCCACCACTTCTTTTTCCCTTTCCCTGTATGTGATTTTATTTCTTCCATATTAATCTCCCTTTCGTATTCTTACCCAAGATTTAAGAAAGTACCTCTAATACATTTCACCTTTTATTTGACAGTTTAGAAACTGTACACTTATCACAGTCTTGTTATTGCACGAGCAACTGAGTTTGCTCTACAATTAATGTGAATGAATCCAGTGTTATTTACAAATCTTATCATATAGACCTCGTCATCAAGATATTTCCAATAAGGTATAGTCTTTATTTTTTGATTTGCCTTTTATTGTTTTTTTATCACACCGACCATTGTAATATAACCTCTTAATAAAATAATCTATATAGTTTTTTTTCTTTCAATATGATCCTGTGCCGAGTATCCTTTGCAACTCTGCAATTGCAAGCAAATAATTATACTTTGCCTTTATGTAATTCATCTGGGCCTCTTTAAGACCAAGGTTAGCATTTAATACATCAAGATTGGTTGCAAGCCCTACCTTATACTGTTCTTCAGCTATACTCTCTGCCTTCTCTGCTGTTCTTAGTGCTTCCTGTGCCGCTTCTATCTCATGCTGGGCAACTGTTGCATTTGAGTAGGCTGCCTCTGTTGATATCCTTATGTTGTCCATGGTCTCTGATCTTAAAAAAACCAGCTTATAATATCTTGAATATGTCTCTTTGTACTCCCCTATGTTCTTACCTCCATTGAATAGCGGAATTGTTAATACAAGCGCTGCCTGATATATGTCCTGCCATGCGCCTGTAAACTCATTTGAAAGCCAGTTGTAGTTACCAGCCAGTGCAAGCGAAGGTAAAAACCTGCCTATTGACACCTTCTTGTACTCATTCATCGCTGATAATTGTTTGTTTATCACCTTTAATTGATAGTTCCCTTCTTTCGCTAATCCTTCATAGTATTCTAAATTCCCGGAAAACCTGGGAAGTTCTACATCAGGGCTTGCACACACATCAGAAGTCATTTCAGCTCCAAGAATGTTTTTTAATGCAAGAGCTGCTATCTTCACATTGTTCTGGGCAGCTATGTATTGCGGTTGTAAATTTGAAAGGCTTACATTCGCATTCAGCATATCAAGCTCTGATGCCTCCCCGGATTCATACCTGTCCCTTGTTACCCTGTAGTGTTCTTCAGCAAGGTCTATTGAATGCTTGAGTACATCAACAGACTCGGATGCAAGCAGTAGATTGTAATATGCCTTTTTTACCTGATATATAACATCCTGTATCACTGCCTTTTCTTGCTCTGAGGCAGACTCATAAAGCCTTCTCGCAGCTTCATAATTGTGGTATACCATTCCACCAGCGAACAATGTCCATGTGCCAGTGAAACCCGCATTGTACTCAAATGTTGTATCAATCCTCGCATTTAATGAATTTGGAGGGAAGTGTGGACCAAATGAACCAGCAGGTATAGGTATCAGCGGGGGCTGATGCGTAAAAGTATAAATACCTTCGGCAGAAATGCTTGGCATAAATCCCGCCCTTGCCTGCACCACCTGTGCCCATGCTGTATCTTTTTCTTGCTGAGCCTGTTTTATATCTTTGTTGTTTTTTATCGCGAGTTCGATCGCTTCATCCACTGTTAAAGTTTCGCATGCAAAAGTAGTCTGCAGTAAACCAATTACTATTAATGGTGTGATAAATGATATAATCATTATCGTTTTTAATTCTAATTTCATATGTACCCTCTTTTTACCCTTTCAATATACCTGGCAGCAGAATTTTTATAATGTCCTGTGCAACAACTTCTGGAATAATGGGCTCTTTTTTAATAGCCTCCATATGGATGAGATAGTGTATTGAGCCGAAGATCATTGAGCTTAATATGTTTACATTTATATCTTCTTTAAGCTCACCAGCAGTTTTTGCCTTTGTTATTATATCCATCATTTCTTTATATTTTTCTTCAAATTCATTTGTTAACCTTTTTTTAAGCCTCCTTGCGAATGTTTTCTTAACATTAATCCATTCTGAAAACACAATGGCAAAAAATTCATTATTGTTACCGAAATATTCTATCCAAGCTGTTATTATACTGGATATTACCTCTAAGAAATTTTGTTTATTTTTGAGCTTTTCTTGATAAAAATGATGAAATTCGTCCAGCTTATACAATATAGCATTATAATAGAGATCATCTTTACTTTTAAAGTATTGATACAATGTACCTACACCCATCTCTGCTACATTTGCTATATCTAACATAGTAGCCTCATAAAATCCCTTCTCAGAAAAGACCTTTATGGAAGCTTCTATGATCTCCTGAGTTTTTCTTAATTTTTCTCTTTCTTTTCTGGTTAACTTCAAAAAATTAAATCCTCATTCAATTTATGAATTATGCTTTTCATTCAAGAATAATAATTCATATATATACTGTCAAGTAAATATAAGTGTTAAGCATTAAATAGTCAATCTACCTGTAATCTGTTTGTTTCTGATCTGTTTTTATCCAGTCCTTGAGTAGTCGCAATCTTTAAGGTTGATAATCATAATAGATTATGATTTTTCTTGACATATCTAAGTCCAAGTATTAATTTTAACATATAAAAGAAGATTAAAATAAGTAATAACCTAATTTTGTAAGGTAAGTGATAAAAAGGTGTGTGTATGATAAAAAAAGTAAACAAACAAGAAGAAAGGTAGATCATCATGCTCTATGAAAATCCATACAACCATTACTTTGATTATATAGTTCAAAGAGATATTGATAAATGTATAAGGTGTAAAGCTTGTGTTACACAATGTTCTTATGGTGCAAATTTCTACGATGCGGATAGAGATGTTATCTATAGCCTTGACTATAATTGTGTTGGATGCATGCGATGCGCAACATTTTGCCCTACTGATTGCATAAGGATTATAAAAAATCCGGACACATTTAGACCGAACGCCAACTGGAAAGACAACAACATCAAGGACCTTTACAAACAAGCAGGGACTGGCGGCGTAATAATTACAGGCATGGGTAATGATAAACAATTTACCAATTACTGGGAGCATATTGTTATAGATGCGTGTCAGGTCACAAATCCGCCAATTGATCCTATTCGTGAACCTATGGAACTGAAAACATTTTTAGGAAGAAAGATGGACAAACTTGAAATCAATAAAGATGGGGAGATAACTACTAAGCTTGCACCACAGCTTGTTTTGGAGACCCCAATCATGTTTTCAGCTATGTCTTATGGCTCAATTAACTATAATGTGTGTCAATCTGTTGCCATGGCTGCAAAAGAACTGGGAACTTACTGGAACACAGGGGAGGGAGGTTTGCCTAAACCTCTTTATGAGTATGGTAAGAATACAATAGTACAGTGTGCATCTGGCAGGTTTGGTGTAAGCCCGGAATATTTGAATGCAGGTGCTGCTGTTGAGATTAAAATAGGACAGGGTGCAAAACCAGGTATCGGTGGGCATTTACCCGGAGAAAAGGTATTAGAAGGCATCTCTGAGACAAGAATGATCCCTGTTGGAACAGATGCTATATCACCTGCACCGCATCACGATATTTATTCAATAGAGGATCTTAAACAGCTTATCTATGCCTTAAAAGAAGCCACACGGTACGAGAAACCGATCTCTGTAAAAATTGCAGCAGTACATAATGTAGCTGCAATAGCAAGTGGTATTGCAAGGGCAGGTGCAGATATTATAGCTGTGGATGGTTTTCGTGGTGGAACCGGCGCTGCTCCTAAAATTATCAGGGACAATGTTGGTATTCCAACAGAGGTTGCAATAGCTGCAGTGGATGAAAGATTAAGAGAGGAGGGTATAAGACATCAGGTATCATTGGTAGCCGCGGGTGGCTTCAGAAACAGCAGTGATATTGTAAAGGCAATTGCACTTGGTGCTGATGCTGTATATATTGCCACTTCTGCACTGATGGCTGTAGGTTGCACCTTATGTCAACAATGTCACAGAGGAAGATGTGCATGGGGCATTACCACAAATGACCCTGAACTTTCAAAGCGTGTTAATCCTGAAATTGCAGCAGAGAGATTGGTAAATCTTATAAAGGCATGGTCTAACGAAATAAAAGAGATGTTAGGGCTTATGGGTATTAACTCAATAGAGAGTTTGAAAGGTAACAGAGACAGACTGAGAGGTATAGGTTTGTCAGATATAGAACTTAAAACGCTTGGCATAAAACAGGCAGGAATGTGAGAAGGCAATATGAAGGTTGTATATCCAAGAGAACAATGGTGTGTAGCATGTAACCTGTGTGAGGTTGCGTGCATGACAGAGCATTCAAAGACGAAGGATCCACTGAAGGCATATCTTCTTGAAAAACCAAGGCCCATACCTAAGACAAAGGTTGAATACAAACCTCCTTTCTCTATCTCTATTATGTGCAGGCACTGTGCAGAGGCAGAATGCGTTGAGGCTTGTAAGAATGGAACACTCACAAGAAATGAGACGACAGGTAGAATAGAGCTTGATCAGGATAAGTGTCTTGGTTGCTGGATGTGTATAATGGCATGCCCCTATGGAGCAATAACTCAATTTACCAGAGATGATAGACCTGTTGCAAACAAATGTGATCTATGCCCTGACAGAGAAATTCCAGCCTGCGTTGCTGCATGTCCAAATCGTGCCTTAGTATTTGAAGATAGAGGTTAAACATGGGGAAAAAAAGGTATGTTATCATAGGTAACTCCTACGCAAGTGTTTTTGCAGTAGAAGCTATAAGAAGAATTGATAGTGATAGCGAGATCCTTGTTGTATCAAGAGAACCTTATCATGTTTATGCCCGAGCAGCTATTCATGAGTACATGGATGGTATAATTGGCGATAGTCAGATGTACTACCGTGACAGGAATTTTTATGAACGATACAAAGTAACAGCTATGCTTGGAAAAACTGTAACAAAGATAATGCCAGATAAACATGACATTTTACTTGATGATGGAGAAAAAATACACTTTGATAAGCTTCTGATCAGCGCTGGAGGCGTTCCTATAGCACCTCCTATAGAAGGTTCAAAGGGCAGCGGGATGTTTACATTCACCACATGGGATGATGCAAAGATGTTAAGAGATTGGATAAAGAAGCAAAAAGAGCCAAGGGCTGTTGTAATAGGTGGAGGACTTATAGGATTACAATGTGCAGAGGGCTTGAAACATATGGGCGTTGATGTAACAGTTGTTGAACTTGCTGATTATATACTCGTTAAAGCTCTTGATCAGAAGACAGCAATAAAGGTTCAGAACTGGCTAAAAGACAATGGACTGAATATCATTACAGGCACAACTGTAGAAACTATAACCAGGGTAAAGGGAGTTATAACAGGTGTTAAACTGAAGAACGGTGAAAAATTAAAATGCAACACAGTAGTTTTAAGTATTGGTGTACATCCAAACACAAGCATTGTTGAGGGCTCAGGTATAAAAATAAATAGAGGGATTATAGTGGATAATCATATGCAAACAAATGTTGAAGATGTATTTGCTGCTGGTGATGTGGCAGAGGCAGAGGATTTTTTGAGAAAGAGGGCTGATGTTATACCTATAATACCTATAGCAACAATGCAGGGAAAGATCGCCGGATATAATATGGCAGGTATAAAAAGGGATTATCCAGGCGGGTTATCACAGAATGCCTTCCAGTTCTTTGGTAAAAGTACTGTTTCTATAGGTAATGTTATTGATGTAGACAAAAATGGAGGATTTGAAGAGATTATCAGGGATAGCGGTGATATTTACAAGAAGGCGGTTTTAAGAGATGGAAAATTGGTAGGCATCCTTTCCATGAACTACATAACAAGAATAGGTATATACAACAGTATTATCAGAGCAAGGCTTGATGTAAGTGGATTGAAAGATAGACTTTTAGCAGATGACTTTGGATTTCTTGATCTTCCAAAGGCATTCAGAGATGAAATGTTGACAAAACCAGGGTAATAATTATGGGAATAAAATCTTCTACACCGTTTGGTAAGGATTTTGGTGGCTGTGGATTAGTCGGGATAATAGATAGGAATGGTAAACCGATTTCTGGAGATACAGTAGTAACATCTCTTTGCACGATGAAGGATAGAGGAAACGGACTGGGAAGCGGATACGCGGTCTATGGAGCCTACCCGGCATTTAAGGATAAATTTGGTATACATATCATGTATGATGATATCATAGCAAAAGAGACTGTGGAGACATTGCTTAAGACCAAATTAAAACTTGTTCACGCAGAGCCTATACCGGTAAGAAAGACGCAATCGTTATCTAATACTCCAGAGTTCTGGAGATACTTTGTAGATCCACCAGTTTCAATGGATCCAGATAATAAAAATAATATAGACGATCTTATTGTGAATGTGGTTATGACGATCAACGAGCAAATAGATAACGCATATGTGATTTCCAGTGGTAAGAATCTGGCTGTGTTTAAGGGTGTTGGACATCCTGATGAAATTGCAGAATTCTTTAAGGTAGATACTTATTCAGGCTATCTTTTACTTGGTCATACTCGGTTTCCTACTAATACCCCTGGATGGTGGGGAGGGGCACACCCATTTACGATTCTTGACTGGGCAATAGTGCATAATGGTGAGTTATCTTCATATGGTACAAACAGACGGTATGTAGAGATGTTTGGATACAAATGTACACTTTTAACTGATACAGAGGTAGTAGCCTATTTGCTTGACTTATTGATTAGGAAAAAGGGGCTTTCCTTAACTGATGCTGCATCTGTGTTAGCACCACCTTTCTGGAAAGACATTCAGGATATGGAGCCATTTAAAAAAGATTATTATACAGCTTTGAGGATCAATTATGCAAATGCATCTTTGAATGGTCCATTTGCTATATTGATGGGTTTTGAAAATGGCATACTTGGTCTCAACGATAGAATAAAATTAAGGCCGTTAATTGCAGGAAAGAAGGATGATGTCGTTGTCATAGCAAGTGAAGAATCAGCTATAAGGGAGATAATAGCCCAACCAGATGATGTATGGGCTCCAAAAGCTGGAGAACCTCTTATAGTAAAACTAAAGGAGGATGTTAAATATTGATATGTGTGAAAAGGTAAATATAGATGCTCAGGGTATGCCTTATAAGGTACTAAATGAAAAGGTATACGATGCAATTAAAAATGGGTACAGGTGCATTGAGCTATCAAATGTTAATGGTCAAAGGTACATAGCTGATGGAATAAAAAATCATGTAAAGATCACAATAAATGGTGTGCCTGGAAATGACCTCGGAATATTTATGAACGGACCAACTATAATAGTCAATAACAATGTTCAGGATGCTGTGGGAAACACGATGAACGGAGGCAAGATTATAGTGAAGGGCATGGCTGGCGATGTATGTGGTTATGGAATGAGGGGAGGCAAATTATTTATTCTGAAAGATGTCGGATACAGGGTTGGCATCCATATGAAAGGTTACAAAGCGCTAAATCCTATCATAGTAATAGGTGGTAATGCAGGCGACTTTCTTGCAGAATATATGGCAGGTGGCATAATAGTTCTATTAAGAATGTTTGGTAGACAAGGCGAAAATAACATCCTTGGAGATTACATTGGTGCAGGTATGCATGGTGGCACTGTTTACATAAGAGGTGAGATGAATAAAAAAAGGATCGGTAAAGGCGCTACCCTTATGGAACTTACAGAGGTAGATAAAGTCGTTCTTGAGGAAATTATAAAAGAATACGCTGCTGACCTCGAACTTGATGCAGACATGATATTAAAAGAGCAGTTTACAAAGCTTATCCCTTTGAGTACAAGACCCTATGCCAGGCTTTATACCTACTGATTTAAATACATGAACCACATATAAATAAAGGTAATAAACTTTATCGTGCTAAATGGAAGTTATTTGTTTAACAACACAATTAGCCTAATTAGGCTTTACAGTTGTATCTTTTTTTTCTTCAATCTTGTTTTCAGGTAGGGACTTTTTTGTTTCACCTGTTGGAGGTGTTTCAATCTCGTTCATTGCCTTTTTGAAGTTTTTTATTGCCTCTCCAAGACTCTTTCCTACCTCTGGAAGTTTCTTGCCGCCAAAGAGCACGAGTATAATCACGAATATCACTATAAGCTCTGGCATGCCTATATCAAACATGTTTTTCTCCTTTTATAAGGTTTTCTCACACATATAATAAACTTTATTATATAATTTTCAACCATTTCTTAATCATTATATCGCAAAGGCATATAAAAAAGGTTGCGTGGTGGGTGATAAGTCAGATTCTATTAAAATCATATCCTGTGTTTTATATGTAGATATTCAAGAAGTGCAACAGCATTGTTGTGCTGTGTGTCCTTTGCAGCATAAAGCAAGGTAACATTGCCTTTTTGTAGGTGTTCAGTTATACTGTTAATAAATTCCCTGGTATCACTCAATTCATCTAATTCCTTGAAATATTTCTGTTTAAATTCATCCCATTTTTCAGGTACATGATTAAACCATTTTCTTAAATTGTTTGTAGGAGCAATTTCCTTTACCCACAGATCAATCTTTGCATTTCTCTTATTTATCCCCCGTGGCCATAATCTATCTACAAGTATCCTGAAACCATCTTTAGCCTCCGGTGGTTCGTATACCCTTTTTGTTTGTATCATATATCCTTCTTTCTAAGCTAAAATTATAGCATATAAAAACAAAGAAGACACCTTTAAGAGATTACATTACTATAATGCTTTATGTGTATCACTTACTGTGATTAATGTGAAACATGGTTTTAAAATATCATACTAATTTAACGCCGGATTACTTTTATTGTAAAATCTTTTTAAATTATTGTAATTTTGTGGTATACTGTGCAATGTTATCAATTATTATATAGAGGAAGAATTATGGAAGAGAAATATAATCCAGAGCATATAGAACTTTATTGGCAGAATATCTGGGATAAAAATAAAACCTTTGCTGTAACACAGGATAAAACAAAGGAGAAATTCTATTTACTGGAAATGTTTCCGTACCCTTCAGGCCGTATACATATGGGACATGTTAGAAACTACACGATAGGTGATGTTATTGCACGATACCTGCGTATGATAGGAAAAAATGTACTTCACCCTATGGGATGGGATGCATTTGGTATGCCTGCGGAGAATGCTGCTATATCTCATAAAACACACCCAAAAGAATGGGTAGAGAATAATATAGCAAATATGAAATCCCAGTTAAAGAGGCTTGGATTTTCGTATGATTGGGACAGAGAGGTGAATACATCTGTCCCTGAATATTATAAATGGGAACAAAAATTTTTTATAGAGATGTATAAAAAAGGACTCGCATATAAGACTAAATCCGCTGTAAACTGGTGTCCTAAGTGCATGACTGTGCTTGCCAATGAACAGGTTATAAACGGGAAATGCTGGAGATGTTCAACAGATGTTGTGATCCAGGAAAAGGAACAATGGTTTTTAAAAATTACTGCCTACGCTGAAGAGCTTTTAAAGTATTGTGATACCCTTACTGGTTGGCCTGAAAGGGTTATAACAATGCAAAAAAACTGGATAGGTAAAAGCGAAGGTTGTGAAATTCAGTTTAAGATAGATGGTATTGATGATAAGCTCGTGATATTTACAACACGACCTGATACGGTTTATGGTATAACATTTATGAGCATAGCACCAGAACACCCACTTGTTGAAAAAATTGTAACCCAATCACAAAAACAGGCTGTTGAATCCTTTGTAGATAGGGTAAGAAAGGGCGGAACAAAAGCAAGGGAGATAGAAATAGGAGAAAAGGAAGGAGTGTTTACAGGTAGATATGCAATAAGCCCATTCACAGGTGATAAGATACCCATATATGTTGCTAATTTTGTACTTATGGAATACGGCACAGGGGCTATTATGGCTGTTCCAGCTCATGACCAGCGTGATTTTGAGTTTGCTAAAAAATATGGGCTTGATATCAAGGTTGTTATTCAACCCGAGGGACAGCAACTCAATCCAGAAACCATGACACAGGCGTATGAGGGACCCGGTAAGATGATCAATTCAGGTCCTTTTACAGGTATTGATAATGAACATGGCAAAAAACTTGTAATAGAAAAGGTTATAAGAGAGAAACTCGGTACTTCCAAAATAAACTACAAATTAAGGGATTGGGGCATTTCAAGACAGAGATACTGGGGTGCGCCCATACCAATGATCTATTGTGAAAAGTGTGGCATACAGCCGGTTCCATATGAACAGCTTCCGGTTGAATTACCAATGGATGTAGTTATTACAGGAGAAGGTGAATCACCACTTGCAAAACATGAAAAGTTTTTACATACTATCTGTCCTGTGTGCCAGGGACCAGCAAAGAGGGAAACAGATACAATGGATACATTTATGGAATCATCGTGGTATTTTGAAAAATACACCTCTCCACACAAAAATGATGAACCATTTGACAAAGATGCTCTTACATACTGGATGCCGGTTGATCAGTACATCGGCGGTATTGAACATGCGATACTGCATCTTTTGTATGCCAGGTTTATGACAAAGGTATTAAGGGACCTTGGGTATGTCTCCTATGATGAACCTTTTGTCAATCTTTTAACTCAGGGTATGGTTATAAAAGATGGGGCTAAAATGAGTAAGTCTTTAGGAAATATTGTTGATCCAGAAGAGATCATAAAAAAGTACGGTGCTGACACCGCAAGGCTCTTTATCTTATTTGCAGCTCCACCTGAAAAGGATCTTGACTGGTCTGATAAAGGAGTTGAAGGTGCAAGAAGGTTCCTGGATAGGTTGTGGAGATTTGTTTACAAATATGTAAATAGATTGCAATCACTTGGAGATAAGCCTATCAATCAAGATGATGTTTCTTTAAGAATAAGAAAATTAGCGCATAAGACTATAAAGCGTGTAACAGAGGACATAAAGGATAGGTTCCACTTTAATACATGTGTAAGTGCTTTGATGGAAATGTTGAATAGCCTTTATGAAATTGATGAGAAAGGAATAACAGACCAGCAACTGCCAGCGTTGAAAGAGGCGATAGATACATTATTAATTCTGCTTAATCCATTTGCTCCACATATAACAGAACAATTAAATAAAGAACTTGGTAACACGCCATTGGTTAACGCACATTGGCCCACTTATGACCCTCAACTTGTAAGGGATAACATAGTAACCATTGCAATCCAGATAAATGGTAAACTAAGGGGCCAGGTGAATGTACAGGAGAATAGTGATGAATATGCTGTATTTAATGTTGCTCTAACAGACGAAAAGATTAAGTCTTATGTAGCCGGTAAACAGCCCAGAAAACTCATACTTGTGAAGAATAAATTGCTAAATATTGTTGTGTAATATGTTGACAAAATGAATATATTAGGATTTTAGTATAATTAATGAGAGGAAACTTTATGAAAGGATATCCAGTATTTTTGATTGTTGCTATTTTAGCAATGTTTGTAAGCTGTGAAAAAGGCAATCAAGGGTCCTCTTCAGGGTATATAAGTGGTCAGGTACTTGAACTTGGTACAAATATACCTATAAAATCAGCACTTATAACAACCTATCCTCTTGGGATAACGGCAACTACCAATACTAATGGTGATTTTGTATTACAATCATTGCCTGTTGGTAATTACAAACTGGTGACACAAGCCATAGGCTATATATCTCAAACAACGGACTTTATAGCAGTAACAACTTCAGGTGTAGATAATCTTGTACTTTATATCAGTCAATATCCTGCCACCTCAATGGTAATAGCAAATGCGGGCAATGATCAATACAGTGTAGGATACGGCAGCCTTGTAAAATTATCCGGGCAGGCAAGTTCATCTTACAATAATACACCTATAACATATCAATGGATCCAGATATCGGGTCCAGCTGTAAACCTTCTATCAGCTACCACTTCTACTCCTGCATTCCTGACATTACCTATAAACGAATTAGTAAATATACCGGATAATTTTGGCTTACTCGGTATAACTCCAACAGAAACAGGCGTGTATACATTTAGGTTATATGCATTTGCTGGTGGTTTTTCAGACAGTACTACAGTTACAGTATTCTCTTCTGAGCCAAAACCCGTAATAACAAATGAATTAGGATATTTGTTATCTAATGAAGCTTTACAAAGGGCTAATGTACCTGTTGGCTCAGTAGTTTATTTAAATGGTGGGTATAATGCACCACCAAAGACCAATAATCCTATTGTATCTTATGCATGGTCATTTTTGTCTACACCAGCTGGTTCTACAGCCGCGTTTGACAACCCATTATCACAAACCCCATCCTTCATACCTGATATGATCGGAAACTATGTTATAAAACTTGCTGCTAATACATCCAATGGTACTGTAAATGAAACCTTTACTATTACAGCCAATAGCTATGTTGGAACAAAGGATTGTGAATTCTGCCATAATGGAAGCTTAATGACAGATGTTACAACCGGTTATCAATCTACAGCTCATGCTAATGCATTCAATGCATTAAATAGCGTTTTCTTCGTGAACCAAAATTGTTTGCAGTGTCATACCACTGGTTTTGATAAAACACCAAGTGCTGCAAACGGTGGTTTTGATGATATAGCACACGAACTTGGCTGGGTCATATCACTACCATTATCTTATCAGGCATTACCTGTTACCTTACAGACAGTGGCAAATGTTGGTTGTGAATCATGCCATGGACCAGGTAGTATACATACCGGTTCTTTTTCATTTGATACCAGTGTGTGCGCCCAGTGCCATGATAATGCGCCATTTAATCCTGAGTACACCCAGTGGCTTAATTCTCCACACGCTAATTCGGTTTCTCCGGCTGGGATAAATCTTGCAGGTGCTGGTTTTACTTCATGCAGGGCATGTCATTGGTCGGTTAACATTGTTTACACAAATATGCAGGGCAAAGGATTTATGCCTTTGATAACATCGCAAGAAGCACCGGTAAATTGTATAGCATGCCATGATCCACATAATGGAACAAACCCATACTCATTAAGGGTATACGACAATGTTGCTGTGGCAGGCGGTGTATTTACAATGACGAACGCAGGAGAAGGTGCAATATGTATGAAATGTCATACGGATCAGATAGCTGATCCAAACACAATAGCTAATAGTGGTAAGCAGATAGAGATATTTGAGACCACAGCAGAAGTGTTTGCACAGGGGCAGGGCTTTACCTCTGCTGGTGCAGGTGCTTATGCAGCCTCCATAACGGAAAGCTCTTATCATGCAGGTTCAGGAAACATCGCAAACCTTTGTGTAACATGCCATATGGCTCAAACACCTGCGCCCGGTCAACCTGGTTATAATACTACAGGTGAACATACATTTATGATGACTGATGCAGATGGCAACGATCATGTTGCGGTATGTAATACATGCCATGCAGGAAGTATTGCTGTATCTGGTTTTGATACTGTGGATCCACTATATCCAGATGCAAACTGGGATGGGCACCCTGCATCTGTTACAGAAGGCGTCCAGGATCAGGTTCATGGTTTACTGAGTGTACTTGCATGTGCTATAACTACGAGTGCAAATCAAACATGCACAGTTAATACAACGGATGTTAATGGCAATCCAGTATCATGGACAATCACGATACCAGCAACAAGAATGACAACAACCTCATATGTCTCATTAACAGGAACAACCTTTGCGCTCTGGCCCAGTGCAACAACACAGGAAAGAGACGCTATATACAATTGGTATCTTGTCAACAATGAAGGCAGCTATGGGATTCATAATACGGCTTTTGATGTTATTTTGCTACAGAAGGCATTTGCGGATCTAACCGGTCAAAGTATAACCGTAATAGGAGCAACATTAAGACAATAACCTTGACCCGAAAAATGCAATAAGGAAGTTGGTTTGTTCGTTCGGCGCACCCTTCTTTTAAAAGGGTACATGTTGACAATCGTCCTCTCTCAAAAAACACCTTATTCCCTGCATCCCCTCTATTAAGAGGGGGGGCAGGGGTGTGTTCTTTCCTGTCATTGCAAGCCGTCTTCTGTGTCATCCCTCTTTAATAAAGAGTGACAGAGGGCGTTGGATCTTATTTTACCCCCTTAACTCCCCAACTTTTTTCCTTTTTCCTTTCATAAAGGGTTGAATGCAAAACAAATGGGGTATTTTGCTGCTTTAATATTTATATGATTATTTGCTTGCTATAAATATCTGTGTTATAGAATTCAAATATAACAGGGAGGTTGATATGAAGCTTTTAAACAAAAACATGATGATTTCTTTATTTGTCTTTTCTGTAATAATGATATCAGGTTGCTCAGGTAATAATTCGTCACAGAATCCTTATGCGAATGTTTGTAATAGTTTTCTATCAGGTGTTAAGCTTGAGAGTATAACACCAAAGTCTGGTTCACAATTTGGAGACCAGCAGGTCTCAGCCATAATCTCTGGAATCGGTAGTAATTTTACACCAACAACGGTTTATCTCGGGAATAAGGCAAGGTGGATTACAGTTACAACACTTTCTTCTAATAGTTTGAAGATTACATTTACAACCGCTGGTACACCAACAGCAGGCACCTATCCACTCGTTGTTGCAGATGATCTAAGTACCTGTGCATACATACCTGATGCGTATACATATACCCCACCTGAAGATAGTGTATTTAAAACATTTGTGGCAATGGGAGCGAGCTACACAGCGGGTTTCCAGTCAGACAGCTATAATGAGATTGCACAGCTCAATGGACCTGCCAGCTGGATTGCAAGGCAGGCTGGTGCATATTTTCCTATACCATTAATCAAGATGCCGGGTGTCCCACCTGATCCCGGGCTTGCAGGATTAGATACCACCGGCAAGTATACCCTTGATACAAGTAATGTTTTAAACATCGTTATGAATGCTATTATAAATCCTCAAACAGGCAAAATTGATATCCCTCGTCTTTTTGAAGATCCAGGTATTATCCCTTACAACATAGCTATTCCAGGGGCTACTATTCAGGATGTGGTCCTTGGGCCTGCATCAAAATCGGATAGAGCAACTGGTATAATCGTACTCAGTAATATTCTTTTTGCGCCCTTTGACAATAATCTTTTTGAAACAAAGGATATACTATCAGAGATACAGATGGCACAAAATTTACATCCTACAATCATTGTCAGCACTGATCTTTATGGAAATGATCTGATAACAGATAACACAACGCTTTCAGACTTTACACTATATATTACTCAGGCAGTTTCTGCACTTGCATCTACAGGCGCTGAGGTATTTCTTGCTGATGTACCTCATATAAGTATGTTTCCATCCAATCAACAGGATGCCTTAAATGCCCTTGCGAACTGTAAGGAGAACTTTAGCAATATCAGTTTACAGGCACTTGATGCAGCTGCCAGTGCCTCTAATAATTACGATTGTACAAGTTTTACCACTGATACCTGCCAGCAAAATGCATGCAAGGCTTTTGCTTCAACCAATCAAAGAATTGATCAATTTAACGCAGAGTTTGATAAAGTTGTTGCTCAATATCCAAATGTTCATATTGTGCCGTTCAGTAAGCTGGTAAGTGGAGGAATTTCTATAACTGGACAGAGCGTAACTTTTGATAACAATGGATTCCCTGAGTATGTGATAGATGGCGTACATCTTAAGATGCGCCACCTCGGTGGATTTTACAGCCTTGATGACCTTCACCTTACCAACACTGGATATGCAATACTTGCTGCTGTGTTTATTCAAACGATAAATGATACACTCGGTACACATGTACCTTTACCCGATCTCCCTTCTATACTTGCAGGGGATCCACTGTCTCCCCCGGCAATAAGTAATTATTGCCAGCAGCCAGCAAACAGCGAAAAACTTTATTGCCAGTGCGTTAACGGACCCGGTAGCTATGTGAGTGTTACTTCATTTACTTGCAGCACATTGCTGTATTGACCCGAAAAACGCATTTGAAAAATAAGAAAGTTTGCATTTCTTATTTCTGTTTATTTTTGTAATGAATAAACCTTTTGTTAAATTTTAGATTTGCAGGGATTTAAAATGAAAAACATAGCGGTTTTATTGCTCGCGTTTGGTGGTCCTGAGACACTTGATGAGGTTGAGCCCTTTTTAAGGACACTCATGGAAGGCAGGCAGGTTTCTGATCAACAAATAAAGGCTATAAAGGAAAGATACAGGTTGATCGGGGGTGGCTCACCACTTAAATCTATTACATATAAACAGGCACAGGCACTTGAGTTAGAACTAAATAAGGATTCTTCTATTTTATATAGGGTATTTGTTGGTATGAGGTACACTCCGCCATTTATAGAACATGCCATTGAGCAGGTCCTCTTACTTGGCATTACTGATATTATTGCACTGCCTTTAACCCCTTATTACAATAGTGCAAGCACAGGCAGATATATACAAAGCCTTGAGAAGGCTATTGCAGGTAAAGATGTTAAAATAAGGGTTATAAAGAGCTACAACACCAATCCGTTTTTTATAAAGGCTATGGCAAAAGGTATTAAAGATACAGTGAAGAGTATTAACGAAAGATTCTTTATCTTTAGTGCTCATAGCCTGCCAGTTGCTATGGCAAAGGCAGATAGTTATGTAAACCAGCTTGAACAAACCATAAGATTGATCATAAAAGAGACAGGTATTACTGATTATACGCTTGCATTTCAAAGCAAGGGGATGGCAGGTGATGATTGGCTTGGTCCAGATGTGAAAGATGTGATGGATACCTGTTTAAAACAGGGTAAGAGGAATATTGCTATTGTGCCACTTGGATTTGTATCAGATCATGTAGAGACGCTTTACGATATTGATATTGTCTACAGACAATATGCAGAGTCAAAAGGCTTGGATTTTTTAAGGGTTCCATCGTTAAATGTATCGGATTATTTTATACAGGCATTAAAAGAAGAGATTATAAAGGTATGGAACGATCCGTTATAATAATAGGTGCTGGTATTTCGGGATTAACAGCAGCCTACAGGCTTAACAAAATCAAATCGGAGAGTGGACTTGATTTTAATATTACTGTTGTAGAAAAATCTGATTATGTAGGTGGTACCATACATACAGAATATGTGGACGGTTTTGTTATAGAGGCAGGACCTGATTGTTTTTTTGCAGAAAAGCCTTATGCTGGTATGCTTATCAAAGAGCTTGGCATATCTGAAAGGCTTATAGGGACTAACAATAAAAATCAGGGTACATATGTTTTGTGGCATAACAAGTTGCACAAACTGCCGGATGGCGTTGTGCTCATGATACCAACTAAGTTTACACCGTTTGTAACGAGTTCATTATTTTCAATATATGGAAAAATAAGGATGGGCATGGAATTGTTCATACCAAGGCGCACAGATGGTGTAGATGAAAGCCTTTCAGAATTTACAATAAGGAGGTTGGGTAAAGAGGCACTTGAAAGGATAGCAGAGCCGCTTGTTGCAGGAGTACACGCGGGAGATCCAGATACCATGAGTGTGAAGAGCAGTTTTCCGAGGTTTGTTGATATGGAACAAAAATACGGTAGTCTGATTAAAGGTATGCTAAAGGTACGAGGTAAGATGAAAAGGCGTGAAACCGAAGGTTCAAATTCTATGTTTATGACCATGAAAGGCGGTTTAAAGGAACTTATAGATGCTATAGTGCAACAGTCTCCTGGTGTGGTTTTTAAGCGTGGGAAAAAAGCTACATCTGTAAGGCGTGTGGATGATAAAAGCTATGCTGTAATTCTTTCTGATGGTGAACAACTGATAGCTAACAGCGTTATACTGGCGACACCAGCGTATGTTTCTGCAGGGCTTATTTCATCTATTTCAAATGAGCTATCAGAGCTTTTACTTTCAGTACCATATGTTTCAACAGCAACTATATCGCTTGCCTACAAAAAAGAAAGATTTACCCATCCCTTAAAAGGTTTTGGATTTGTTGTGCCTAAAAAAGAAAACAGACATATTATGGCAGTAACATGGACAAGCTCTAAATTTTTCAATCGTTCACCAGATGACGCAGTGCTTATTAGATGCTTCATAGGTGGGGCTATGAATCAAAAATTGGTTTTTCAGTCAGACGATGAAATTATAAAACTTGTTAAAGCAGATTTAAAGGAAATTATGTCCATCAAAGAAGAGCCCTTATTCTCACGCATTTATAGATGGGATAGGGCAATGCCTCAATATACCATAGGCCATGAGTCAAGGATTAAAGCCATTGAACAGATTGTAAAAGGGCTAAAAAACATACAGCTTTGTGGAAGTGCATACCACGGTATAGGTATAAGTGATTGTATAAATAGTGGAAACATCGCGGCTCAGAATATATTGAAAGCCATGTTTGAATAAATTTTGTAAATTTATATGGATACTTGCATATAAAGTATAATTAGTGTAATCAATTTATTGATGACAAGAGATGAATTATTAAAACAAATTTCGGCTCAGAAAGATAAACCAATTGAGCTTTCAAGTGTAAAACTATCTGGAGAGGATCTAAGCGGGTTAGACCTAAAGAATATTAAAATAAGGAATTCTGATCTCTCTGGTGCAAATCTGTCCAATGCTATACTGGACAATGCAGATCTATCGTTTTGCATCTTAAAAGAAGCAAGGCTAATTGGTGCCTCATTGAAATCAGCAAACTTACAGGGTAGCAATATGACAAAAGTGGACGCAAGGGATGCGGATTTTTCAGGTGCCAATATTCAGGAAGCGAATTTATCTTTAGCCACACTTGAACATGCCAATTTTACCAGCTGCTTTCTGGGAAGGTCCATATTAACAGGTATAAATGGAAAAGAGGCAACATTTGATAATGCAAAAGCCGCTGGTGTAAAACTTCATACAGCATTGCTTTATAGAGCAAGTTTTGCGAATGCCAATTTAGAATCCTCTGATTTGTCTGAATGTGATCTACGAGGCGCGGATCTTTCTGGTGCGACATTAAAGGGAATAAATATCCAGAAGGCATTGTTGACCGGTGTTTCGCTCAGGAAGGTTTTTATGCCTTCAAGCAATCTAAGCAATCTAAACCTATCAGGGCTTGACATGTCAGAGGCTGTGATCACATCAGCACAGATGAGCAACATAAACCTTACGGATACTAATTTAAGAGGTGCGAACCTTGAAGATTCTCAGCTTGACTATGCATTGCTTGGAGGTGCGGTACTTGATTATGCCACGCTTAACAATGCAGTTCTAACAGGGGCAGTACTTGAGAGAGCAAGTATGTCGCATACATCCTGCATTAATACAAACTTCTCCATGGCAAACATGAAGGGTGTAATATTTAACAATGCTGTGGCAAAAAGGGCTATATTTAAAGAAACAAATCTTTCTGGTGCAACAATGAATAATAGCGTTTATTCATTGAGTGATTTTACAGGTGCAAATTTATCAAATGTGGATATAAGGGAATCAGAGATGGAAGGTGTGTCATTGCATAACGCTATACTAACCCAGGCAAGGATCTCTCAGAGAACTATAAAATCCATATGCCCATGGTGCGGTCACCATCAGGAGACAAAAGAACAATGCGAAAAATGTGGTAAGCCCATGACCATTCCAGAGCCCGAGATCAAGTATCTTGACTATCTCATTTTGTTTCCAATCTTAGCTATTATATCCGGTCCTTTAGTTTTTATAGCAACAGGTATTCATTTTATAAAGCCTCATTTAATACCATTATGGCTTTTTTATCCTTTATTTCAAGCAGGGATAATGGTAACAATGCTTACCTTTCTTATGTCCATTATAATATCTATTATACTGAATAGAAACCCTCTTTACATAGGGCATGGGTATTCTAAAAGCAGTCTTGTTCTAACTGTACTAAATTTTATAGTGTATACCTTAATACTTGTATAAACTAAGAATACTACTGAAGGGCAGAAGATATGAAGATACTTATAGCTGGTACCGGGGCAATAGGTTCTGTAATTGGTGGTTTTTTATACAAATCAGGTTGTGATGTAACACTCGCTGGAAGAGGCAAACACATCAGACATATCTCATCCTATGGGATGACAATAAAGGGTATCTGGGGAGAATATAGCTTAAAGAATATAAAGACAATTGAACCTCATTATTTAAACTCTCACGATAAATTTGATGTTATGATTTTATCCGTAAAAAGCTATGACACTTTAAATACTATAACCATGTATGCACCTTTATTAAAGAATGATGGTATTTGTGTATCGTTTCAAAATGGACTTGGAAACATGGAACTAATAGCATCTGTGGTTGGGATTGAACGGACAGGCGGTGCAAGGGTAATATTTGGTGCTGAGGTTGTAGAGCCAGGGATTGTGAATGTTACTGTGTACGCTGACCAGATTGTTATTGGTCCTTTTAATGTGGAGCATAATACTAACAGGGATAAGCTTATAAAACTTTCTGAAATTATTAACCAGAGTGGAATACCTGCGTACTATGCAGATGATGTATATCCACATCTATGGGCAAAGATGTTTTACAACTGTCCACTCAATCCCCTGGGTGCCATGTTCAGGATGTCATATGGTGAGCTCGTTAAGAACAACGAAATTGTTTTAATAATGAATGACATTGTTAGAGAGGCTTTTAATGTTGCTAAGGCAAAGGGTGTAAGCTTACCATGGGCGACCTACCAGGAGTTTCTGGAGCTGTTTTATACCGTACTTGTGCCTTCAACCGCGGGTCACAAAGCCTCTATGTTCCAGGATATAGAGAAAGGTAAAAAAACAGAGGTTGATGCACTGAATGGAGCTATTGTTAAATATGGTAGGGATATAGGCGTTTCTACAGATGTGAACTGTACAATTGTTCATATTATCAAGGCGATAGAAAATGAAGTCCTTAACCAGGAAATGGATTTGCAAAATAGGGAACGAACTTCCTTAAATGTTCTAAAAGGGGGATTTACACCTCCCAATAAATAGTATATATAAACTCTCTAAAAAGGAGGTAAGTATTATGGCAATTACATTTCCAAGTGAGGAATGGGTGGCTGCTTTTAAAAGTGAAGAAGGCATTGGCAAACCAATATTTGATCCAGAAGAAACACTAAAAATACTTAAGCAGGCATTCTGATGATACAGATCACTATAGATAAAGATGCACAGGACAATGGTCTCGCAAACATGATAAAGGATTTACTTGCACAGAATATAACAAATCATCCAGAAAGAGAAAAAGATGCGAAGGCATTAAACGGGGGTATTGTAATTGACGCAAATGATATTGAGGTGAGCCTTACGCTTATATGTAAAAATGGGCATATACATATAAAGAATGGTGTAGTTGAACCTTATAAGTTGAAGATAACAACAGCTTCGGACAACATCATGAAGTTAAATATGCTGAAGATAAGATTTGGGCTCCCGTACTATTTTGATAAAGCTGGGAGAGAGGTTCTGGCTATGCTTTTTGGGGGCAAACTAAAGATAAAAGGTTTGCTTGCCCATCCTATTATGTTAACCCATATAACCAAATTATTCTCTGTAATGTAAAATAAAAAGGTAGCTGATCCGCTTGATACGCATGCAAGGCTTGTACTCGGGCTTGGCACAGAAACATGGGATCAAAGTTCAGATATTAATGGAATACAAAAAATGGATCAGACAAACCTTTCTGGGTACTTTGAGGAAGATGCAGAAGGATTGTATATTGCTTCACATATAACAATATTAGCAGGGAGCCTTGGCGCTGTAACATTTAGCGATGGAACAAGTAGTGCGAATACCTTTATGACAAATGTCAATGTAGATCTTCAGGGTGTATGCTATACAACAAAGGGTATTGCAATAATGATAGGTTCTTATATAGGGGTTAGTGCGGTTGGACTTGGTGGTGCGTCAACGAGCAATGCTTTGTTGGGGTCTTCTTGATTTACTTAACCCAAAAAGTTTATATTCTACCTTCCCCAAAAATGTTTCAAAATGTTCTAAATGGGGGATTTACAAGAAAGATTATGTAGAGTACCATTGTGTCAAAAAAGGAGGATAAAATGACACTAAAAAGGAGGAGGCCCATGTCTTCTATTAAGGGTTATTTAACATGGATATTAAGAATATTGATGACGGTATTTGTTGCAACCTTATTTGGTAGCAACATATTTGCTGGCGAAGTGCAACAATCAGGCACTCAAGCTGTTTCAAGTGTGAGGTGGTATCCAACTGATGAGATATTGATAAATGTATACCATGAAACACTACCACAGGCAGAGGTATTAAAAAATGCATACCAATTATCATTACAGGGAAGTACTGCATCAGAGGCAATAGCAGATATTCAAAAGGCAATCAAAATGTGCGAAGACTACATAAAAGCGAACCCAAATGATAAGCAAGGTACAGCGCAAGCTTATGCTATAATGGCTTATGGATATTTTAACATTGGAGAATTCCAGACAAATGATGATGAAAAGCTAAAAAGCTATGAAAGCGGTAAAGATGCAGCTCAAAAGGTAATAGACCTCGCCCCAAATATGTGGGATGGATGGGCATGGTATGCAAACAATCTTGGTCGTATAAGCCAGCTAAAAGGTGTTGTAAAGTCATTGTTTCTTCTTGATCCGTTTAAAAAACATATCTTTCAGGCAGAAAAACTATCACCCAATCAACCATTTATATTAGATGCCATTGGGGATATGTACCGGCAGCTTCCATGGATAGCAGGTGGAAGCATGAGCAAATCCAAGGAATATCTTGAAAGGTCGGTAAAGTCTGATCCGAATTATACCCTTGCAAAGCTTGACCTGGGCATAACCCTTCTTGAGGATGGTAAAAAAGAACAAGCAAAAGAACTCTTTACTGAGGTTATAAATGCAAAAAATCCCTCATGGAGGGCGCACTGGTTGATATGGGAAAAACCCAAGGCAGAAGCACTTTTGAATAATATGGATAACTACAAGAAGCTGTTAGATCAATGGCACATGCTGATATAAAATATCTTTGTAAACATGCAGGTAGTTTCAAGCTATGTTTTTGTCTCAACAGCCAGTAAACAGAGAAAGGGGATAGAAAATTTTGAGATATAAAACAATCCCTGACATGTTTTATAAACAGGCGGAAAAATATAAGAACAGGGTAGTACGCAAGTATAAAAAGGGTGACAGATGGATTGATATTACATGGGAAGGGGTGCAGGAGCAGGTAGAAAATTTTGCAATGGGTTTGATGAAACTTGGCATAAAGCGAAATGATAAAGTAGCTATTCTATCGGAAAATCGTAATGAATGGTATATATCTGATATGGCGATCCAGAGTATCGGGGCTATTGTTGTTCCTGTTTATCCATCTAATACAGCAGATCAGATATACTACATATTAAAGGATGCGGATGTGGTTGCTATTATCCTATCTACCAGACATCAATATAGAAAAGTAGAGCAAAAGAAGTCAGAACTAAAAGATTTGCGCTTCATTATAATGATGGATGATGATGTTCCCGGTGATGAATTTGTCACAAGGTTTGGACATATTATAAGTTACGGGAAGTTATCTGGTCTAAAAGCAGAACTTCAAAAGAGATTGGCAAACATATCTTTTAATGATATAGCTACTATCATGTATACATCTGGAACAACAGGGAATTCAAAAGGGGTTATGCTAACGCATTATAATATTCTTTCTGATACAGAAGCTATCTATGAAGCCTTAAAAGATTTCATGGGAGAGGAGGTATTACTTTCTTTTTTACCATTAAGTCACCCTTTTGCAAGAATAGCAGATTGCTATGTAGCCATGTATCATGGAAGAGGCGTGCAGGTTTTATCAGAGAGCCTTGAGAAATTGGCTGAAAATTTAATGGAAATAAAGCCCACGATGTTTGTTTCTGTACCAAGGGTTTTTGAAAAACTTTATGACAGGATTATAACAGAGGTGGAGACAGAGCCACCTCTGAAGAGAAGATTGTTTCATTGGGCAGTTTCTGTGGGTAAACAGGCAGCACCATACCAGCTTAAAGGAAAGCCTTTACCATTTGGTCTTTCAATAAAACATGGTATTGCAAGTGAGCTTGTATTTAAAAAAATCAAACAGGCACTTGGTGGACGGCTAAATTTTGCGTTTTCAGGTGGAGCGCCTCTTTCAAAAGAACTTCAGGAATTTTTCTTTTTATTTGGTGTAAAGATTATAGAGGGTTATGGGCTTACAGAGACATCAGCTGTGCTTACGATAAATCTTCCTGACAAGATCAAATTCGGCAGTGTGGGTAAGCCTATTGGCGGTTGTGAGCTTAAGATAGATAGTGATGGTGAGATACTGGCAAAGGGACCTATGGTAATGAAAGGGTATTATAAAAATCCAGATGCAACAAAGGAAATAATAGATGCTGACAGCTGGCTTCATACAGGTGATATAGGTTTTATTGATGATGAGGGCTATCTGCATATCACAGACAGGAAGAAGGATATCATTGTTACAGCAGGAGGAAAAAATATAGCCCCTCAACCCATAGAAAACAAGCTGAAGATGAATAAATACATAGAAGAGGTTGTTATTATTGGTGATAGAAAGCCTTACTGTGTTGCTCTGATAGTGCCATCATTTGAGGCATTAGAAGAGATAGCAAAAAGAGAAAATATTATTTACAGCTCAAGGGAAGAGCTTCTGGAAAATCCACGAATCAAGGCTTTGATTGATGTAGCTATAGCAGAGGTCAACAGGGGTCTTGCACGGTATGAGACAATAAAAAAGTTTGCGCTTATACCTAAACTGTTTACTCTGGAGACCGGTGAACTCACACCAACATTAAAGGTTAAAAGGTGGGCTATAGCACAAAAATACAAAGACATTATAGAGCAACTTTATGAAATGCAGGCTACAAGATTAGTAGCAGAAATTTAAACAATAAGGAGGATATATATATGAAAAAGATCTTGGAGATGTTGCTTATAGCAACCATGGTAGTTTCGCTATCAACTCTGGTGGAGGCTTCTATGATGAATGCACCAGATGTTTATGGACTTACGGCAAGGGGCATGGGTGTGGGTAATGCAATGACAGCATACCCCGGGGATATTTCAGATGCCTATTTTAACCCTGCTGGGGTTGCACTTATAAACTCAGGCGAAATAAGCCTCGGTTATATTTATGCGGACCCGTATCTGCAGATTACCACTCAAGGCAAAACATACAACGACATTACGCCGTTAAACAGGATAGGTGAGATAGGCTATGCTTTAAACCTGACAAGGCTTCTGAATAGACAGGTTGTTCTTGCACAGGAATTAAGCGTTGATAATAACTTAAGAACGCTTGCGGAATTTGACGATGGTGCAAATCCAAACGGTAATTTCTTCAGATATGGATATACAAATTTGATGCTATTGACATCAGTGGGTATAAATGTTCTTCCGTGGTTGTATGTTGGATATGGCATATCAGCCTATCTTGGTGCAAATACAACCATGAATACGACAACGACACTGAATGGTCAGACGAGCAATTCATCTATTTCATTAGGTACGGATGGCAAGTTTTCATCCCTGGCTGGTATTTTACTTACGCCATTAGGTGGTCTTGTTACTGTAGGTATTACATACAGGGAAGGGCATATCTTTAATCTTGGTCCTATATCAGCTAACGCCAATGCAACTGTAGGGGGCAGCACACTTTCATCTCTTCCACTGGATCTTTATTTTAAAGACGGATTTGTTCCAACACAATGGGCATTCGGATTTAGTTTTAGGCCCTCAGATCGTTTACGTTTTATGTTTGACCTCACCTATTATCAATGGAGCTGGCTTAACAAACTTGAATCTTCAGGGGATTATGCAAAGACAGACATAAGTCTTAATATGAAAGACACTTATGCCCCGAGGATCGGGCTTGAATTGCAACCGATAGACAATCTTTATACACGGATAGGCTATCAATATCTTCCTTCTCCGCTCCATGGCTCAACAGGCACCTTAAACTGGGTTGATTCACCGCAACAGGTATGGTCAATAGGTGCCGGTTATAATATTGCTCCCATAAGCCCTGAATATCCAATAAGTATAGATGCAGTATATCAGTACCATTATCTCAACAAAACCTCGTTTCCGTTCTCTTCCGGTTACTCAGCCCAGGCAAAGGGGGATATAAATACTCTTGGTGTAACACTCACATTGAGGTTTTAGGAGGCTTCTATGAAAAAATTAGGTGTATTTAGCTTATTCTATGCTTTAGGCATAGGTACAATGGTTTTGATTTTGAGCAATGGATGTAGTAAGAAAACATCACCGCCTGCTATTGCAGCAGTAAATCAAACGAGTGTGATAAAGACGCTGCCATGGGAAGGTGCTAAGCTTATCCCTGTTAATCCAACAATAATAATCAATTTTTCAAATCCGCTGAGCCAGAACAACAATGATATTACGGTAACCCTTGTATCGTTGCCATCGGGTCAGAGTGTATCAGGACGGGTTAGTATTCAGGCAAACTACTTGTATTTTACGCCATCAACCAATCTTGCGCCTCTAAGTTACTATAGATTTTCATTGTCCGGAACGCTGTATGATGAAAATAATAAGCAGGTCTTTTTACCTGCACAGGGATTGACATTTTCTTTTGAAACACAGGCAAGCAATGCACCCCTGGTTAATGTGTCACCAGCACTCGTGAACATATTTCCGCCATTGCCGGGCGAGGTGTTTACAAATGCGGTATTCAGACTTACCTTTTCACAACCTATATCACAAAGTTCTATTTCTTACGGCAGTGATATAATGATTGAGGATGCCACTACTGGTACCATTGTTCCAGTAACGCTTATTCCTATAAACAATAACATAGTGCTTCAGCCGGTCTTTGGGCTTACAGCAGGGCATACATGTAGACTTGTGATCACAAATCAGATAGCTGGGATAAATGGTTTACCTGTTTCAGTCAATTATAATGGCATAGGTAGCGGGAGTACATTTTCTTACACATTTACGCCTGTATCTGCTGGTGTTGAGAAACCGCTTACCGTGTATCTTAATCCTGCTGTTACATTAGATAATAAAGGTATTATTACTTCATATAACAATGTAAATACCTCCCGAGTACCCTTAAATGTAAATATTGTTAATTCTCAACTGATAGGTACTTCAATTGCATACCTTGAAGGGTATCTTAATACCTACATGGGGGATACTTCGGTAACACCTTCTATGATTCCCATTATATTACCACCGGGGCAGAGGCTTTATGGGTCCGCGTTGCCTGTAAACCTTGGAGGGGTAATACCTACGCCGCTCAATTCAGGGAAACTGAGCATTACGCTGCTTGATAATGTAACATTGTTTATGGCTGGTAATCCGTACCAGCAAATCAATCCTCAAGCACCGCCAATTGTTTATGGTATCATGGACCTTAATCTAACCGCTCAGGATCCTGTTACCAATGCTGTACTGACTCAGAACCTTATGGGTGTACAGCTTACCGGTACTGCTACGGTGGATAAAACAGATGGCAGTCTGATTATAGATTTTATGGGTATTACGGATCTGAATATTATGGGTATTGAGAATGCTCCTGTGACATTATTCCTCAGGTTCAGGTCTGTTCCAGTTGGATGGGTTGCACCGCAAAGGGACAATACCTTTGTTGCTACGGGTACTATACCGTACAATGGTGATGACAGGATAGGTACGAACAGCGGATTTATCGTAAACTTTTCAGGTCCGGTTGATCCAACGAACTATATGAACATGTTTACCTTAAGCCCTACAGGCTCTACCATTGGGTATCAGACCATCTACAACGGCTCAAGTGTGATTATAACACCTTATAACCTTTTGAACCCCTTGTGGCCTGTGCCTCTTTCACCTTTAACAACATACGATATAACAGTCTCTGCTGGACTTGGCTCTATTATGGGTACATCTTTAAACCAGAATGCTGTGTTCAGCTTTACCACAGATGCTAAAGAATACGGTGCTACAACCGCTGGCACCTATGTTACGCCGGTTATAGCCACTGTGTTTCCGGAAGATGGAGGATTTCTGCCGTTGTTTACACATCCCTACATAAGTCTGGATAAATTCATAGATCCAACAACAGTTGCTTATAATCAGGATGTGTTTGTTACAGATACGACTGCCGGCGTACAGGTAACAGGTGGTGTTGTTGTAACAGGCAAGAAGATACAATTTATACCATCTCAGCCGCTTATAAGTGGTGATCAATATACATTTGCTATATCACATGCAATTAAAGATATAGATGGCTATACACTTACACAGGATACTGCCATCCACTTTACGGCAGAGTCAACCCCGTGGTTCCCGATACTATCTCAGGAGCTTTCGCCTGTTGCAGACAGGAACCAGGATGCATTCATAGATGGAAATGAGGTTACAACGCCAACAAATACCATTGTTATGCATATAACTACGACGAATGTAACATTAACCGGTCTCTTGGCTGGTTATAAAACTACTGCAACTGTTTATCCACAGAATCCTTCTTATTTAAGTGGTGTGCTCAATGCACTTGTAACAGGTGTTACAGTGGATACATATGGTAATCCACAGATGCAATTTGTCGTTGATGATGGGGCAAGGCAGTTTGGAACAAATGTAACGATTGTGGGTGTTGTTTATGGTATACCACTTATAGGAACAGTATCTCAGACAAATGTTACAGGCAGGCTTACACTTGCATTGCAACCTTTAACGCCAACAGCAGCTCAGGGCTGGCCATGCGGAACGCGTCCTGCATGTGGATACATTGCGTATGATACATCAGCCCAGCAGCTTACAGCAGTAACATACATGGCTACAACTACATCTGCTTCGGATCCAACCACAGAACAGATGCTGTCGGCTCATCAACCTACGAAGGTTGTGCTTTCAGGACCCGTAACATTTCTGCCAGATGGAAGGCTTGCGCTTACGATGTCTGGTACAACTACTATGATAACCGATTTGATCAGTACGAATCCACTATCGCCTGGTTACATTGGAACAGTATATATACCGACAACCATCTATACACGCATAGTGTCAACAATACCGTCTGTGTGGAATTAAATTAAACAAAGATTGCATTTGAAAATAAGGAAGTTTGTGAAATGAGCGAAGGGAGCCTCGGAGCGAATGAGCAAACTTCCTTATTGCAATTTTTTGTTAACGACAAAGTATAAGAGGAAACATTGGTTTAATTGGGGCATCATATTTTTACTGCTCTGTCTGCCCAGTATTTTTCTCTAAGTATCCGTTTTTTGATCTTACCGTCGGTATCGCGTGGCAACTGCTCAATAAATTCAAAGGATTTTGGTCTTTTGAATCCGGCAAGGCGCTCATTACAGTTAAGCTCATTTGATCTTTTTATGCACATTTTTATTTCACCGGGATATTTAAATCTACATAGTATATTGTAGTTGTGGATGGCAGGTTATCAGGTCTTAAATATGGAGAATCCACATTTGATATTTCAAGTTTCAATGTATCACCTGCCGGTATCACATAATCATTACCAAATGTCCTTATAGTAGCTACATCACCCACCGGGTCTATCCTTAAAAGTCCTCTCGTTATCAAGGTTTGTGTACCTGATGGTGTAAAATCCCATAGCTTGGCTATAAATTCCATATCTGTTCCAACAGCAGAATAGTATACATTAACAACGGGTTGCCCAATGATATGGATGCTGTTTGCTACTGGGAATGTATACGTTGCCGTATCTCCGGGTACATGATCAGGCTCTGTAAGA
>Ga0315298_1001870_pt1 | contig 37516 bp, 33 predicted proteins | sample WHS_1_MG_FD_203077 | JGI IMG/M metagenome (GOLD analysis project Ga0315298, IMG submission 203077) | Extremophilic microbial mat communities from Washburn Hot Springs, YNP, Wyoming, USA - WHS_1_MG | ecosystem: Environmental > Aquatic > Thermal springs > Hot (42-90C) | place: USA: Wyoming...
CGTTTGTTTCCCACGATACCTATCACTTAACTTCATTGTGGAGCCATACGCTCCTCTTGGTTAAGCTCTCTCCGGCGTGGGATGTTTGCGCCCGCGCCCACCGTGTCCCATGCTTGGGTAAACCCGTCTTCATCGGCTTTGTGCCTTTGTTGGGTCCGTCTGCATGGATTTTCCGGTGGGGTTAGGAAGGCTCTATTCGTCATTGCCAAATCATAGTTTTAACGTGCAGTAAGTTAAATGTTGCTGTTTCATGTATTTTTGGCTTGAAAATTAACGAATAAAGGCTACTCCCTCTAGATTTTTCTCCGTATGAGCGTTTCTAGGTCTATTTCGAAGGCTGCTATTGGGTTTTCCAGTTCGAAATTGTTTAAGACTTCCGGATGCATTTCGCCTAAAACGCCTATTTGTTTGTTTTTGATGTGGATTGTGGCTGTTCTGCCTTCTAAGAAGCTTGGATGTTTAGCTGCTTTAATTTGCCAGTTTTTTAAGCCCATGTTGGAGAGCAAAGCTTCAGCAACCGATTTTGCTTCTGTGAAGTTTGCTGTTGAATGCGATGAGACAGCAGCCACGTGAAGCCTTCTCTCGCACATTGTTTCTTGTTTTAGGTTGATTTTGGCGACGTCTGAAACTTCGAAAAGCCTCTGTGGGAAGCTTTCATGCTTGTTTTCAGCCAAATTATTAATCAAGCATGGCAGGAGAAGTTGTCGCATTATTGTGTATTCTTTCGAGACTGGGTTGGCGAGTTTAACTGGCTTCTGCGGCTTCATTCTCATAAAATCGTAGTGGAGGCGTTCGTTTGTGAGCGTGAAGTTCATAACTTCCAAATACCCTAAACCAGTCATTATTTGGCGGATAGTGTTTGCTAGTCTATTGGCTGGGTGCTGTTCTCCCACGGTTATCGCGGCGGGGATTGTGGGCTTAAGCCTATAATAGCCGTAACCTATGGCGACCTCCTCAACTAAATCCGCCTCGTGCATTATGTCAATTCTGTAGGCTGGATAAAAAACTTCCAGAACGTCTTTCTCCAATTTTTTCGCGTCCAATCTGCATTTACGTAGGCATTTTATGGTTTCTGCCTCTGAAAGCTTCAAGCCCAAAAGCCTATTTGCGTAGTTAACTCTTAGCGTCATTTTTTCTGGTTCTAGGTTTGGCGAAACAATGGTTTTGTCGGGATATTTCACATAAACTTTTTCCAGCGTGCCTCCCATGTCGGCTAAAGCTGTTGCCAGTATGTTTAGGCTTTTTTCCACAGCCTCGTAGCTTGTGCCAGTAACATCCAAGAAAAGATTTCTTGTCTCGCTGCTTACGCGTGTTAACTCGCCGTTTATTATAGGCGGCATTGACAAGACAGCACCGTTCTCGTCCATTAGAAGCGGATATTTCGGAGACCAGTCTATTATGTGGCGGTAGGCTACTCCCTTCTCATGCTTCTCCAAAATTTCTTTCAAATTCATCTCTTCGGTTTTTCCAAGCGGAATAAACTTTACGCTTGTTGGCTCAACAGCCGTGTAAGTGAAAGGTGGCTTAACAACGTCCAAATTATGGATTCCTATTGAAACCTTCTTTCTGTCTCTGCCAACTCCCCAGTGGAGGTCTTCTTGCATATCCATCAATTCAACAATGGAATCCTCATCTAACTCCAAATTGTAAACGGCTGCTGCGAGCATGAAGGGTCTAACTTTGGCAACTGCCTTGTCCACGAAAAGGGTGATTTTAGGCTCTTTCGCCTCGTATTCTGGAACGCCCTCTTCTATTTCCATGAAGCCTTTCAGGGCTCTGGCGACTCCAGCGTAGCTGCAGAAGTCTATGCGGTTCGGGTTGTATTCTACTTTAACATAGTTTTCACCAATTTCCTCTATGTCGAAGCCTATCCATGGCAGTTGCTTAACAAGTTCTTTAACCGTGATTTCTCTGCCCAAGAACTTGGAAATTTTCCCCTCATAAAGTGTGATTACTGGCATAAGGGTGTCCTCCTAAGCCACTCTAAATTGTTGGCGTAAAGAAGTCTAATGTCATTTAACCCCAGCTCGATCATGGCTAGACGCTCCAAGCCTCCGCCCCAAGCCAAAACAGGACATTTTATGCCCATTGGTGCGAGAACTTCTGGTCTAAACAAGCCCATTCCACAGAGTTCCATCCAACGCCCAAGTTTCGGGTGGTAAACCATGGCTTGGGCCGAAGGCTCAGTGTAGGGGAAGTAGCATGGCCAAAACTCTATTTTCTTCAATCCGAATTTTGTGTAGAATGTTTTTAGTGTTCCCATTAGATCTTTGAGGGTGACGTTTTCGCCTACAACTATGCCTTCGATTTGGTGGAATTCAGCTATGTTTTTGTAGGTTACTTGCTCGTTTCTGTAAACCCTATCGACGGAGAAAACTTTTATGGGCGGTTTTTTGTGTTTTGAAAGGTATTTAATGGTTTCAGCCGTTGTGTGTGTTCGGAGAACAAGCCTTTTCGCCTCTTCTGGGTTCCATTTGTAGCCCCAGCCCTTGGAACCAGTTATCCAACCGTCTTCGTGGGTTTTTGCAACGGCATCCACGATTTTTTTGGATGGTAAACGCCCAACTTTTGGATTAGCTAAATAAAAGGTGTCCATCATTTCTCTGGCTGGGTGGTCTTGAGGCTGGAATAAGGCGTCAAAGTTCCAGAAGGCAGTCTCAACAAGTGGTCCGCGGATTTCCGTGAAGCCCATTTCGAGGAAGATTTCGCGGGCGCGTTGGATAATTTGTTGTAGTGGATGCATTTTGCCCGGGAAGACTGCTGGTGCTGGCGCTGTCACATCGAATTTTGCGAGTTTTGTTTGTCGCCATTTTTTGGTTATTATGAGCTCTGGTGTTAACTGGGTTATTTCCTCAACAACCTTTAACCCTTTTTGGAGCGTGTCCCAGCCTTCTGGTGTGAGTTCAAGCGTGCGCTGCGCTTTCTCTTCTAACTTTATTAGTTTGCGTCTTTTCAGCATTGTTAACGCTTCTAGCTGTTCCTTATCTAGTTCTTCAACGACAACCGTGCCCTTTTCAGCTATTAAGCTTAGCAGTTTTTCGTCGCTTCCAAACGGAGGCTCCTTATCCACTTTCAAAATGCAATTTTTACCTTTCACCGAAGCCCAGTTTTTTCTGCTTAACCATCCCAACGCAATGGGTATGAACGTGCTTTCAAGTTTGGCTTCTTTTACGGCTTCTTCCACCGTTGCTTTTTCGCCTAGTTTTAGAACTGCGCGGAACAATCGTCTTTCTGGCAGCCCAACACGCGCATATTGTTGTCCCTCTTTGTTTAGAGTAGCGATTGTTCTCTTTTTTTCACGGATGGCTACCAACTTCTTTGCTGATAATGTTAAGGCTGCGCGCATGACGGCGGAGTGGGCTAAGCCGCTTTTTACAATAACTTCGTCAACCGGGGCTTTGCCGCCCAACTCTTTTAGGGCTAGTAAGGTTTTTTGTTCATGTGAACGTAGGCGAAGCTCACTCATGTTCTTTTCTCCCTTTTAGGTTTTGGCTGAATGATTTGGTGTTGTCGACTTAAAAGCTCTTGTAAAATTTTTAAACTATTCTCTTTTCTGCCGCGAGAAAACTTGTCTGCGTTTATATAAATTGGCGGGGCATCCCTTCACCATCAGCAACCAAAATGTGAAAATAATATTTATGGCTTATTCCTTTCACTGAGGCAAAACCGGTCTGTTCATGTGGTTTTCGCATAAAACTTAATACGTTTTCGCGGGATTGTATAAGAAACTGTGTTGAGAATTGGGCGGCGAATGGTTTGGCTGGCGAAGAAAAAAACGAGATGGTTGTTACGCCGTGGGAAGTTAGGGGCAAAGTTGACTATGAACGTTTAATACGCGAGTTTGGCACGCAACCAATAACGGACGAGTTGCTACAAAGAATAGCAAAGTACACGGGTGAACTTCATCTTCAACTTCGAAGAAAACTTTTCTTTTCCCACCGCGACTTGGATACGGTTCTAGACCTTTACGATAAGGGAATAAAATTTGTTTTATACACTGGCAGAGGACCGTCTGGACCAGTCCATATTGGGCATTTGGTTCCATGGATTTTTACGCGTTATCTCCAAGAGAAGTTTGACACTAGACTTTATTTTCAGATGACCGACGATGAAAAGTTTTTGGTTGATGACAAGCTTGAGCTTGAGGACACGAAACGGTTTGCCTACGAAAACGCTTTGGACTTGATTGCTTTGGGCTTCGAGCCGGAAAACACCTTCATAATTTTTGACGTTCAGGACATGGGTTTGCTTTACGACATTGCTTTGGAAGTTGCTAAGCGCATAACATATTCTACGGCGAGAGCCACGTTTGGCTTTCAAGAAAGCACGAATATAGGATGGATTTTTTGGCCAGCTATCCAAGCTGTGCCGTGTTTTATTCATGCGAAGTTGACTGGGGAGAATGTTCCAGCTCTTATTCCGGCCGCCATAGACCAAGACCCTTACTGGCGTGTGACCCGTGACATAGCATCTAAACTTGGCTACTGCAAGCCCGCTCAAATGCACTGCCGCTTCTTGCCTGGGTTAGGCGTCGGCGGAAAAATGAGCGCTTCAGAACCTGAAACCTCCATATTTACTATTGACCCGCCCGAGGTGGTTAAGCGTAAGATTTGGAACGCTTTTTCAGGTGGGAGGGCGACGGTTGAGGAGCAGAAGAGGTTTGGCGGAGACCCAAGCATCTGCACGGTTTTCCAGTATTACTATTACCTTTTTGAGGAAAATGACAAACGGCTAGCGGAAAGAGAGAGGCGTTGCAGAAGCGGCGAGTTGTTGTGTGGCGAATGCAAAACTGAACTGGCGGAAAGAGTGAATAAGTTTCTTATTGAACATAGGCGAAAACGGGAAAAAGCAAAAAACAAAGTAGAAAAGTTCTATATAAAACGTTGATGTATCAAGGCTTTGGTGGTTGTTTTGTCGTGTAAAGAAACCGTTAATGTAGATATGTCTTCGGCTTATAGACTTCTCTATCCCATGCACACAGTTCTCGTCTCGTGTGTTGGCAAGGCTGGAAAACCCAACATTATAACTTTGGCTTGGGTTATGCCAACATCCATAGCACCGCCTCTTGTCGCAATAAGCGTCGCGCCAAAAAGACACTCCCACAGGCTAATCGAAGAGACAAAAGAGTTCGTAGTAAACATTCCAACAATGGAAATCCTAAAAGAAACGTTTTATTGTGGAAGAACAAGCGGAAGAGACCACGACAAGTTTAAGGAAACTGCTCTAACGCCATTGCCAGCTAAAAAAGTTAAGCCGCCCATAATAAAGGAATGCGTAGCCCACCTAGAATGCAAACTTTACAGTAAACAAGCAACTGGCGACCACACAATTTTTGTAGGCGAAATAATTGAAGCCTACGCAGACAAACAAGTCTTAAAAGACGGCGAATATAATTTAGAAAAAGCTAGGATGATTTTCCACCTGTGCGGAAGCAACTTCGCAACTATAGAACCAAGAGTATACACGCCAAAAACCTAAAGCATGTAGCTTTCACCAGGTTTTAGCACAACAACTTTAACTCTCGGCGTTTTCTCCCTAACCAGCCTAACAAACTCGTCTGCTGACTGCGCCAGAACTGGAAAAGTTCCATAGTGCATTGGGACAGCTACCTTGGGTTTAAGCAATGCAATAGCTTCCGCCGCCTCCCGTGCGCCCATGGTGTAAAAGCCCCCTATGGGAACCATGGCTAAGTCTGGCTTGTGAAACTTCCCGAAAAGGCTCAGGTCGCTAAAAAGCCCGGTGTCGCCCATATGATAAATCCTCTTGCCTTCACCCTCAACTATAACTCCCGTCGGCGCGCCTTTCGAGGATGTGTGAGTCGCGTGAACAACCGTAAGCTTAACCTCGTCCACCTCTGCGCTACCTCCAATGTTTAAGCCAATAACATTGCTCACACCATTTTCTTCGGCGTAATTGCCCAGTTCAAATGTAGCTACAAAAACAGCCTTTGTTTTCTTGCATATTTTAATCGCGTCGCCCAAATGGTCGCCGTGATCATGTGTAACATAAATCACATCTGCTTTAGCTATTTCCGCAGCTTTAATTGGAGACGAGGGGTTTCCGTCAAGCCACGGGTCGATCAAAACAGTTTTTCCAGCAACTTCAACTTTGAAAGCAGCATGCCCAAACCACGTAACCTTAGCCATACCACTCACCACTTCACCAACACTCTTTTAAATTATTAAAATATTAGCGTTTAACGTTAACAAGAGCAAAGCGTGAAACTAATGAGTCATTACAATGAGGATGCAATTGAAAAGTTTAGGCTTTCTGGAAAAATCCTGCGTGAAACACGCGAAGAAATAAAACATTTCGTCAAAGAAGGCATGCCAATAATAGAAGTCTGCGAAAAAGCCGAAGGGCTAATCCGCGAAAAAGGAGGAAAACCAGCGTTTCCATGCAATGTTTCAATAAATGAGGTTGCAGCCCACTACACTTCAACACCAAATGATAGTAGGCGAATACCGGAAAACTCCATAGTGAAAGTTGATATAGGCGCTCACGTGGACGGCTATGTTACAGACACAGCCATAACAATTAGTTTCAACTCAGAATATGAAAGCCTAACGGAAACAGCTGAAAAAGCCCTAAAAACAGCTATAGAAAACATCCGTCCAAACGTTTCCACGTCAAAAATAGGCGCCTTAATAGAAAAAACAATAAAATCAAGAGGTTTCAAGCCAATCTCCAACTTGACCGGACATCAAGTTGGGCGGTATCTCGTGCATGCCGGCACATCCATACCCAACATTTCGCAAATAACCTTCTCCAAAATCAAACTCGGCGAAGTATATGCCATAGAACCCTTCGTAACCCTTCCTGATGCAGTGGGTAGGGTAGAAGATGGCGCGGAAGTCACAATCTTCCGCTGTCTCAAATCTAAACCTGCTAAAAACCCGTATGCAAAACAGCTTTTAAAACGTATAGAAAAGAATTTTAGAACACTGCCCTTTGCTGAGCGTTGGCTAACAAACATAATGTCAAAACAGCACCGCCAAGAAGCCCTCAAAGAACTCTTATCCTCAAAAGCTATAATGGGCTATCCAGTCTTCGTCGAAGTAAGCAGAAAACCCGTAGCCCAAGCAGAACACACAATTTTAGTAACTGAAAACGGATGCGCAATCCTAACCTAGAAAGGAAAGCTCTCCTTTGGTTTCTCCTTTACCTCCCTGTAAATCGCTGTTATAAGCATCTTTTCATTGCATTTTTGGCAAGGTTCAACCTCCTTAAAAATGTAGTCGCCTCGCTGAAACTCCCTAACGCTTTTGAAGCCGCACTTCCTACATTCAATAGTTGTTGTTATAGGCGGCAACTCAATCCTTAAACGTAGCAAACGCCTTCGCATTTGAAGCAACATATACGCAGCCATAGATGCGGCAAAAAATCCTATGACTATCAAATACATCGCAAAGTCTGGATGCTCTGGATAGGCGTAAACCGCAAGGGCGAGAGCTGCGAACGAAAATGCCAAAGTTACAAATATTATCACCAGCACAAATGAGGAAATTTTAGTTGAAGCAGAAGATGAAGTCTTACTCATTCCGCAACCTCCCTATTGCCCAATGCCAATTGTGTTGCCAACTCCCGTGATGATTATTTTATCACCCTCTTTAGTCCTCTCCAAAATAACTTGCTTTATCCTCTCTATAGCCTTATCCACAGCGTCAAAAATTTCCTTACGCATAGGCGAAACCGCGTCGCCAATATCTTCCTTAATTATAACCGCGTTTATTGGAATACGATACTTCAGAATAGACTCCTCAATCTTAAACTGGTCAACACCGGGTCCACCTATAGCTGCGCCAACCCCCTCAGCAACCTCGCCAACCTCTTCACCCTCAAGCTTCAAAGCAGCATCGATCATGATTATGTTCGCAATTTTACCCTCATTCTCCTCAATAACCGTTTTAATGGCGTCTCCAGGCTTACCAACGTTTCCTCCTGGGCCTTCAGCTTTGACAACATACGCTGTGCGTCCTTCTATTGGCACAGTTGCGACGACGCAGTCTTTAGGTATTTTTCTCTTTTCATGTCCATACATGAGTTTTGCCGCTACCAGCGCTCCCACACCATCGCCTATAGGTTGTCCATACGCAAAAGCCTTTAATGCGCTGGCATAGGCTTCTGCTTCCCGCATTACGAGGGGCAGTATCATCTGTAACTGCATTATGATGTAAAGGCTTAGCGTCCTCTTACCAAGCAAATAGTAGTGCCTTACAACCTTGTAGATGTAGTTGAGAGCCATCGCGGCTTCTAGAGTGTTTTCCAAATTATTTGTTTGCGTTTCATCTGCAGACGGCGCCATCAATTTAACTTCGTCTTTAAATCGGGTATCCCTAACATCAAGGATGTGCTCAAGCTTCCAAACCACACCCGCAGGATCTAAACTTTGAGGCGCTATTGTAAAGTATTCCAAGAACCTGTCAACTCTAGCTGCGGGATCTGTCTGCGGCTTTCCAATCTCCTTTATAGTTTCTATCGCTATCCTTCTTCCCTTATCCTTAATATATTTCAGCTTGTAAAGCGAACCCTCGACTTCTCTAAGCATAACATACATCTGGATTCTTTGTCCATAAAAAATGAAAACTACAAAAATTATGTAGAAGAGCAAGTTAAATATCCATGAGTATTCGCCGAAGATATCCGGCTGGGCAACTTGGCTCCGCACAGTCGCCAACGCTATTATGTTCACAGACTCACCTTTTCGAGAAACTATCAAACGCTTAGTTATAAATTTTAGGTAATTCCACTACAAATTCAAAAGCAAATTTTAAAGCGGGGCTGCCAGCTTTCCCGGCTTCGCGTGGCCGAAGACCACACTACAACCGGGAACGGAGCGCGGTTTAACTTCCGAGTTCGGAATGGGATCGGGTGGGTCCCGCGCCCTATGGCCGGCAAACCCCAAAATACACGTTAAACCATCGCTCATTAACTTTTCGCTTTTATATAGATGTTAGCCTTCTTTCAGTAGGGCTTCCCAGATTCTGAATCCGCCGACTGTTTCTGGTCTTTCCACCGGGTTGTACCATTTCTTTTTGGTGCCTATTTTAGCCCGCATTTTCCACCCGAAGGTTTTAGGTTCGTTCTCTATCCTTTCTAGAAGTGCATCTATTTTCTGTGTTATTTCTTCTCTGTCTTTTTTGTCGATTTGTTTGGGATCTATTTCCGTTTCTTTTCCAAGCTTGTCTATTTCGGAGGTGAATTTTCGGAGTTTTTTGAGGTTTGTTGTGGCTGTGTACCAGAATCCCCAGTCTTGGACTAAGAGTTTTGCTATGTAAGCGGCGTCTATTTGTTCTTTTTCGCCTTTTTCTCCGACGTTGTGGGCTTTTAGGAGGAGTAGACAGTCTTTTAGGTCTTTTACGCTGAAGGCTTCCCACATTTGGATTTTTTCTAAAAGCATGTCTGTGACTGTGATTGTTGGATAGTCCAGTTCAAGTCTTCCCTTGAAGTCTATTGGGTGGTTTGCCACCAGTAGCTTGTCAAAGAAAACATCCACGTAAAACCAGCCTTTGGGATGGTAGTATATTTGTCTTTCAGAGGCTGCGCTGGAGAGGGTTGCCCTCCTTTTCGCATAGCCAATTTTATCGAATAAACCTTTAACTTTATCCCTGTGCTCGCGGTAAGAAACATAGTCTATGTCGCTGTATTCTTGTCCTTCAACAACACCTGTCCCTATTCTTCCCAGTTTTTTCGCAAAGTCTTTATGCTCTTGGCAGTGTATTGCTATGCCAAGTCCACCTATGATTCTTAGGGTTATCCCCTCATTTTCGGCTTTTTCAACGATGTTCTGGGATTCTTGGATGAAAACTTCTGTGGGGACTATTCCCTTCCATTCCTTCGGTAGTTCGCGTGTAATCTCCTTTTCAAGAAGCCAACTCATTTTCGAATTCCTCAGCCCTCTATTCTTTGAAGTCTGGAGATTTTCTCGCCCTTAAATTCTATTAAGAAAGCCCTTAAAATTCCTTCTGCGTATTCGCTTCCAGGGTTGACGCAGTACGTCTTCCCAATTTTAATGGAGCCTGCGGATTCATGTATGTGTCCGTGAAGCCCGAGGAAGGGCTGGTACTTCTCAATCATTTTTCTCACGGCTTTTGAGCCTACAGGAACCATGACGACGCTTCCACTTTGAATAACGGGGTTTAAATCCTTGTCTAAGAGTGGTGCTTCGTCGAGTTTTGTTTGGTATGGTGGCGCGTGAAAGTTGAATATCGCCGTTTCAGGGTTTTTCAGCTGGGAAATGTATTTTTCTAGCCTCTCTTCAAGCTTGTCTTCTTCCTCTTCTCTGGCTGTCTTCCATGGGCTTGGGTTCACCCAACCGCAGCTTATCATTTCATGGGAATCGTCAATTTCTATTACTTTCCCTTCTCCATTTATCACATGCTTGTGGTTGTTGATTATTTCGTCGACTGCTGGTCTATCATCGTTTCCTGGACAGACAATAACTCTTGTTTGGCTTGGAACTTTTTGCGGAATCAAGTCAAGCCAATCTTTTATTGTTGAAATCATTACTTTGTGGAAGACCTCGTCAACCTTTTTAGGGCTTTTAATCATCTCCTCATATTCGCTTTCGTTAGTCACATATGGATAATAGCCTATGCCTCTTATTTCCTTCATAGCCTTCTCTATTTCGCTCGCGTCGACTGTGTGGATTTTTTTCAAGTGATAATATGAGTATTTTCCATCTTTCTGTTTGACGACAGGCACTATCATTTTTCCAGTTAGGTCTCCGCCGCATATAGCCACATCAACCTTCAGCATTGCAGAGGCGTTTAGGAATTTTCGCCAAACACCTTCTGAGCCGTGCATGTCTGTGGCAAACAGTATTCTTGTGGCGTGTTCTTCCTTTTTCTTTTTGAATAGAAACGACATTTATGCTCATTTCCTAGTATTTTTCTATGCTAACATGACAGAAATGGTATTTAAACTTAGAGTTAAGGAAAGTTTTAAATTTAGATAGGGCTACAAAATGAGGGTTTGGGTGACTAAAGCATATGCCTTCAAGTAAACCCGGATTATTTGCAAGAGAAGCAACTGGGCTAGTACGCGAAATAGGCTTCACACTCGGCGTAATCATAATCCTCAGCCACGTCATAGGCCTAGGATGGCAGAAAAGAATCTTCGAATTCACAGGACCAAAACCAATGCCAACAGACTTAATGCCTCTTGGACTTCCAGCAATGTTCTGGGCCTTCCTAGTCTGCGGGATCATCGTGGTTATTACTGGTTATGCAGCGGGTTATGTTGCAGCTGCTATGCCAAGGTCAGGCGGTGGATACGTCACAATCTCAAGAGTAATCCATCCGGTTATCGGTTACACAGCAGGATGGCTAATGTTCCTCGCCGAAGCCTTTTCTTACGGACTGATCGGCGTAGCTGTTTTCGAGGCAATCATGATATTCTTTAACATTGCAATGGCACCTGGAGGAATAACCTTTGGGGCACTCGAGCTTTTCGTGGGTGGACTAGCAATAGTCTGGATATTCGCAATCATCGCCCTTCTGGGAACTAAACTGTATGGGCGATTGATGGAAGTGCTATTCTACATACCAGCAGTGATTACTATTTTCTTCTTTGCCATGTGGGTAGCTGGAGCAATGAACCCAAATGCTCTTGCAACTGGAGTTGAGCAGGTTTTGGGCGCTCCTCCATCGACATTTAAGGATTTAGCAATTGCCACGGGCATGACCAGTTCAGAAAACGTAGCTGGATTCTTTGATGCCTTCTCATTTGCTCTTGGAGGAGCCTTTTGGGCTTACATGGGATGGTATGCAACAACATTTTTGGCGGGCGAGGTTAAAGAAGCAAATAAAAAGCTTCCAATGGTTCTCTTGGTTTCGGGACTAATAATTATGATAGTTTATCTGCTGTCTTCTTCGCTTTCCGCAATTGCCGCCATGAGCCTTGAGCCTTACACCGATGCAGCTGGACACCAATGGAGTTTCTTCCAATATTACGCTTGGCTAAGCTACGCTGTCGATCGTGATGTTGTAAAAGCTGCTATACCAGGGTTCCAGTCTGCTTGGAGCACAGGACTTGCCTCCATCATTGCTAGAGGCATGGGGCTTGATTGGCTTTCTTGGCTGATCGCCTTAGGCGGCATGTTGTGGGTTGCTAATGACATTCCTCCATTCCTGCTTGTCGCTTCCAGAACGTTCTTTGCCATGTCATTTGACAGAATGATGCCAGAAGCCTTCTCATACGTCAGCGAAAGATGGCATGCACCAGTCTGGTCAATAATAATAACAGCTGTCTTCGCTATTCCCGCATGCATGGCTGAGGCAGACTTCCCTGCAGGAGCAGCAAGTTACCTAGCATTTGCTGGTGTTGTTGGAACCGACATTTTCGACGCCTTCTTCCTAACAATGTTCTGTGTATCATGCATGTTGCTTCCGCTGGAAAGAAAAGACATTTATGACAGAGCGGCGGTCAAGCATTCAATCGGAGCTGTTGTTCTGCTCGGGTTCATAGCAACTCTTGGTGGAGCGTTCTGTCTGTACATATTCATAAAAGAGTCTCCATGGATATGGTCGCTGTTCACTACAGGCGCGGCAGAAGCAGATGTGGTCAGCGCATGCGGCTTCCTTGGCTGCATTGTTGTCGGAATACTACTTTATGTAGGCTTTATGTACCGTAACATGACTAGAGGCGTTGATATGCGTACACTGTACTTGAGCATACCGCCAGAATAGCCTCTGGAAGCCTCCAAGAAAAAGGCTTCTTCCTCTCCAAAATATTTTCTACGCTTGTAACTCCAAAGTACAAAATTCACCTTTTCTTTTACGCATCTCAAGAAGTTGACTCTAAATTCTTAAGAAAAATCGTTTTGTCTTTTAAAAACAAGTTTGGAGCAGACGATTGGGTTTTTCTAGGTTTGGTTCAGAACAAACCTTTAGAAAAAGAATTGAAAAAAACGATTGAGGGCGTGAGTGACAAAAACATTGGAATAACTGCTTTCAGTCTCTCGTCGAAGGAGGCAATCTCATCCGATAATGTTCTCGGAAAAGGACTGGCAAAACAGCTTAAGTTGACAGAACCCAAGTTTGAAGCCTTCGACCTTCCCAACTACTTAAAAAGCTTCACCATAGTGTTTGGGCTGGGCGTGTTGATGCTGGTAGTAATTTCGCTTTCTGGACTGCGACAAGCGATTCAACCATTAACACTCCTGCTCTTGGCGCTCGTGTCGCTTGTGCTGGGTCACCGCATATACAAAACACGCTACCACACAACTCTAACTTTGAATGTTAAGGGTTTCCAACTTCGACAAGGACAAAAGGTGACAGAGGGAAAATGGTCCGATTATACAGATGTGACCATTTATGTTACTTCTAAACAGGAAACGTGTCTAAGACTGCACTCAAAGGGTGGGATCTTCGACTTGCCAATTTCAAGAGTTGGTATATCAAGGAAGGAAGCTTACAACGCCATCAAGCAACTAATAAAAAAGGAGAACAAAACATAAGTTATTCTATAACAGGGGTTTCAACAGCCGTATTCCACCAGGGTTTATCCCATTTCTTGTCGACAACTGGCAACTCTTTTAACAGGCTTTCCACCCTGTCAATCACAGTTGAGATTTGACCTTTTGTCATCCACTTTTTGAGAACATCTGACTTTTCAACAATGTTTTTAAGATTAAGTGTTACGGTCAAGGCAAGCTTTTTGTCATTATCCAAAATCTTCCGCATTTTATGAGCATTTATTTTTTCAACCCCCTCTCCAATTTCGTGGTCTAGGAAGATGGCGCAAACGTCTTTAACATCTTTTTCTTCCATTCCTATTATTATTTTGTCCTTCGCATAATGTGGATAGGGGAGAATCCTATATTCTTGGTTGCAACGTTTTAGGTCTTCAATGCAGTATTTTGGCATGTCAAAAATGAACTGAGCCTTAGAAAGCAGCAGACGCTCCAGACCTATGGTGAAAAGGTTTTCTTTATACCTTTCAAACTCGTCCTTAACCTCAACTTTGTGCCTCAAATCTATGTGGTCGCAGAAAAGGTCTAAAACAGTTATAGTTGGCAGTCCATCCTCCGTTACACCATTGATTGTTGTAACTCTGTATCTTTCGCCGTGCCTCCAAGCGTTGAAACGCCTATCATTCGCTGTCGCAAAAGCCTTGTACATTGTTCCAAAAGCCTTATCCATGTTCAAAAGAAGCTTGTAAAACTCCACTCCTTGCTTTTTAGGAACAATGTAATCCGTGTCCTTTATCGCTCTGGTCGATGAGCCGTCAGAATTCGCACTTGGACAATGTATTTTGACCGCTGCTCCGCCAAACAACAAGGCTGGAATGGGGTTCTTGCTAACCCTTTTCTCAAAAGCCTTTGGGTACAACTCGTGAAGTCTAGGCGCGTTAACACACGCCCACAAAGTGACCATGGCACTTCGCATCGGAAAATAATTCAAGTCGATGTAGGATGGCAAACCTAACTGTTCCCGCAACTCCGCAGGGTCAACATTCGAGGTTAAGGGCAGCTCGACATCATAGGCTTTCCCATCCAAATCCCTGTAAAGCACGAATCTCTTCGGAGTGTCAACATGTTCACTTGCCGTTTCCGAAACCTCCAACAAACAAAACCTTACTCAAACATTTATCGTAAATACTTTAACCCATGGCTTACCCATTCTTTAGTGTAAAAAGAAAATTATAAGTGTTATTCCAACAGCCCCCACAAAAACTTTCCCGTTTCAACGGGAATAATGCATATATCCCTTTTACAACAGTTTATTTCTAAACACTCCAAAACAAGGGGCCGTAGTCTAGGCAGGTATGACGACGGGCTCCAGAACCGCATAAACGGGTTTGCGGACCGCAAAGCGGTATGAAGAAGTTCTGGAGCGGTCAAGGAAGAAACCCGTAGAAACAGTCATATGCTGTTTCGGGGAAAGGTCGTCGGTTCAAATCCGGCCGGCCCCACCACGGCATAAACCAGCCCCCTTGAATGCTGAGAAAACAGTAAATTTATGGGGTTTATGAGTGGAAATGCTTGGTTAAAAGTCTACTGTTTAAAGGGGGTAAGCCGTAAAGATAAATATTGAGTTTGTGGAATGCTTAAATAGTTAAAATGGGAAAGTTTAATCGTGGTTTTCTTGCTCTCGCTAGCTTTCCAGCTTCCTTCAATATACGAGTTGGCATTGCTCTTGCTTTTGATTATAATAGGAATCGCCATAATTATCTTGGTTGTTAAAATTTTGCTTTTCGTTCTTCCCGCTGGCATAATCGCGATAGTTGTATGGTTTCTCACTGGAAGCCTCTTCTGGGCTGGGGTCGCTTTTCTTGTTGTAGCCTTTCTGTTGTTGCTGAAACGTTGACAAACAATGTTTTCGCTTCTGTCAAGAAAAACCAGATCCTTGCTGATTTTTTATGAAAAATGCTGGTGTGTATAAGCAAGTTTTTAAGTAAGGATGTAGGAAATTACAAGCTGATATTTAGCAGATGGAATGCGATAGAGTTGGGGAAAATTTGAAGACTTTGAAAATTAAGTGGCAGAGGCTTGTGTCTGAGGGAAAAACGTGTCCAAGGTGTGGGCTCACAGAAGGGGAAATTGAGAAGGCAGTTTCTGTGCTGGAGCAGTTTCTTTTACCGCTTGGAATAGATGTGATCTTGGAAAAAAGCGAATTGTCTGTTAAAGAATTCGAGAAAAACCCTTTAGAATCTAACAAGATTTGGATTAATGGTCGTCCGCTGGAGTATTGGATTGACGGAGTGACTGGTCAAAGCGCATGTTGCGATGTTTGCGGTTCTTCTGAGTGTAGAACTGTTGAGGTGGAAGGAGAAATTTATGAGGCAATCCCTGCGGACTTGATAGTTAAAGCGGGACTCTTTGCGGCTTCCAATTTAATTAGCGCGGAAGCAAGTGAGTCATGTTGCAAAAATAAAGCCGGAAAAGACTCCAACACTTGTTGCCGCCAGAAATAACAAATTCATTGCTATGTCTTAACATTAAAAATTTGAACTTATTCTTTTATGCATTGAAGAAGTGAATTTTAGTTTTAACGAGTTGATTCTGATTTTCAATACTGACTTTAGCAAGTGGTCACGTTGGAAATCCGCTGCTTTGTAAATTTTAAGCGCGAAAAAGCATTTGTTGAATTTGGAGTAAAGTCAATGATGAAAACTTGTGCTTAATTCTTATATACTTATTTGAAATTTAAGTAGTGCTGGAGAGAATTTAATTTGAAAAACTCAAAGATTATCTTTACGTTAATGATTATATTGATTTGTGTTTCAGCAACTGCGTATGTAGGGCAAGATTTGTCAACTAACAACTGGTTTGAAACAGCTTTGGCGGATCCATCGACGGATCAATTGAGAGTAGCTATTGAATGTGCTGATGGCAGCATGGCGCGAGATGTTCTTGGTAACGACCCTGTTTATGCCATGCAGGACTTGTTTGAATCTCGAGGTTTTAATGTGACAATTGTAAATGGCTCAAGCATTGACACTTTAGAAGAACTTAACAACTTTGATGTAGTTGTCATTGGAGACAGCGGATGGGCTGATAGCGATTTTTCAGTGTTCCAAAACGCTTTAAAGGAATGGGTTCAAAATGGCGGTGGAGTCGTAGCAACCGGCTGGACTATTTATGCGATGCCCGCTGGTGAAGCTCTGGACGACATTTTGCCAGTTTCTCCACCATACGATTTCGAATTTTCAGGCAACATTACAATGATTTCTGAAGACAACCCTATAACGCAAGGAGTAGACCCTTTTCCAATATACGACTTTGTAGAATTTCCCATGTCTCACGAGGCAGATCCAGGTGCTACCGTGCTCGGGGTCACTTTTTCTACGGGAAACACGAACATTACTGCACCTACATTTATGCCTGTGGTCGTTTCATGGGATTATGGGCTTGGCAAAACCATGTATTTGGGACCGATCTACTTCGGAGACTTTCAACATTATGCCAATGAAGGACTATACACGGATGTGGATGCGGTTAGATTGCTTCTGAACTCGGTTGAGTGGGCTGCAGGTCTAACGCCAACGCCAATATTGACAGAATGTTTAATACTCAGCAACCAATATGCCGACACATGTGCTTTAGACTTTACGCTGAATATTCCAGATGTTGACTTCTCTTGGATGGATGTTGAAACGGAAACTCCGTACATTTCAGATCTAAGAGCCTTCGATGTTGTCTTGTTATTTGAAGATGGAATTTTTTTCGAATGCTCCCAATGTAGGTTCTGTAGTCTATGAATACGTGATGATTGGAGGCAACCTCGTACTGGGAACATTCTATGAACAGGACAGAAGCGATAATACACTAGCTGGTTGGACACCGTACGGTTGGGGTCCTTTGGAAACAATTGATCCCTTCACAAGCGACGGAGTTGGCTGCGAGTACGATAATGATACGCTTGATGTAACGTCAATAGTGGCGCATCCAATAACCGAAGGCGTTGAAAGCCTATGGTGCGATATGTATCACGGTGGAGTACACGCCAAACCAGACACGATTGTGCTTGCCAATTGGACAAGCCCAAATTATCTTGGAGAACAATGTCCGCTTGTAGGCTATCGCATACTGGAAGATAACCAGCGTGTGGTTCAAATAAGCATCTATCCAAACTATGCTTACTTAAACACAAGTGAAAGTGTCGGCGGAGACTTTTTTGTGCTTTGGGCTAACGCTATAAAATGGGCTGCGGAAGCGCCTTATATAGGTCCCCAAATATTAAAGGGATTAACTCAACTTTCAACTGGACATCAGGAAGAGGCACCATCCATAGTCCTTGACAACAACGACAATTTGCACATAGCATGGGTCGGAAACAACACTGCGAACTTATACTATATGATGGTTGACAAAGACGGCAACATTCTAATCAATGAAACTTGCCTCGACCCAAGTTTAAACGCAACTTGGGGACACGTACGACGAGTGGCAATAGATGTTGATTCTGAGAACAATGTTCACATAGTTTTCCATGCCAGATACATATATGAACCTTGGCCGGACTACACAAACTACGTAGAGTTAGACCAGCAAGAAGTTGTCTATTTAGAGATAAATCCCTACTTAGACGACATGGACGGTAGCCCAGCGGATTATGTGGACATAACTGTTATACCAGAAACCATAATCAGCACCGATGATGGTAATAAATCCCGATCAGCAAACATCGCAGTGGACTCAGCGGACCACGTTCATGTAGTTTGGTTTGACAAAGGCGACCCAGCATATTATGGATCTTCGGCAGAATTATGGGAATTACATTACCTTGTGATGGATAAAGACGGCAATGTCATTGTTTCAGAAACTAATGTGACTGCCAGCTTTCTAACAGACGTAGATTGGGGTGAACCAGAAATAGTTGTGGATTCTCAGCATAATGCTCACGTGTTCTTTGTCACAGAAGGATGGAATGGATACTCTTACAGCTGGAGAGACGTATGGTACACCATGATTGACGGCGAAACAGGGGAAGTGCTGATAAACAACACTCAGCTAACCAACAGCAACAACACATGGAAACATTCGAGACCATTTATCGACATAGATTCCGATAATATGATACACATCGCATGGCACAACAGTTCAACACGACCAGAAACAGATATTTACTATATGAAAATCAACCCATACTTGGACGACTTGAATGGAAACTCCGCTGACCCAGACGTTATCAAAGTAATCGATGACATGCTTATTTCTGAAAGAGACAGCGTACAGTCTTTTTTGGCTAACATAGCCGTTGACAACCATGGAATGGCGCATATAGTCTGGATTAACGACGAATTAGACCTTTACTACGCCTTAGTCAGTTCTTCAGGAGACATAATAGTTCCCGAGTTTCGAATAACCTACACAAACGGCAATCTTGACTTTTCATATTGGTACAGTTCTTCTAATAGAAACCCAGAAGTCGCAGTTAGCAACGGAAGAGTTTTTGTGGTTGACATGGCGTATGACCAAAACACTGGATACGCAGATATTTGGATGACGATAGTTTTGGTTGATAAAGCGGCGCCCTCCACATTCATAACCTACATAGCCTATTCTTCAGAGGGAAAAGACTGGATTTCTGCTGATTCGCAAATATCTTTGTCGGCAACAGACGGGGAAACCAATGTAACGGCGACCTACTACCGAATCGATGCTGGCTCATGGCAAATTTACGATTATCCATTCAACCTTTCAAGTCTCGATGACGGAGCCCACGCAATCCAATTCTACAGCATAGACTATTTCGAAAACGAAGAAGACATCAAAACTCAGACAGTCTATCTTGACACTACTGAACCAGATATTGATACACCTACACGTTACCCATTTGGAGACATCGAACTTGGTCAAGCAGTGAAAATTTCGGTAAACGTAACCGATTCAGGAAGCGGAGTTAAAGAAGTAATTCTGCAATACTCGCTAAATAACGGAACAAGCTGGACAAACGTAACAATGACCTATAACAGCACAAGCGGCCTTTATGAGGCAACAATCCCGGCGCAATCCACCAACTTGACGGTAAAATACGCGATTTCCGCTAGTGATAATGTTGACAACAGCGCAGTTCAAAACAACTCTGGTTTGTATTATAGTTACCTTGTGATCCCAGAGTTCTCGCCAGTAATCCTAATAGCAACTTTGGTTTTACTATCATTAGCAGCAACTGTTCTCGTCAAGAAAAGTAACAAAAAACTTTTCTAATCTCTCTTTTTTTGCTGTAATTTGTTACTTATTGAAACGTTTGTAGACAGAATAGCCATTATGGATGTTTCATGAACTTTATAAACTCTTCAAGTGTACGCTTTTTAAGCGTATAGTTAGTTTTCCTTTCGTTGCCTATTGTTGAGTGTGGTTGTTCTCCATAGTCGTGTCCTGTAAACTTCTATTCCGTCGTTTAGTTTCAAAATTTTGTTGAAGAGACTGTTGTATATGTCTTCTGCGCTTCCGCCTGGCAAGTCTGTTCTGCCGCATTCTCCAATAAAGAGTGTGTCGCCTGTGAGCAGCTTTCCGTTTGCCAGGAGGCATATGCTGTCTGGAGTGCGTCCGGGCGTATGGATAACTTTTATTGTTGTTTTTCCAATTTTTATGCTGTCTTCGTCTTCTACGCTTATGTGTTTGTTGATTTTTGATTTTTTGTAAGCTACGATTTTTGCGTTAAACATTTTTCGTAGTTCTTGGTTGCTTGCTGTGTGATCCGCATGCCCATGAGTGTTTATGATGTACTTTAGTTGGAAGTTGTGTGTTTTCAAGATTTGGATTATTGCTTCTGTGTTAAAGCTTGGGTCGATTACGACGGCTTCTCGTGTTATTTCGTCTGCTATGATGTAGGAGAAGTTGTCACCTCGGTGTTTTATTTGTCTAAAAAGCATGTTTTTCGCCTCTTTAATGTTATAGTTTGATGTGTTCGACATGCATGCCCATTTTCGCCAATTCCTCAATGTTTTGGACACAGCCTATGCTTGCATCTATGTTGCGGTGTTTTGGGTGAACCCACATGTGTTGTGGTGAAAGATTAAGCTGTATTGGGATTTTTGTGGAGACTCCGTAGGCGCTTAAGTTCCTAATTAGGGTGTTGCTTGCACAAGCCTTACGGATTAAGATGTAGCTTCTTAGCAGTTCTTTTGCACCGAAGACGCCTATGCCATGCCACAGTACTGCGTTTTCTGGTGAAGCAAGCGAGTACAAGAAGAACTGTGGTGATGATGGAGTTTTCTTAAAATAATAGTTTGTTAGGGCTTCTCCTTCAAGTGTAAATTCGTCTTCGGCTTTTGCTATGCTAACGTCGTTCTGGTCTATTGCGTTTGGGTAAAGCGGCGTGGTCTTGTATGTCACTTTCACGCTTTTCAGTTTCTCGTTTTCAAAGCAGACTCTACCTCTTGCCGCGCGTTTTGAGCCGTAACCTTTAAAAGAATGTGGAATAGTCAATAGTGTTGTGCGTTTTTTCATGCTTCTGCCCATGCACTGGTATGCGCCTTCAACAGCGTGATAGTCCCTATGCATCTCTCTTATAATATGGTGTAACAAGCCTTGAGCGTCCTCCTTTTGCATGGTCTCGATTGGCATACGCATGGCATATAAGCATAGGTTTATTTCGAAAATTTCTGAAAGCTTCTCCATCTGTTCGTATTTTACTGCATCAACCATGTCCACGTAGCTGTTGTTGCAAGTTTCTAAATGACGCTTTATTAGTTCAATTTCGCCATGCGATATTAGTGTGCCATAATACTTTCTGGCGAAGTTTTCGTCGATTTTTAGCGTTTCAGTTTTGACGTAGGTTGATGGGAAAGCACTTTGCCCACTTATTACTATAGACTCTTTTAGCGGGTTCATTGAATATCTGTCTGGTTCCGTTTCGTCCGTGTTAAGTAGGAATGCGATGATTTTTCCTTCTGACGGTTTTTGCAGCATCTCGCATATAGCTTTGATGTCTTCTTTTTTGATTTCGCCTGAACCGTGCTGGTGAAAGTAATTTACGCAAACTTCGAGTAATCGGGCGGCGATTATTCCTTGAACTTCTTCAACCGTTAACTGCGGGTTTGAGTATTCAACAGAACTCCGCAAAAAGAAGTGTTTGCCGCTAAGCTTAATCTCATGTTTTTTGCCATTTTTAAATTGGAAGAAGCTGAACTCCCTTTTCTCGTTTCCCTCGAATTCTGCGATTTCCTTCACCAAAACTTCTAGGCATAACCGTGAGTTTTTTAAGAAATCTTCAAGAATAATTTTGGCTACGCTCTGATGTGTCAATTGCCTTTCAGCCTCTTTCTAAGGATTCTGCAATGTAAACGCAGTCTCTAAAAACTATTGGTCCAGAAAACATTCTAAAAACCGTAAAGCTTTCTTTGAATCCGAAATCCAAAAGCATGTTTATTATTGCCTTTTCCCTTTCTGGTAGGCATATCGAAACTTCGTAGCCCTCAATTTTCTTTATCACAGCACCTAAAAGGTCTTTGGCTATGTTGCTTTTTTCTCTTCTGCAGACGAGTGGGCCTATCTCCGCGTAGTGTCGGTAAACCTTTGCAATGGCATACCCAAAATTTCCCCATTATCAACGTAATAGTAGCATAAGTTGTCTTTTTCGTTAATGATTTTTTCCAACAGCTTTTCTCTTGACGCGCCGAAGTAGAGGTTGTCGAGTTCAATTATCTTTTGCATTTCAGTTTTTCCTTTCGCGTCTTTCACGTTAGTTGCTTCAAAACTAAAAGAAAATGCTTTGCCATTTAAAACTGCGAATTGTAACTCGCTTTTGAAGCCTAGTCTCGCATAAAAGTTAGTCTTTTCCTTGTATGAGTATAAGCCTATTGTTTCGGTGCCTTTGCTTTTCAAGTAGTTCATGGCGTGTTTTAAAATGGTGCTTCCAGCCCCTTTTCTACGGTATTTTTCGTCTACAAGGACGTTTCCAATCCATCCGATTTTTCCGTAGCTCACGGTTGTTGTTATGCCAATTTTTTCGAGTTGCACAACAGTGTAAAGCATCCTTCTGGTTCCAGTTGCATCATAAACGCGAAGTCTTGTTCAGTTAGGTTCCAGTTCATGGTGTCGGTTATGCGAACCGCGAATTCAATGTCTTCAGAAGACATCCTTCTAACACTAAACATTAGCTGCCCTCTTCAGCCTTTTGGGATGCTGTTTTATCACTTTTTATCGGCATAAACTTTACTAGGATGTTGAACGTGGAAATCCTGAAAATAGGGAGGTTAACGGCAGTCGTGGAGGCGCAGCTTGGAGTTAAAATACAGAGAAACGTTAAGATTACGACGCATCCTTTCACGGAGTATTTTAATGGTTTTGAGAATGTTGAGGCGATTAGAGATATTTTCGGCGAAAAAACAGTGGATGTTTTGCGCACCCTTCAAGTGGAGTTTGGAGGCTTTAGAGGTTACATGGGTGTAAGTGACGTGGACGGTCACCTGATGATTAGCGCGTACTACTTGAATAATGGCAACTTAATTGACATTTACTTGGATATCATCCACGAACTAGTCCACGTGAAACAGTTCATGGAGGGCAAGAAGCTTTTTGACGATAGGTACGACTATGTTGGAAGACCAACAGAAATTGAGGCGTATCGCCATGCTGTTGAAGAAGCTCGTAGGCTTGGTTTAGACGACACTAGGATATGCCAGTACCTAAAAACAGAATGGATTAGCGAAAGAGAACTGCGAAAACTTGTGAAGGCACTTGATGTCGAGTACGTGCCACCTTCCAAAAGGTGAAAAGTACATTTGAATGCTCAACTTTTTTTTAAAATATGCTGGGTTAATGTTTTTAGGGAAAACCACAATGAGCTTTGCAATTGAAACACAAAACCTCGTCAAGGTTTTCGGAAACATACGCGCCCTGGACGGATTAAGCTTCAAAATTAATCAAAGAGAAATTTTCGGCTTGATAGGTCCTAACGGCGCTGGAAAAACAACTGCCTTACGCATAATTTCCACATTGCTTCTGCCGACTTCCGGAACTGTGAAGGTTTTCGGTTTAGACGTTGTTGAAAAGGCGGCTGAGGTTCGCAAAATTATTTCTTATCTTCCAGAAGAGGCTGGTGCCTACCGTAATCTTTCCGGCCGGGAATATTTGGAGTTTATGGCTAAATTTACCGCTAAAGATGAAGGTAAGGTACGCGAAATTGTTGAGGAGGCGGCTGAAATAACTGGTTTGGGGGAGCGTTTGAAGGATAAGACCAAAGCTTATAGTAAGGGTATGAAGAGGCGTCTTCTAGTTGCAAGAGCCTTAATGACGAGGCCTAAACTGGCAATTTTGGACGAGCCCACAAGCGGGTTAGACGTTTTACACGCTTACCATGTTAGGGAAATAGTCAAATGCTATGTTAAGGAACATGGGGTAACGGTTATGCTTTCCAGCCACAACATGCTCGAAGTGGAACATCTCTGCGACCGAGTGGCGTTACTCAATAAAGGTAAGATTGTCGCTGAAGGAAAACCGCAAGAGCTTAAAGAAAAATATGGAAGCGCAAACTTAGAAGAGGTTTTCGCAAAGGTGATTGGACTTGTTTGAGGGTTTCCTAAACATTCTCATAAAAGAACTTAAAGAATTAGTGAGAGACCCAAAAATACTCTTGGGAATGATCATTGTCCCAATTGTGATATTTCCAATTATGGGCGGCATCATGAGCTATTCTATGCAATCAGCTCAAGAACAAGCCCAAAAAGCAACACTTCTAATTTTGGACAACGACGGAGGAGAATGGTCTCAATATTTTATTGGCTTATTGAATTACACTGCCAAGATTTACGTGGAAAAAGACTTAAATCTCACAAATGAGGTAGTTCAAGAACTGCTTTTACAATATAACACTACCCAAATTGTTGAGATTCCAAGAGGCTTCAGCGAAAACATAACCCAATATTTAAACGGCAACAAAGAAATAAACGCCACTTTGAAATTTTACGGCGTCTTCACTGGCGGTGGAATTTTTGAAAGCATAGGCCCTTCCCCTATTGACAGTTTAGTTTATCAATTCAACAGGGAGAAAGCTCCAGACATCGTGTACACGGAAAAATCGTCCATTGTCAAGGGTGAGATTAAGCAAGGTGTTGACCCCGCTCAGCTTTATGGATTGATGATGGCTCAGTCCATAGTCTTGCCAATAACAATTTTGATTCTGTTGCAGGTGGCTATGCAGATTGCCGCAACATCTATCGCAATGGAAAAGGAAGAGAAAACTTTGGAGACTTTGTTGACGTTGCCCATGGACCGTTTCGCTATTCTTATGGGGAAATTGTCTGGTTCAATAATTGTAGCTGCTGTTGGCGCTTTGGCCTTCATGATGAGCTACAACTACATGCTTTCCTCATTTACTATGCAAATTCCAGCCGAGTTAGGCGTGGACTTAACCTCTTTGGGGCTTGTTCCTTCTCTTTCCGGCTATGTTATTCTTGGTGTTTCGCTTTTTGTTACTTTAATTTCAGCTTTAGCCTTAGCGGTCATAATTTCGGCTTTTGCAGAAGACGTTCGAAGTGCGCAATCGCTGGTCGGCTACATTTACCCTCTAATTTTCATTCCGGCTCTCGCATTAATGTATCTAGACGTTAATACTTTGCCCCTCGCCTTAAGAATTGTTTTTTATGCCATTCCTTATAGCCACCCGATAATAGCCTCAAAAGCCGTTATAATGGGCGACTATTTGACCGCAATCTTAGGCGTTGTGTACGTTGCCGCCTTCACAGTAATTGTTATGTACGCGGCTTCAAGGCTTTTTGCAACGGAAAAAATTTTGACGGCGAAACTGAAGTTCAAAGGGTTGCGGAAACGCAGAAAAAGGCTTGCTGAAGAGTTTAAGTAGACCTTTTTTCCTCGTAATACAATACAGTTCTTGGAAAATTGGTGAAAATTACAAACAAGTTATGTTAATCCAACTTCTTGCAGTATCTTTCTGAATTCTTCCTCCCTCAATGAGGCTTTTCTACCGTCTTCATAAATTTCTCTTACTTTTTGCACGACAGCGCGAAGTTGATAGTCGGGTACAGGTCTTCCCAAAATCTCTTTTATTTTGTGATGAATTATTGCCTTTCCCGAGTATTTGCCAATAGTTAGCCTTCTCGTGTTACCGACTAACTCTGGTGGGAACGGTTCATACACTATTGGGTTTCTTATCACCGCATGGGTGTGAATTCCTGACTCGTGAGCAAAGGCGTAGTCGCCTACTATTGCCTTGTTAGGCGGGACTCTATAGCCCGTGGCTTTGCCAATGAAGTCAGCTATTTGCTTTAGCTTCTTAGTTTTGCCTTCAAATTTTTTGACACCGTGATGCAAATAAAGGTTCATTAAAACTTTCTCGGTTTCAGCGTTTCCAGAGCGCTCACCAATGCCTAGATAAGTTGTGCTCGCGTAAACCCGATCCCAGACGCCTGAGGCTGCTCTGATAGCGGCTAAAGTGTTTTCAACAGCGTTTCCAAGGTCGTCATGCGCGTGAATCTCAATGCTTTTTATTTTGGTTTCAGCTTTGATTGCCCTTACCTTTGCAGGAATACCATTAGGCAGAGGGGCGTTAAAGTCTGATAAACCAACCCCAACAGTGTCACATATTCTATAACATTCTGCTCCAGCATCTGCAACCGCGTTAATAAATTTCTTTTCAAAATTCCAGTCGGCTCGGGTGCTGTCTTCACCGTGAACAAAAACTCTCAAGCCGTGATCCTTAGCGGCGTACTCGACAACCTCAACAACATTATTTAAGAGTTCATCAGCAGTTTTTTCAGGCCATTTGACTTGTAAATGAATGTAGGAAACTGGATGTGAAATTCCAATCTCGTTGAAATCGCATTCGATGCTGTCGTCTATGTCTTCCTTAATTGCTCTACACCAAGCAGCTATTCTGGCCTTTAAACCTAGCTGCTGAATAAGTTTTACAGCCTTCTTGTCTGTGCTTTGATAGTGGAACAGCTCTATTCTTTCAACTCCGCATTCATCAAGCATTTTGGCGATTTCCGCGGCTTCCTCAGGAGATACGGCTAGGCCAGGCATTTGGATGCCGTCTCTTAAAGTGGTGTCGTCAATTATAGGATCTGTTTTTAGAGGCATCACGTGAAAAAATTCTTTAAAATCCATTTTTAGCAAACCTCTCAATTTTCAAAGTTACTTTCATAGACAAAGCCAGCCCCTCAAGAGCTTACTTAGAGTTGTGGGTTTTATTTGTGTGAATATTTGCGCCTTCAAACCCCTTCCCACAGCTTCATTTTGATGGTAACATGCTTATTATTTTTCAAGGTGTTACATATAAACAATTTTGATTCCAACTTTTGGTTTTGTACTCCAGCATTTTTATATGACTAACATTAGCTGGCCTTAATTGTTGAAATTTCTAAGCTCAGGGTTGAGTGTAAGAGATGTTATGGGGCTGCCCGGATTTGAACCGGGGTCTAGAGAGCCCAATTGGAGAGAGTATTTCTTGTCTCCAAGCCTGGACCAAGCTAGCCGACAGCCCCAGCTTTTGCTGTGAGAATAGAAAATTTTAGAAGATAAATTTAAAACATTCTATAAAATCTTAAACTTTGAAGGGTTATTTCTTTTTAACACTGCATTGAAGCACTTTTGGGCAGACTAGGCACTCGTCTGGAATTGGCATGTCCTTTGGAAAAGCGTTTAGGAAACCAAAGTAGTGGGCGCATTTTGCCGGAGAATCCAAAACTTTAGGGTATTCTGCTGGTTTTACGTCTACTATTTTCATGTTTTCCACCACTATATCTATTTTTGACATGCAGTAGGGACAAGCGTAGTAGGTTTGCCTTGGAATAGTCGAATAGTCTGTTAGGACTGTTGGTTTTTCAAAAGATTTTCCGCATCCTTTGTAGGGACACTTCAGTTTTTCTTCACGGGAGTGAAATGGGGGCACGTATACCACCCTTATTATTTCTGCATCGTCAATATGTATCGAAAATATTTATATTTAATAAACGTTTTTGTCTACTTGCACAACAAAAATACACTATTTTTATTTTTAACTCAGCTTTGTTCTTTAACATATAGTGGTCAGCAACTTTCTTCAGAGCTTCCGCGGTGCTTTGAGGCGCAGAAATGGATATAGCAACCACTAAAGAGGTGAATAAAACATGGAGTATTGCACTGGCATGCTTGATATTCTGGTTGAAAATGTAAAGAAAGGCGAGTTGGGTTTACAAACAGGTAAGGGCTTTTACACATAGACAAAAAATCGAAGCCTCGGGCGGGCTTTGATCCCGCGACCTACGGCTTACAAGGCCGTTGCTCTACCATGCTGAGCTACCGAGGCACACAACGTTCTTGATACTTGAAGGAAGAGCTTATTTTTAAAATGTTCGGAAAACCTCCAAAGGAGTAAAACTTTATGTTAGCCATTCTTTATTAGTTCCATTTTTGAAAGGGTTTCATCTGTTAGAAACATTGTTGGTTGTAAAAGACGGGAAGGTTAAGGAGAAAGTTTACGTGCTGTTCGAGACTTAAGCATTTATAAAAGATGCTCCAGTTTAGATTGTGGTGTGCTGATATTCATCGGCATTTGGAACTGCAAAGCTAACAGTGGTAGATTGCTGGAAAAGGTTTATTTTAGATGATTTAAAACGCGGTAAAAAAGTTACGATGACTTATGCTAACTATTACAAGGAGGAACTCGTGAGGGCTACATATAAGAAACTTATAGATTTTCTCACAGAACAGTGTATGATAAATTAAATGAGAAAATGCTATTACGAATTAAGAACTTCAATTATGGTGGAAGGTGTAAATTTTTGAAAACATTAGGTGATATCGGCGAGAGAAAAGCAATCGAACTAATTTTGGAAAAGTTAGAAAAGATGCCGCGGATGCCCATCCCCTTTGGCGATGATGTTTCAGCCTACCCCATAAACCGTAACCAGTTTTTTATTTTAAAAACCGACATGCTGGTTGGAGAAACCGATATTCCAAAAGGTATGAGCCTCTGGCAGGCAGCCCGTAAAGCGGTTGTTATGAACAGTAGCGATTTTGCAGCAAAGGGCGTAAAACCCCTTGTTGCACTTGTCTCGCTTGGGATGCCAAGGAACATGACGCAGAAAGAGTTAGAGGAAATTGGCGATGGTTTGAATGCTGGAGCCCGCGAGTATGAAACTTACATTGTTGGCGGGGATACAAATGAGGCTTCAGACCTCATAATAAGTCTCTCATTATTCGGAATCGCGAAAAAGGACGATTTAATGTTGCGAAGTGGAGCCAAACCGAACGACATAGTAGCCATCACAGGACTTTTTGGAAAAACTTCCGCTGGACTAAGAATACTTCTTGAAGGTTTTAATGCTCCAAAAGATATTCATAGTTCCCTCGTTGAGGCTGTTTTCATGCCTAAAGCCCGTTTAAAGGAGGGTCTAGCTCTAAGCCATACAAAAGCTGTTACATCAGCCATTGATTCAAGCGACGGCTTAGCTTGGAGCCTTCATGAAATTTCAAAAGCAAGCAACATAGGCTTTGTTATAGAAAGTCTTCCAATAGCTCCCGAAGCCCAAAAATTCGCTGAAATTAACGGTTTAGACCCTTTTGAACTAGCTTTTTACGGTGGTGAAGAATACGAGCTTGTTTTAACCGTAAACTCCAAGTTTTGGGAAAAGGCTGAAAAGGCTGTTAAAAATGTTGGCGGCAACCTAATCAGGATAGGAAGGGTGACCGCTGAAAAAAACATCCTTTTTAAAAGTGAGGCTGAAAAGCGTGTCATTGAGCCGAAAGGCTGGGAACATTTCCGAAGGCATTAGAATGGGTGGCTTACCAGCTTATCCAACTATTCGGGAAGCCCTTTTTTATGAAAAGCTAAGAGGCGGAAAGGTCAAATGCAGCCTCTGCGAGAGAAGATGCGAAATTGCAGAAGGTCAAACTGGATTCTGCAAAACAAGGAAGAATTTCGGCGGCAAACTTTACACACTTGTTTACGGAGACATAAGCGCAATTGAAAGCCGCCCAATAGAAATAAAACCTTTTTTCCATTATTGGCCTGGATCAACAGCCCTTACTTTTTCCACATGGTCATGTAACCTAAACTGTGTCTGGTGCCAGAACTTCCAACTCTCCAAAACCGAGCCGAACCCAGCTAAGGCCTCGTATTACCCACCTGAAAAAGTTGTTGAACTCGCCATCTACAGCGGCGACGCTGGCTTATGTGCTAGTTTTCAAGAGCCAACATTGTTGTCTGAGTGGGCCCCTCGCCTTTTTAAGTTGGGTAAGGATAATGGACTGAAGTATTGTTGTTATGTTTCTAATGGTTACATGACCCTAGAAGTTTTGAAAGCTCTCTCAGAAGCTGGATTAGACGGGCTTAAAGTAGATGTGAAGGGCGGCTATGAAGTTTACGCAAAATATTGTGGAGGCGTGGATGTCGAGAAAATTTGGAGAAATGCCGCCGAAGCTAAGAGGCTTGGGTTGCATGTTGAAATTGTGAATCTTGTTGTCACGGGTGTTAACGATAGAGAGGACGACTTAAGGTGGGTGATTGAACAGCATTTGAAAACTGTTGGAGCCGAAACCCCGCTGCATTTCACACGGTACTTTCCAGCTTACAAATTCGACAGCCCACCAACAAAGGTTGAGGTTTTAGAGAAAGCCTATGAGATGGCGAAGAAGGAGGGGGTTCTCTACCCTTACATAGGCAACTTAAACGGGCACAGTTATGAGAGTACATACTGCCCCAACTGTGGAGAAAAACTGGTTAAGAGATACGGCTATTACTTGCTTAAGTACGCAATTACAAAAGACAAGAAATGTCCAAAATGCGGAACGCGCATTTCCATAGTCGGCGAGTATCTCCCACATACAAGCTGGAAAACATAACACGGGTATTTAACGAGTTTGCTGCCCCGTTTGGTATGGGATAGGCTTAAAATTGGTTGTTTTGAATGTTAAATTTCGCTTTTTCGGAGAGAAAATTTATATGGGAAGTTCTTGCTTTACCTCCAATCTCACATAAAAATGCAGAATTTTGGGTGGAAAACTTTCCTATAACTTACTCTTCCTCTTACGCTTTTTAACCACTGCCACCGAATGTACGTGGTTTAGCTGCCGGATTTGAGCATTTGGGAATATACGCTCTATCTCCTTACGGATTTTTTTAACGTCAACTTCCCCGTAAGTCTTGACGTTAATTATTTGCTTTTCATTCTCGTCATAATCAACGGATATCGTGTACCCAGAACCTACCTCAACCTGTATCGGTTCTATAACAAACTTCGACTCATCACGGTCTACTTCCACTGTTTCCAGTTCACGTTTAGTTTTTCTTTCAGCCAACGTAACCATACCTCTCAATAAGAGAGGTGTTCAAGGAATTAAAAAGAGTTGTTAATTTAAAGTATTAATTCACGGTCTTCACGCAGATTCTGTAAAAAATTAAATATTAAAGCGCTAGTAATCATTTGCTAATTTCAGCAGTATTCATATACTAAGTTTTAGAAGTTCCTCGCCTATCTAGTATATGGTTTAAAATGGTCATGCAAGCAGCCGCCAAGTAGGGTTTTTTTCCAAGAGAAATTTTGTGTCCATAACGCAAAACATAAGTCTCAACCTTTTTCGGCAAACCAACATGGTCTCCCAAGACAAACACGGGATTTTCAGCAATTTCAACCTTATAAATGTCTCTGCCACCCTCTTCAAGAACGTAAACTGAAGAATACTTTGCTTTATCCCTTATCAACGCTTCAAAACTTAACCGTTCAATGGTTATGCCTGGATGACTTTTCCCCGCCAAAACTTTCTTCAAAATTCTCGTCCATGTCTGCTGGTCTGTCCGTACATCATGAAGCGTTAAACCCTCCACTTTCAAGTGCAGCGGAGGCGATGGTGGACCATTCAAAATCGCATGAAAAACCGTGTCTTTGCGTATTCCATGAGACAAAAAGAGGCTGGCAACAGCACACTCATAAACTATGTCTAAGCGTCCAGCGTCATGAAGATTATTCCATCCGGCGTCTGTGCGTCCAAGACGTGAGTAGAGGATGAATTCTCGCACTTTACATTTTCTCCGTCAAGCCTAATTTTTCCTTATCTCCAAGATTTCTTGATAAAGCTCCTTTAAAATTTCGTTGTAACCCGCTTTTCCATGCTCCACCAAATCCATTATTGCTTCAAGCCGTTGTGTTGCCTCTTCCGAAGTGTATTTTCCAAAGTTTAGTTTTAAATACTTGTAAACCTTGTAGCCTAAAACTGTGCTGACAAGCCTATTCTTATGTTCGACAGCGTATTTTCTCTCAAGGATTGTGGCAACAGTTTTCGCATACGTGCTTGGTCTTCCTATACCCTTCTCCCGCATTAGGGCTATTAACTCGCCTTGGGTGAAAGGTCTGGCTGATGGCAGATAGATAAGTCTTGCAGATTTTAAGGCGTATTCGCCTTTCCTCCGCAGGGTTTGCAAGTTTAATTGGGAGAATTTTGTTGAAGCCTTCGTTTATGACACGCACTGGATTTTCAACAGTCGCTTGGTTTCCATCTATTAAAACCTTAAACTTCTGGTAAAGAAGGAGGGCTTCCCTCATTTGGCTTGCAATAAACTTTTCAAATATTAAGTCATAAAGCTGAAAATGGTTGTTGGTAAGCTTTTTCGGAAATCTCAAGAGCCCAAGCGAAATCATGTTTTTAAGCCTTTCAACATCCAAAGCCCTTGTAGGCCTTATGCACTCGTGGGCGCCTTCTGCAGCGTATCTGCGAGGTGTAAAAAGTGACGGATATTTTTCTTGAATGTATTCTTTTGCTATTTCAATTCCCACGGTGGAAACTGTTGTTGAGTCCGTTCTGTGGTAGGTGCATAAACCAACCTCAAACAAGTCTTGAACAATCGCCATTGTTTTCGTTGCTGGAAAACCAAGTTTCACTGAAGCGTCTCTGAGCAGCATGTCCGTGGTGTATGGCGGAGGAGGATTCACTGTCCGCTCTTCGGTTTCCAAACCCTCTATTTTGGCTTTAAGGCTTTTCAGCTGCTCCGCTTGTTGTGGCGGAAAATGGAACATGGGATTCTCAATTAGGACTCTTAAACCGTTTGAAAGCTCAGCAGATAAAACTCGCCTCTTTTTTCTGGATTCGTTGACGCGTTCTATTATCCAGCCCAAGACCGGTGTTTGAACCCTCCCAGCTGAAAGCCTATAGTTTTGGAAGTGTTGCCAAAGTTTTTGGCTTAGCTCGAACCCTATCCAGCGGTCTTCTATCCGCCGAACCATTTGAGCTTCAACCATTTTTAGGTTGATTACTCGCCTATCCTTTATGGCTTGGAGGAAAGCCTTCTTCGTTATTTCGTGGAACTCCAATCTTTCGATGCGCTTGTTCACGGGGTAAAGCGAACAATAAATGTCATAGGCTATTTTTTCTCCTTCAATGTCCGGGTCTGTGGCAACAAAGATGCAGTTAACTTCTAAGGCGAGTTTCCTCATAGCCTTAACAAGCTCCTTTTTCGAGTAGAATTCCAAGCTTTTGCATTTTGGGCAAAACTCTAAACCAGCGAATTGTTCACCACACTTTTTGCATTTTTTAATGAAACCATATATTGGTACAAAACAATTATCCTCGACTTTCACGCCGTGGAAGCCCTCGTTTAAGACTAAGTCGTAAACGTGTCCCATGCTTGCCATAATGTTAAACACAAACTCTCCAGCACTAACCTCGAAAACCGTTATGTTTTCAATTTTCCTTTTGGAAGGTTTTCCGAAAAATCTTGAAATGGTTCTGGCTTTCGTCGGAGACTCAACAATCAATAGGGCTGTTTTAATGAAGTCCTTCAACCTCTTAGAGATTTTGCCCTCCCTAATTTCTTTAATGGTTCTTCTATCCTCGTCTATACCTCTAAACCACTTTTCAACTGTTTTAAGGTTGAACTTCACCCATGAAATTTCTCCAAGCATGAACTCCATTCTTTTCTTAAGTGAGTGGAAGGCTTTCTCATCATCTACTATGAGGAAGCTTGCCCCCCTTGTTATACCGCCAGCAAACATCCTTGAAGCTCTTCCAGAAGCCTGAACATAAGTCAATGGGTCAGCTATAACCAGAGAGAATTCGCCGTTTCTCTGTTTTAGGGAGACCTCCCTGCTCTTCGCTATTTCTTCAACAACTTTCGGCGTTATTGCCTCCTTCAAAAAGCTTTGTGCATCAAAAACCAGCCGCCTAACATACTCGTCAAAACCTTCCAATTGAACGTCCTTCTCTAAAGCCTCTCTAACTTTCTCCATTGTGAGTCTGCTTACTGGAAGAACTTTACGCAGTGTGTTGATTGTTTGGCTGGCTTTTTCTTGTAATGACGGTTCTAGAAACTCCCTTAGGTTTTTGAGAAGCGTCAAAAGCTTAACGGGGTTGTATTCCTTCCAGTTTAGCTTAATCTCCATTCTTGGGACACCTGTGAAGATTACATAGCGAATTCTCTCTGGGAGGTCTATGCCCCTTGCTAGTGGGCTTCTGAAGCTTGCAACTCCTATGAGGACATTATATTCGCCGTTTTGAAATTTCTCCAGCAAAGCCTCATCTATTTTCGTGTATGCACATGCTTGCACACCGTTGGCGTTTAGGAAATCGCTTAGCTTGACAGCGTAGTCCCTGCCTAGAACTGAAGGTACAAAAGCAAGGCATCCGCCGCCAAAATTTTTAGTGAGCGACAAAACTTGTTGTTCAGTTTCACCTTTAGTCTTTATGTAATAGTCTTTTATGTTTCTTAGGAAATCGGGCTTAAAGCCTATTTGAAAGTTTAGAAGCTCCTCGAAAAGTCTTATCCGCTTAGTTCTTTTTGCCTTAATGGTTGCTCCGGAAACCACCAGCAAACCAATGCTGTTACACCTTTTATACTTCTCAATTTGGCTTCGCAGACTTCTCATCCTCTCAAGAACTGTTTGCGGCGATTTCCCCATCCCTTTTAATCGGTTAACTTCTCTTCGCAGTTCTATTATTTGTAGGGCTGAAGCTATTACTTCCTGGTTAAAGCCTAAAATCTTCATAATCTTGTCTATATTCCTTGGAGACCTAAGAAAAGAGTCGACATCATCCACAAAAACGAAGTCAAAAATCTCGTCTTGGATACTGTCGAAATGGTTAACCAAGAATCTTTCGGTTGTCACGAGGATTTCGAAGTCGTCCTTCGCCGCTTTTTCTAAGGCTTCCTTTCTTTCTATGTTGTTCATGCCAACGTGGTAACAGAGTGTTTTTGGTTTTATGCCGAGCCTTCCTGAATAGATGTTTATCCTCTCCATTACTTGCTGGACGAGAAGCGCTGTAGGCACAATAATGTAACTTTTCCCGCCCCTAACCGCAAAATATAGAGCTAAAACTGTTCCGAGAACAGTTTTTCCAACGCCTGTCGGCGCCACTATGGAAAAACTGGTGTTTAAAAGGATTTTTCTAGCCCAAGTCTCCTGAAGGGACCACATTCTCTGCCCAACAGCCTTTTTGAAAAATAGGGAAAACTCCTCAAGCCTTTTGTGGAAGGTAAAGGTTTCGTCTGCAAAGTAAAGTTTTCCATTCTCCTTCAAAATTTTAAGGAGTTGCTTCCAGCTTTTTACAGCATCAACCTTTTCCTTTTCAACACAGTTTTCACACACCCCAAGCTGGAGTAGCCTTTCATCTGATATTGCACCCTCACAGTTCACACATAATCCACGATAAATGCCCCGCATTTTCCAATACACCAAACACTTTGCGAAATTCGGAACCAAACTTTCAACTACTATGTAACAAGCCATAAAACGTTTTTGCAAACTGGAAAAGGCGTTTTAAGTAGTTTTGAGGCTTTATCACATGCAATTAATGGAGCCTCGGGCGGGCTTTGATCCCGCGACCTACAGCTTACGAGGCTGTCGCTCTACCATGCTGAGCTACCGAGGCACTGCCCTATAAGAAACTTGAAATCAAAAATAAAAGCGTTAACCACAATAAAACATTTATTAAAAACCCTTATAACCTACGACGCAACCCTTATATCTGCGAAAACAGCTTCAGAAATATTTTGGCTATATTACATAAGCCATAAACTAGATGCAACTCCCATCAACATGATGAGGAGTGAAGAGGCGAATGAGTAAAGCTCATGATGAAGCCATGCACAGGCAAAAACCGCAAAAAGGTTCACCGCAAACGTCAAACAGATACCGCAAAAGCCCGACATGCTACGCCGTCTGGAGGATGGCTCGGCTTGAGCGCCGAAGAAGGGCGTGGCAAGCCGCGAAAGAGCCCCGGGTAAGCGTATGCAGCTTTAGAACCGGGGATTCCTGAATGGGACCTCCTACCGCAGACTCCGAAGAAGTCTGCGGTGCTCCCGGCAGGGAGCGGGAACCCCCCGAACGGAAGCATCTTAGTAGGGGGAGGAAAAGAAACCAAAAGGGATTCCCTTAGTAGCAGCGAGCGAAAAGGGAAAAGTCCAAACCGAATCCCATGAGGATAACTCATAGGAGATGTAGGGTTATGGGCCCGGCTTCCTCCTCGCCGGCGAAGCTGAAGTGGCCTGGAAAGGCCCGCCATAGAGGGTGAAAGCCCCGTAAGCGTAAGCCGGAAGGAGCTGCGCCGGAGTCCCAGAGTACCGTACCCTGGTTTGGGTGCGGGAAGTTGGGAGTCACCAACTTCCAAGACTAAATACGTCTCAAGACCGATAGCGTACTAGTACGGTGACGGAAAGCTGAAAAGCACCCTGGAAGGGGGGTGAAAAGAGCCTGAAACCAGACGGTTATAGACGTGTGCAGCCCGGAAGGGTAGATCCCTCCCAAAGGAAACCGTCGTGAGACGGGAGTACGAGGGAGGGGGACCAGGGTTGCACGTTCCGTCTAGAAACACGGGCCGGGGAGTTCACGACTGTGGCAAGCCTAAGGGTCCAAAAGCCCGTAGGCGAAGGGAAACCGACATGCGTGCAGCTGGGCATATTGCCCAGCGAGGCGCGGAGTCTGAAAGGGCTCGGAGTCACAGTCGTGAGGCTAGAAACCGGGCGATCTAGCCCTGGGCAGGGCGAAGCCAGGCGAAAGCCTGGTGGAGGCCCGAAAGGGTGCTGACGTGCAATTCGCTCCCCAGACCTGGGGCTAGGGGCTAAAGACCAATCTAGCCCGGTGATAGCTAGTTCCCTCCGAAGTGGGTCGCAGCCCAGTCCCAAGCGAGGCGGCCGGTGGGGTAGAGTACTGATTGGGAAGCGAAGGGGCCGAAAGGCTCCACTTCCCTTTCAAACTCCGAATCCGTCGGCGCCGTAGACCTTGGGAGACGGGTTACGGGGGGTAAGCTCCCGGACCGAGAGGGGGACAACCCAGACTGAGGTTAAGGCCCCAAAGTGCTGGCTAAATGTCAAACCGAAGGGCGTCGTCAGCCTTAGACAGCGGGGAGGTAGGCTTAGAAGCAGCCACCCTTTAAAGAAAGCGTAACAGCTCACCCGCCGAGGCTGACGGCCCCGAAAATGGACGGGGCTAAGCCAGCCGCCGATACCTCAGGGCGCAGCTTAGCGCTGCGTCGGTAGGAGGGCGTCCTAGCTGGGCAGAAGCTGGGTCGTGAGATCCAGTGGACCGGTTTAGGATTGCAGATCCCGGCGGTAGTAACAGCAAAGAGGGGTGAGAATCCCCTCCGCCGAAGGGGCCAGGGTTCCCCGGCAACGGTCGTCAGCCGGGGGTAAGCCGGTCCTAAGGCATGGCCTAACCGACCATGCCGAAAGGGAAGCCGGTTAAAATTCCGGCGCCACGAAGGTGCAACTGCGGCGACGCAAGCCCAGCGTCTGACGCTTCGGGGTAGGCTGAGCAAGGCTGTCGCCTTGTTTAACCGTATAAGCCTGGGGAGTGCCGTAATGGCGAGAACCAGGTGAAAGCGGGAATAGCCGCCCGTTTAGGGCGGTTCAGCTGATCCCTGGAGCCAGTGAAAAGGGCGCTGGGAAGGAGCCTTCGTGACCGTACCTAGAACCGACACAGGTGTCCCTAGGCGAGAAACCTAAGGCGTGTCGGGTGTACACTAGCGCGAGGGAACTCGGCAAATTAGCCCCGTACCTTCGGTATAAGGGGTGCCTGCCGTTTCAGTCTCCGACTGGAACAGCAGGTCGCAGTGGCAAGGGGGTCCCGACTGTTTAATAAAAACACAGGAAGCCGCAAGCCCGAAAGGGTGTGAACGGCTTCAGAATCCTGGCCA
>Ga0315298_1001873_pt1 | contig 37435 bp, 37 predicted proteins | sample WHS_1_MG_FD_203077 | JGI IMG/M metagenome (GOLD analysis project Ga0315298, IMG submission 203077) | Extremophilic microbial mat communities from Washburn Hot Springs, YNP, Wyoming, USA - WHS_1_MG | ecosystem: Environmental > Aquatic > Thermal springs > Hot (42-90C) | place: USA: Wyoming...
TGCGGGCATTGCCTCAGATAAATTCGGAAGGAAAACCATGCTTATCCCATGCTTAGTCCTCATGGGAATCGCCGACATCGTTTTCCCGCTCTCAAAAAGTTTGAATGGAATGATTTTAAACGGACTGTTGCTAGGGTTTTCATCGGGACTTGCTGGACCAATTATGGCTTACATTTCCGACATAGCCCCCGTGGGACACTCGCTCGAAGCGATGAGCATCTATCGAACCATAAGCGATTTTGGCTTTGCTGTAGGACCCATCTTCCTAGGCTGGTTGATCGATGTCGAAGGTCTGCACTTTCCATTCTATTTCTCTGGCGCGCTCATGCTATTTGCTGGCGTTTTAATGTTCTGCGCCAGGGAGCCTCTAAAAAAATAGACAAGAACCTATAGCAAATATTTTAAAATCGAGTATCAACCATTATTGGATATCCATGAAAGTGCTCATAACATCAGATCTTCACGGGTTGCCGGTTGCTGAAAAAAATCTCATGAAATTTTTAGAGAGGGGGTATGATTGCTTAATTTTGGCCGGAGATCTTACAAACTTTGGTCCGATAAGCACCGCCGAAAACCTTTTTGAAAAAATAAAATCTATTGGGATTCCGACCCTTGCCGTCCCCGGGAACTGCGACCCAAAACCAATTTTAAAAGTTCTCGATAAATACAACGTCAATCTTCATGGTAGGTGCAGAAAAATTTACGACATAGAACTTGCGGGATTCGGGGGATCAAATTTAACCCCCTTTCATACGCCATTCGAACTATCGGAGGAGGAGATAAAGGAGGGGTTGTCAAAGTTGCCTTGCGCAGAAAGTGATAAACTTGTGCTCGTGACCCACACACCACCTTTCAACACTAAGGTGGACCTGACATTTCAGAATCTACATGCAGGAAGTAAAAGTATCAGGGAATTTACGGAGAAGAGGCAGCCTGCATTACTGGTATGTGGTCACGTGCATGAGGCGAGAGACATAGACAGCATAGGAAGAACGATCGTCGTAAATGCCGGCCCATTAAGCAGGGGGCATGCTGCCGAGGCGATAATCGACGAAAAAATCTCCGTTAGATTGATTGAGCTGAGTGAGCCTTAACAACTAGATAACGCCCGTGGTTGAGGCGACTTCCTCAGCCTTTCTCCTGCTAAGGCCATCGCCCAAGATGGTGTACCTATCAGGCCTTATCTTGTGCGCGGTGACGAGCGCCTCCACGATGTATCTAGGTTCAATTCCGAGTTCATTAGCATTGATCGGACATCCTATGGTTTTTAGCGCCGTGCGAATTTTTCTCCAATTTCCCCCTTGCAGGTAGCTCATCATTATCGCACCCACTCCACACTGCTCGCCGTGAAGAGCCGGCTGAGGCGCAATTTGATCGAGGGCATGACTAAACAAATGCTCTGATCCGCTTGCGGGCCTGCTGCTGCCCGCGATTCCCATCGCGACACCGCTGCTTATCAAAGCCTTCACCACCTTCCTAACGCTTTCCTCTGTGTGTTTTTTGATCATGGCTGCATTTTTTATTATCAGCTGGGCGCTCATTGACGAAAGGGCGGCCGCATATTCGCTAAATGCCTCGCCTCGCAGGCGATGCGCTAATTCCCAATCACGGACTGCGGTTATGTTGGCGACGAGATCTCCGCAGCCAGAGGCAAGAAGGCGATAAGGGGCCAGCTTGATGATGAGCGTGTCCGCAACAACGGCAATTGGGGGGCGGGTTCCTATAGAAGTCAGCTTTTTTCCCCCCTTGATAGAAGCACGAGCCGAAGCTATGCCATCATGTGATGCTGCAGTGGGGACGCTCAAAAACGGCTTTCCCTCCTCAAATGAGGCGAGCTTCGCCACATCAACACACTTTCCGCCTCCGACCCCGAGCATAAATTCGACATTTTTCCTTCTGGCGAGATTCCTCACGGCTTTGACAGTCTCCATATCTGATTTTTCAATAAGTATATAGCAGACCTTAAACCCTGAACTTTTCAAAGTGTCTCTAACTCTTGCTCCAGCAATTTCAAAAGTTTTCTCGTCAGCAATTATCATCGACCGCTTGCCCAAAGGCAACCTGCCGCAAACTTCGCCGATTTGATCGATAACCCCGGGGCCCATGAGAATTTCGCACGGCAGCTCAATCCGCTTTGGCTCTTTCACCGTTCCACCGATTCCAAATATCTGAATTCGAATCTATTAGAATCTTGGCAAGTTATTAAGGGCTTTGATGATGCTGTTAGTGGGTCAAAGTTAAATCGATAAAAGGACAACTGAAGACCAGCGTTTTTACATTCTCAAATAACTGCTGCACATGACTAAAAATTAAGTTTTTTACATACGTAAAGAAAATCTTTATATATGTCTTATTGGAAAAAATCTGGGAAGTGATTCAATTGAAGATAAAAAATGTAGATTTGGCGAAGCTTGAGGAGGAAAAACAAAAGTTTATTGAGAAAATCAGAAGCCTCAGCCCTACAGAATTTGATCCGCAAGCATGGGAGGAACTCAGGAAAACTGTTTACAGCCCTGACCCGCTTAATGTCGATGTGATAATAGACGACACGACGCTTAGAGAAGGTCTGCAAATGGCTGGAGTTGTCAGCCCGATTCCCCAAGACACGGTCCGCATTGCAACAATGTTAAGGGACATCGGCGTTGAGAGGCTGGAAGTACTCACCTACACGCGCTCCGATCAAGAGGCCATTAAATTAATGGTGGATGAGGGCCTGGGGGACATGCTCGCTGCTTGGTGCAGGGCAGCAAAGGAAGACGTGGACATTGCCTTAAAATTTGATTTTAAACAAGTGGGCATCTCTCACCCAGTTTCTTACATTCACTTTGAAAAATGGCCTGACAAGACGCTATCTCAACTGGTTGAAAGAATCGTTGAAACCGTAACATACGCGGTTGACCACGGTCTAAAAGTTTTCGTACACGGTGAGGATAGCACACGAGCTGACTGGAATTTTGAGAAATTTTTGATAAATTCTGTGGCAGATGCTGGCGCGAGCGTTTACCGAATCTGCGATACCATTGGCTACGGCAGGTCTGACCCAAATGCCCCCTTACCCTTTGGGATCCCTGCCAAAATTAGGAGCATAAAAGAGGAAACAAAAATTCCACACGTTGAAATACACGCTCATGACGACCTAGGCAATGCGGTGGAAAATACAATGGCGGCAATAAGGGCGGCTTCGGGGATCTACGATAAGATTTACGTTAGCACGACCTTCTTAGGAATAGGTGACCGCGCCGGCAATGCTGAGACGGAAAAAATCATAATGAATTGTTATATGCATCATGGAATGACCAAGTGGAATCTTAAGCCATTTAGGGAGCTGGCCCTTTTTATCGCATCCGCTCTTAAATACCACCTTCCAGTTAACAAAGCGATCGTGGGCGATGCTGCATTCGCGCATGAGTCTGGCGTTCACATCCATGGGGTCATGGCCCTCCCGCTTACATATGAACCATTTCCTCCTGAGCTAGTGGGTCAGAAAAGGACGATAGTCGTCGGGAAAAGATCAGGAAAGCATGGCGTTAGGGTCAAACTCGAGGAAATAATGAAGAGGGAGATCAAGGAAGATGACCCCAGACTCATTCAACTCGTCGAGATAATTAAGAATAAATTTGTCAACGGGGGGAGGAGGTACCCGATAAAAGAGATTGAATTCAAACAGTACGCGAGAAAGGCAGGATTCGAGGTAGACTAGTCGGATCGGGAAAAATATGGGCAAAACTATTGTTGAAAAGATACTCAGCAGGGCATCCGGCAAGAATGCATACGCAGGGGATATTGTTGTTGCCGCGGTTGATGCCGCGATGGCCCATGACGGGACAGCTCCCCTCGCTATCAAAGCCTTCAAGGAAATGGGGGGCAAAAAAGTCTGGAACCCCAATAAAATTGTTTTGGTTATAGACCACATAGCTCCTAGCGCATCAGAGGGTACCTCCTCGCTCCATGTGATGATGAGGGAATTCGCAAAAGAGCACGACATAAAGCTGTTTGACGTGGGGAGCGGGATTTGTCATCAGCTCATGCCTGAAGAGGGTTATGTGATGCCCGGATCTGTGGTTGTAGGAGCAGACTCTCACACCTGTACTTATGGCGCATTCGGGGCCTTCTCAACTGGCATTGGGTCAACCGAGATGGCGGCGGTGTTCATTTCAGGCAAACTTTGGTTCAAAGTTCCAAAAACTCTAAAATTTAGCATTGATGGGACAATCCCTCATTATCTTACGTCTAAGGACATCATCCTTCACATCATAGGTATAGTCAAAGCAGATGGGGCCGATTATAGGGCCGTCGAATTTTGTGGGCAAGCAGTTGAAAGAATGAGTATAAGCGACAGGATGACCCTCTGCAATATGGCGATTGAGATGGGGGCAAAGGCGGGGCTTGTGGGTACAGATGAGAAAACCCGCGAGTATTTTAGAGAACTTGGCGCGGATATTGAGACTGTAAAGAGCGACGAGGATGCAATCTACGAGGATGTTTTGAATTTCGAGGTAAGCGATCTAGAACCTCAGATAGCGTGCCCGAGCGCAGTCGACAATGTGAAAGCGGTTAGAGAAGTTGAGGGGGCGGAGATCGACCAAGTTTTTCTAGGAAGTTGCACAAACGGCAGGCTTGAAGATCTTTACCTAGCAGCGAAAATTCTGAAGGGAAGAAAAATTAAAGATGGTGTGAGAATGCTTGTCATCCCCGCCTCAAAGAGGGTGTATTTACAAGCCCTAAAGGAGGGCCTGATTGAGATCTTTTTGAGAGCAGGATGCGTGGTCTGCAACCCAGGATGTGGTCCCTGCCCCGGAGGTCACATGGGGGTTCTCGCCGCTGGGGAGACATGCCTCTCTACATCTAATCGGAACTTCGTGGGTCGAATGGGGAGCACCGAGGCAAAAATTTATCTGGCATCGCCTTTAACCGCGGCGGCATCTGCTATAACTGGCAAAATAACTGATCCAAGAATTTTTGGGTGAAAAAATGGTCAAAATTCAAGGCAAAGTCTGGAAATATGGAGATAACATTAATACCGACTTAATAATCCCTGGTAAGTACAAGTTTAAAACAGTGGACCTGAATGAACTTGCTAAACACGCTATGGAAGGAATCGACCCAAAATTCGCGGAACATGTTAAAAAAGGCGATGTAATAGTGGCCGGAAAGAACTTCGGATGTGGCTCAAGCAGGGAGCAGGCACCATTGGCGCTTAAATATGCAGGCGTGGGCGCAGTCATCGCAAAATCTTTTGCCAGAATTTTTTATAGAAATTCCATAAACGTCGGCCTCCCCATATTTGAAAGCCAAGAGATATACTATGCGACCGAAAACGGAGATATGGTTGAGATTGACTTGGAGAGTGGGTTAGCGCTAAACTTGACTAAAAAAAGATCATTTGCAACGAAACCTCTTCCTGGCTTTCTCTTAAAAATAATGCAGGACGGTGGACTTGTAGAACATTTTAAAAAGCGAGGAAGGTTTGAGTGGGACTAGTGGGAGAGGGCCTGAAATGCGAAAAGTTACGCTGATACCTGGCGACGGTATAGGGCCAGAGGTCATTGAGGCTGCAGTGAAATGCATAGAAGCTACTGGCGTTTCCATAGAATGGGAGAGGATAGATGCCGGAGAAAACGCTTTAAAGAAATTTGGCACTCCCCTTCCAGATGAGGTAATAGATTCCATAAGAAAAAACAAAGTGGCTTTAAAGGGGCCAATAACCACCCCTATTGGCTCAGGATTCCGGAGCGTCAACGTCGCTTTGAGAAAAGCGCTCGACCTTTACGCATGCGTAAGGCCCTGCAAGCTTTATCCAGGAGTAAGGTCGAAGTTCAGGCATGTCGATTTAGTTGTCGTGAGAGAGAACACGGAGGATCTTTACTCCGGGATAGAGTTCGCGGAGTCGCGGCCCGAAACGGGTGAATTCATCGATTTTCTTAAGGGAAGGGCTGAAATAAGGCGGGACTCAGCAATAAGTTTGAAGGTCATCTCTCGATTCGCCTCAGAAAGGATAATCCGGTTTGCTTTTAAGTATGCGCTAGAGAACAAGCGCAAAAAGGTTACAGTCGTACACAAAGCAAACATAATGAAATATTCCGATGGCCTCTTTTTAGAGGTGGCCAGAGAAATCTCCAAAGAATTCCCAAACTTGGAGTTTGAGGATAGGATTGTAGACAACATGTGCATGCAGCTGGTCCAGAAGCCAGAGTTATACGATGTAATAGTCGCTCCAAACCTTTATGGGGACATCATCTCAGACCTTTGCGCGGGCTTAGTCGGTGGTCTTGGCATGGCTCCAAGCGCAAACATTGGCGACGAAGCCGCAATTTTTGAGCCAACTCACGGAAGCGCCCCGAAATATGCGGGTTTAAACAAGGTCAACCCAACCGCGGCAATTTTGTCAGGAGCCTTGATGCTTAGGCATATAGGAGAAAACATCGCGGCACAAAAACTCGAAAATGCAGTCGCAAGTGTGATCTCAAAAGGCGAGCACGTTACATACGATCTCAAAGAGGACCCAGCGGACCCTACCGCCGTCGGAACTAAAGAAATGGCAGAGGCGATCATCAGAGAGATGCGGCGAACCTGACCGTCAAATCCCACCAACTTTTTGATAATGATTTGGAACTAAAATTTTGTTCCGAGCAAATGTTTTACAATCTCTCTTATCTCCCGCTGAACCTCTTCTACGCTTCTTCTCCCATCTATTACCTTTAAGCCCTTATCTCTCGCTATTTGCAGGTAGTTCTCTCTGACCTTCCTTTGAAGTCCGAGATCCCTTTCAAATTTGTCCAAATTCCCCCTTCTTTTCTTCCTTCGCATGGCGATTTCCACGGGCAGATCGATAATTATAGTCAGGTCTGGCTCTATTGCCCACCTGTTGATCTCCTCCAGCCAGCCCATCGGCAAACCCCGGGCATGCTGGTATGCAAGGGACGAATATACGTATCTTTCAGTTATTACGATTTTACCTGATTCTATGGCGGGTCTAACAACTTTAAAAATGTGTTGCATGCGATCTGCGGCAAAAAGCAAAGCCTCTGTTTCGACTGGAAGATAAAATTTTCCGGAAAGGGATTTTTTAATAATTCGCCCTATCGGATTGTCCGTTGGCTCATCAGTTATTAAGACTTCTAGCCCCATCGAGTTCAGCCATTTTTTTAAAAGCCTAGCATGGGTGCTCTTCCCGCATCCATCAATACCATCTATGCATAGAAAAATTCCTCTTCGCATTTGCTCCCGCATAAGTTTAAAATTTATGTATTTTAATCTTAGCGTCGGGAGTCTTTAACTTGACCCAAATGGAGCATTTATAAATACAGTATAAGCTCAACTGATATGGGATAGTTTTGAACTCAAATGAAGAGCTTGTAAAATTTCTGAAAAGGCAAATTGAGATAGAAATTAAAATTGTCAGTTCGCTGAATGGCGCGCTTTCCAAAATAGAGAACCCTGCTGTCAAAGGAGTTTTGAAGGGGATATCTTTGGATTCTGCCAAACATGCGGAGATGTATGATGCCGCCATTAAGTTGCTGTCTGGCGCAACTCCAGCCCTTTCCCAAGAACAGCTAGATGAGCAAAAGGAACTCGTGCAGAAACACATACGAATTGAGTCAGAACTTATTGAAAGACTCGAAAATGTCCTTAAAAACATCGATGACGAGAAAGTTAGACTCCTGCTAAACGCGATACTCTCTGATGAGAGGAGACACCATGAACTTCTGAAGAAAGTATTAGAGATCATCGTTCGCGGTGAAACAATAACAGAAGAGGACTGGTGGGATGTCTTATGGAGAGACGTCCCATATCATGGAGCTCCAGGCGGATGAACGCCTTTCAACTTCCAATAAAAGAGTTTTTGATATGGACGAGTGCAGAGTTAGTTGATTTTGTTGATTTGCACTGGCGAAACTTTTTTATCCCATCCGCTTAACTCTTTTGGAGAGCGATATTATGAAGATTGCTGAAGGAGCAGTCATTTTGGAACCTGGAAGCTCTATACGTTATGAAACTGGAAATTGGAGAACTTTTAGACCCGTCGTCGATCCCAAAAAGTGCACATCATGCGGGATATGCTGGCTTTACTGCCCAGACATCGCGATAGGCGTGATTCAAAAGGGCAAGCCCGCAGAAATAGACTACCGATATTGCAAGGGTTGCGGGATCTGCGCAAACGAGTGCCCGGTCAAAGCCATAACAATGGTCTCGGAGGAGAGAAGTTGAAAGAGGTAATCTCCGCGAATGAGGCAGCTGCGATTGCAGCGAAGCTGGCCAGAGTAAAAGTTATCTCCGCCTACCCAATAACTCCTCAGACTGCCATCGTTGAGAAACTCTCAGAATTCGTGGCGGACGGCGAGCTGGATGCCGAATTCATTAAAGTTGAATCTGAGCACAGTGCTTTGAGCGCATGTGTCGGTGCAGCCGCAGCCGGGGTGAGAACATTTACCGCTACGTCTTCTCAGGGATTAATGCTGATGAGCGAGATACTTTTTGTCGCATCCGGGCTAAGGCTACCGTTAGTCATGGCAAATGCAAATCGTTCGCTATCAGCGCCGCTCAGCATATGGTGCGATCAACAGGATTCATTCGCCGTCAGGGATAGCGGATGGCTGCAAATTTACTGCGAAAATAGCCAAGAAGTTCTTGACTCCATCCTGCAAGCATACCGGATCTCAGAACAGGCACTATTGCCAGTCATGGTTTGCTTTGATGGATACATTCTTACTCATACAGCAGAACCTGTCGATGTCCCGGATCAAAAAGAGGTCGATGAGTTTTTACCCCCTTATAAGTATCCCTACTCCTTGGACCCTGAGAAGCCTTTGACGATAGGTGCTGTTGGAGTACCCGAATATTACGAGGAGTTCAGGTACATGCTTCACGAGGCGGTGGCCGCATCTAGAGAAAAATTAGTTGAGGTCGATGAGGAGTTCGGCAGGCGCTTCGGAAGGAGATTCGGACTAATTGAGAGATATTTCAGCGACGACGCGGATATCGTCTTAGTAACTGCGGGCTCCCTGAGCGGCACGATAAAAGACGTAGTGGATGACTACCGAGCAAAAGGAGAATCCGTGGGTCACCTCAGGATAAGAGTGTTCAGACCGTTTCCATCGGATGATATAGTTGATGCTTTGAAAAACGCAAAAGTTGTTGCCGTGTTGGAGAAAGATATCTCTTTGGGCTATGGCGGCGCGATTTTCACGGACTTGGCAGCCGCCTTCGCAAATAGGGGCAGAAAACCTCCGCTGATGATAAACTTCATATGCGGCCTGGGTGGCAGGGATGTCTCGCCGATGGACATACGCGAGGCTGTGAGGCAGTCCGCGTCGGCTTTACAGGCGGGAGAGGTCAAGCGAAACGTTCGATGGCTCGGGCTCAGAGAAAAGATCTTGGGGTTGAGAGCATGAAGAAAATTTCCGAGGTAGAGCTTTTTGCATCCGGCCATCGCGCCTGCGCCGGATGCGGCTGTGTTCTAGCCATGAGACACATACTAAAGGCGCTAGGTAAAGATGTCATAATTAGCCAAGCCACAGGATGCATGGAGGTCGTCTCCACACTTTATCCTGAAACATCGTGGCGCGTTCCTTGGATACATGTTGCATTCGAAAACGCGGCCGCGGTCGCCTCCGGTGTTGAGGCGGCATTGAAAAAATTGGGCAAAAAGTGGATAAAATCGGTCGCGATAGCTGGAGATGGGGGCACCGCTGACATAGGCTTGCAGGCTCTTTCCGGCATGGTCGAAAGGGGGCACAACTGTCTCTTCATATGCTACGATAATGAGGCGTACATGAATACGGGCATACAGCGCAGCGGTCTAACTCCATTCGGGACATGGACGACCACGACTCCAATTGGCAGGGAAAGGCGGGGTGAGGATAGGCCTAAAAAAGACATCCCTGCGATAATCGCGGCCCACGGTGCACCCTATGTCGCAACGGCATCTGTGGCTTATCCCTTCGATCTCGTTGAAAAGGTCAAAAAAGCTGCGGCGATAGAGGGGCCAACCTACATCCAGATCCACGCGGCTTGCACGCCTGGCTGGCGCATAGATACCGCAAAATCCATCGAGGTCATGCGCATGGCAGTTTTGACAGGGGCGTGGATACTTTACGAGATAGAGAACGGAAAGCTTAAAGTCACGTTCAAACCGCCAAAGCGCAGGCCCGTGGCAGATTATCTAAAAATGCAGGGCCGATTCAGACATTTGACGGACGAAGAAATTGCTGGAATACAAAAAATGGTAGATGAGCAGTGCAAGCGATTTGGGATAGACTAAATCCAAATTTAGTGTAAACATGGTCACATGAGCGAATTAAGAACGAACCCACCAAAGTTATTGATATACGGTAATTAGCCCTATTCCCAGAAAATTTAGAAGGGTTCGCCTTGAACGCCAGAGCTGAGATCTCAGTAACGGGCGTGGTTCAAGGAGTTGGATTTAGGCCATTCATATATCGCCTTGCATTGCGGCTAAATTTGAAAGGGCTTGTCAGAAATATGGGCGACGCTGGCGTTCAGATTATCGTTGAGGGAGATAGAAAATCAATTGAAAATTTTTTAAAAGATATCAGAATAGAACACCCACCCCTAGCAATTGTCGAGGACATAAAAGTAGAATGGAAACCGCCTACAGGAGAGTTCGTGACCTTTAAAGTGGAAAAAAGCGAAATATCCGGATTAGGATCTCTCTCATCAGTTCCACCAGACATCGCTCTCTGCGATGACTGCCTTAGAGAAATGTTAGATCCAAAAGATCGAAGATATCTTTATCCATTCATCACGTGCGTCAACTGTGGTCCGCGTTTCACGATTATCGAAAGTCTGCCTTACGATCGTCCCAAGACCTCAATGGCCGATTTTCCCCTTTGTGAAAAATGTTTAAATGAATACTCTGACCCAAACGACAGGCGCTATCATGCCGAGCCGACATGTTGTCCGGTTTGCGGGCCGACATTAGAGTTATACAGCTCGAACGGCGAAAAGATCGATAGCAAAGATCCGGCACGTGAGGTAGCAGGTCTTCTCGATGGCGGTTTTATTGTGGCGATCAAAGGAATCGGCGGAATTCACATAGCTGCAAAGACCACTGATGACGAAGTCATAGCAAGGCTCCGAAAAAACTTTAATCGACCCTACCAGCCCTTCGCTGTTATGGCAAAAAATCTTGAGGCGGTTAAAAAGTTTGCAAAAGTAAATGAGATCGAGGCGAGTTTGATTACATCCCATCGCCGCCCAATTGTCGTGCTCCAGCGCTCTGAAAATTTTATGCTTTCGGAACTCATCGGGCCAGGTTTGGATTCGATAGGTGTGATGCTTCCCTATAGCGGAATCCACCATCTTATTCTAAACTACTGCAGGGGGCCTGCCTACATAATGACTAGCGCTAATCTTCCAGGTCTTCCGATGATCATAAAAAACGAGGAGGCTCTTCAAAAATTAAGGGGGCTGGTGGATTACCTCCTGCTACACAATCGCAGGATAGTTAACAGGTGCGATGACTCGGTAGTCAAAGTAATTGAAAGCTCCACAACCTTCCTAAGGAGATCAAGAGGTTATACGCCCGACCCCTTACCATTAAAATTTAAGAGCAGATTAAACGTACTAGCGGTCGGAGCAGAATTGAATAACACCGCTTCCCTTCTGACGGATAATAAGTGCTTCATCACTCAGCACGTGGGGGACACCACAAAAATTGAGACCCTTGAGTACTTACAGTCAGCAATAACAGCGCTCATGCGACTTTTGAATATCGAGCGAATCGATCTCGTTGCCCATGATTTGCACCCCAATTACGCCACAACTAGGCTTGCATTCAAACTTGCGAAGGAATTCGGGGCGGAAACTCTCGGTGTTCAGCACCACTATGCCCACCTTTGCTCGCTTATGGCTGAGCATGGTTTGGACGAAATTGTAGGAATTGCCGCGGATGGTGTGGGTTATGGACAAGATGGGACTGCTTGGGGAGGGGAGGTGATTTTAGCGGACATGAACTCCTTCAAACGCTTAGGGGGGCTGATGAAACAGCGCATGCCTGGTGGAGATCTAGCTGCACAATTCCCTGCGAGGATGGTGGCCGGCATGCTCTGGGAGATCTTTGAGCCTGATGAAATTAGAGCGCTCTTGGAGGGGTTGTGCTTCGATGGCTTCAGACATGGCAAACTTGAAATAGATGTCTTAATTCACCAGCTTGATAAGAACATAAACGTTCCTTTGACGAGCAGTTGTGGCAGAGTGCTCGATGCCGTGGCATGTGTACTGGGAGTATGCAATTTTCGAACTTATGAAGGCGAGCCCGCAATTAAGCTTGAGGCAGCGGCTAACGAAGGAAAAGCTGATTTGGTTAAAATAAGACCTTCATTCAAAAGTGTGGATGGCTTTGAGGTCGTTGACACCTCCAGGGTGTTGGGTGATGTAATCGAAGCTCTTCGATCTAATTTGCCCAGAAAACACATAGCTGCAGCCGCGCAAGAGGCAGTGGCAAAGGGTTTGGCGGACCTAGCGATAGAGGCGGCCGAAAAGGAGGGCATAAAGGTGATAGGGGCTTCAGGAGGGGTATTCTATAATCGCGCAATTACTTCCTCAATTAAAAAATCTGTGGAAAGAGCTGGTTTGGCATTTGTAATGCACAGAGTTTTGCCTCCTGGTGACGGATGCATATCCGCAGGGCAAGCGGTCCACGCATCCCACCGGTGCGATTAATACTTAAATGAGAGAAAATAAGCGGGGTAGACATTGGGGGATGTTTACGGCTGAACTTGAAAAATTAATAGCACTGGCAATCTTTAGCGTCTGTTTTTTTCTAATACTTTTAAGAAGAATTAAAATTTCCTACGTATCCTTAGCGTCGGCCGCGACTTTAATAGCGTTAGGAATTGTGACCCCTGAAGAAGCATTTTTTAAAGCAATTAACTGGGACGTGTTGGGGATTTACTGGGGCTTTGGGATGCTCTCGATAGCTCTAAGCGAGAGCAAGGTCCCTGCACTCATAGCTATAAAAATAATCCACCGGGCAAAGGATGAGCGGCATGCAATATTTTACATTTCCGCTCTAGCGGCATTTTTGTCAAGTTTCATGCCGAATCCCGTCGTAGTCATCATGCTCGCACCCATCGCCATTGAAATTGCGAATCGTTTGAAGTCATCTCTTTTCCCATACTTGGTTTCCTTAGCGATTAGCTCTAACGTGGTGACCACCGTGACAATGATTGCAGATCCGCCCGCGATAATTTTGGCGATGAAGACGGGCATGAAGTTTTTCGATTTTTACTTATTTAAGGGAAGAATAGGTCTCGGGGCGATATCCTTGTTCGGCGTCATAGCCGCTCTCCTCATGCTCCTATTTCAGTTTAGAAACATGAGAAAAAATGTTGAAATTGAAGAGGAGAAAATTAAAGTTACCTATGCCCCAACCATGCTTTTTGTGGCTGGAATACTCGCTCTTGCCTTTGCTCCATTATCTCCTGGCGCGGTGGGTCTTTCTATCGGTCTGATATCTTTGTTAGTTGGCAGGAAAATTTTCAAGCGAATGTGTTTAGAGTTCGACTGGGACACTATCCTTTTCGTCGTGGGCATATTTATCGTAATAAGTTCGCTGGAGATAACGGGCATCCTGAGCGATTTTGTTAACTGGTTCGCTAGTTTAGGTATCAGAAATTCAAGCTTGGTCCTTGCGGTGTTGGTTTGGGTGTCGGTCGCCCTTTCCTCATTCATAGACAACGTGCCTTACACCGTTCTGATGATCCCTGTGTGCACCGAGCTTGCCTCCGCAATGGGGGTCAGCCCATTTCCGTTTTTATTTGGCATGCTTATCGGGACTGGCATAGGGGGGAACATCACGCCAGTTGGTGCAACGGCCAACGTGATCGCGTGTGGCATGTTAGAAAAACGAGGATACAGAATAAAGTTGAAAGAGTACTTAAAGATTAGCTTGCCTTTCTCGGTGATAGCAGTTCTCGTGGCACATTTATTGCTTCAGCTCACCTGGCTTTGATTGAAAACCCGTGGGAAAATTTCTTGCAGGTTCGCTTTGACATTCAATCATGACTCCGAAAATTATAAAAACCTCCAATCGGCGACTCGGCGACCATAAATAATTTATAAACTGCAGTTCATCTTTGACTGAATCGAAATATCCAGAGGTTGAAAAAATGTATTTCAGTCTCCAAACGCCGGAGCTGGAATTAAGGCTGAGACTTGAAGATCTCAACAAAATCCGGATCCATGAAGAGGTAATACCGAAGATGCTCGAGGAGCTTGTTGAGGCGATAAAGTCAGATAAAATTGCAAAGCACCCCATCTTGGTCGATCTGGACACACTCGTTGCCCTAGACGGGATGCACAGGATAGCAGCGTTCGAAAAACTTGGATTCAAGTACATCCCGGTTTGCATGGTGGACTACAAAAGCCCAAAGATCAAGGTCGGATGCTGGTATCGCGTTATTAAAGGAAAATTTGACGCCGAAGAGACTTTAAACGCTCTCGAAAATCTCGGACTCGAAGTTGAAAAATCTTCTGTTGAAGAAGTTTTAAATGCACTTGCGCTCAGGCACACCACCGCAGCCTTTAGAACTAAAAATTCCTGTTATGCGCTAAAAAGCGACGCGCGCGAAATAAGGGAAATCTATAATTGGGTGGGCGAAATCGAAAAAACGCTCAGAATATCCGGGTTGAAGATCTCCTACGAAACAGAGGCCGACTCTGAAAATATGTTAACCAGAAAAGAGGCGGATGCTGTACTCATGATGCCTGCGGTAAAGAAGGAAGAAGTAATAGAAGCTGGCATTTCCGGGAATGTCTTCGCCCATAAGACGACGAGACATGTGGTGCCAGCGAGACCCATGCATGTAGATGTCCCCATAGAGTGGCTTGAGGAGGGTGACTTAATCGATATAAATGAAAAACTTGTGAAATATCTTTCCCAAAGAAAAGTGCAACGCTTACCCCCGGGAAGCCTCTACGAGAGCAGGAGATACGAAGAAGAGCTCTGGATATTTGAGTGAACTACCTCCAGCCTTCGCGAGGGCCTAGCATTTTATCCATTGTCCCTTCGGCGATCGCCTTTTTCAGCGAAAATGTCTTCAAAAGGTTCGCCGCATCTCCATTTCATGAGGAGCTTCCCGACGGTAAAGATAAAAATTCATTGGGCAAGTAGTCATTGAGGCGCGAAAATGGGCTTTGGAATAGGATTTGGGAAAGTTATCCTTTTCGGGGAACATTTTGTCGTTTATGGTTTGCCTTCCATAGTTTCAGCAATTGACAAGAAGACCACCGCTTTAGTAGAAATTGGAAATGGGCCGGGATGGTCCTTGGAAGACCGCAGACCCGAAACCCCTGGTTACAAAAAGGAAAAACTGGAGCAACAGCGAGAATCAATCGCCAAAATACTTAAGGCTGCAGGGGTAGATCCCTTGAAAACTCCTATCAGGATAATCTTGGGCGGAGACCTTGTAGCTGCGAGCGGAATAGGGGCGAGTGCAGCATCGTGCGTCGCTATTGCTAGAGCTCTCTCGGACGAGTTCGGTTTAGGATATTCGGACGAAAAAATTAACGAGATAGCATACGAGGGAGAGCGCGCGTATCATGGGACTCCATCCGGTGTGGACAACACCGCTGCAACCTATGGGGGGCTACTTTGGTTTGTACGCGGGAAGCCCATCGAACGAATTTCGATAAAACAACCGGTCGAGATAGTTATGGGGAACACGGGGATCGTTGCTAATACCGAAGCAGCCGTGGCGGGAGTGCGCGCGAGAAAACAGAAGTACACTGAAAAATACGACGAAATTTTCAGAGAGGCAGAGAGATTGGCTTACTCGGCGAGAAAAGCACTTATTGATTATGATCTCAGGAAGGTTGGGAGGCTAATGGATGAGAACCACAAATTGCTACAGGAGATTGAAGTTTCATGCAGAGAATTGGACTTTTTGGTCGAACTGGCTAGGGAGAATGGAGCATATGGGGCGAAGATGACGGGAGGAGGGTTGGGTGGTAACATGGTGGCTCTGACCCCGGGTGAAGATCTCCAAGAAAGGGTGGCCAAAGCCATCGAAAAGGAGGGGTTCGAAGCATTAAGGACAAGAATTGGGGTAGTATCATGAATTTTAAAGAATTTATATCGCTTTTGGATCAAAAGGGGCTACTTTTGAAAATTGAGAAGCAGGTGGATGTAAAGTATGAGATCTCCACCTTAATGCGAATGCTCGACGGTAGACCGATTCTTTTCAAAAATGTCAGGGGATTCTCCATTCCCGTGGCGGCAAACCTTTGTTCATCGCGCGGGCTCATCGCATTGGGTTTGGGCGTGAAAGAAGGGGATCTGCTTAGCAAATTGACAGAGGCGATCGATCACCCGACTGAGCCTGAGGTGGTGGAGGCAAGTGGTTATGAGGAGATAGACGCAGACCTTTCAAGGCTCCCGATTTTGACTCACTACCCTTTTGATGGCGGACCTTACATAAGTTCGGGGGTGGTTATAGCAAGCGATAGACAGTTAGGGATAAATGCGTCTTACCACAGGATGATGGTTATTGAAAAAGATAAGGTCGCTGTCAGAATTCTACCCAGACACTTCGAGGAATTTCTAAACAGAGGAAACAAAGAGTTTGCGGTATGCATTGGCAACCCCATACAAGTCCTCCTTGCCGCCGCTGTTTCAGTTGATTTAGGGGTAAATGAACTTGGCATTGCTAACACCCTCTCACAGACAAATTTGATCGAGCTCGGCGGGCACAGGGTGCCAGAGGCTGAAATAGTGATGATAGCTGAGATGACCGAAGAGCTACATGATGAGGGGCCATTTCTCGACCTGACTGAAACTCCAGATATCGTGAGAAAGCAGAGGGTGGCGAGGATAAAACGCATATTTGTGAAGGAGGATCCGGTTTATCAAGCCCTGCTCCCGGGAGGACTTGAGCACAAGACTTTAATGGGTATGCCTAGGGAGCCCACCATATTTAGGGAGGTAAACAAAGTCTGCGAGTGCAAGGACGTTTACGTAACCCCTGGTGGCTGTTCTTGGCTGCATGCTGTAGTTAGCATAAGGAAAAGGAGCCATGAAGACGGCAAAAAGGCAATAGAGGCTGCCTTCAGGGGGCACAGATCGCTTAAGCACGTTTGGGTGGTAGACGAAGATATAGATATTCACAATCCCCACGAAGTTGAGTGGGCGATGGCAACCAGGTTTCAGGGTGATAGAGACATCGTAATGAAGAGGGAGCCGGGCTCATCGCTTGATCCTTCCTCTGACCTTAAAACGAGGATGACCACAAAAATGGGTTTTGATCTAACTATACCTTGGGATCGAGATCCAAAAGATTTCAAAAAGCCCCAGCCCCCGCTGAGGCTTGACCTTAAAGAATATCTGGGGTGAGATTTTTGTATCTTACTAGGGAAGAGGAAAAAATGCTCAGGGGAGAGTACGGAGAGGTTATCGAGAGGTCATTCAGGCTTCTGGTGAGGTTAGGGGAAATTTATGGAGCCGATCGAATGATTCCAGTGAGTTCAGTCCAAGTTGCTGGAGTCTCCTATAAATCAATTGGGGATCCTGGCCTGGAATTTTTAGAGGACTATGCTAGCAAGGGGGCGAGGGTAAGGGTCCCGACCACGCTGAATCCCCCGGGAATGGACTTAGAGGATTGGGAAGATTTTGGGATCCCGGCTGACTTCGCTGAAAAACAGATGAGGATAATCGACGCATTCAGGGAGATGGGCGTCATGTTGACCGCGACTTGTACCCCTTATCTAGTCGGTAACTTGCCAAGGTTTGGGGAGCACATTGCTTGGTCAGAGTCCTCAGCGGTTTCTTTCGCAAACTCCGTGATTGGAGCAAGAACGAATAGGGAGGGAGGTCCATCTGCTCTCGCCTCCGCCATATGCGGGCTCACACCAAATTATGGTCTTCACTTAGATGAGAACAGAAAGCCCAACTTTTTGGTAAAAGTGAGCGTGGAACTCAAAAGCAACTCTGATTTTGGCGCGCTGGGGTGTTACGTGGGAAATATCGTCAAAAACGGGATCCCATATTTCCGAGGGATAAAAAATGCTGATGTCGATCAATTAAAATCCCTCGGTGCAGCGATGGCGGCGTCTGGGGCGGTCGCGCTTTATCATGTGGATGGCATAACACCTGAAGCTAGACTTATGGATATCAGCGGACTCCAGACAATTGAGTTCGGAGAAGAAGAGCTTAAAGAGACATATGAAAAGCTGAACACTGGAAATGACCCAGACATAATCATTTTAGGCTGCCCTCATGCATCGCTTAGGGAGATATCCTCTCTCGCCGGTAAGCTCAAGGGAAAAAAATTGAAAAAAAGAGTTTGGATTTGTACCTCAAGATTTACCAAGGAGGCTGCGAAAAAAATGGGGCTGGTTGAAATTATTGAAAAAGCAGGAGGAAGAGTCGTTGCAGATACTTGCATGGTAGTCTCACCAATTGAGAGGATGGGATTCAAGACAGTGGGGGTCGATTCCGGGAAGGCCGCAAATTATCTGCCCGGATTTTGCAAGCAGGCCGTAGTATTCAAGAGCGTTGATGAACTTATAAGGGAGGCTGTTTTATGAGGGGGAGGATGATAAGTCCCGGTAAAGCCGAGGGCGAGGCCCTAGTTTCAAAGGAGCCCATTGGGTTTTATGGCGGGGTGGACCCAAAGACTGGGATTGTGATAGAGAGGGGCCATGAGCTTGAGGGAAAGTGCATAAAGGACAAAATCTTGGTTTTTCCCCATGGAAAGGGCTCAACTGTGGGCTCATACGTGATTTATGGGTTGATGAAGAACGGAGTCGCACCTGCGGCTATTGTAAACAAGGAAACGGAGACTATAGTCGCGACAGGCGCAATACTGGCGGGCATTGCGTGTGTTGACGGCGTAGATATAGAGAAGATAAAGACTGGAGATAGGGTAAGGGTCAATGCGGACGAAGCCACGGTTGAAATTGTTGGATAGCTGTAATTAGATTTTTTAAAAGAAGTTTTAGTTACCAAGCCGTTCCAGAAAAGGTTATCTCCTACGCTCGCTAAATTAAAAAGATGCGTATGACCAACTTCATTTATCTTATCGGGCCGGCGGGATGTGGGAAGTCGACTTTAACTTCAGTTTTGTTCGACGCCTTAAAATCATATGAGATCAATTCCCTCGTCGTAAACTTAGATCCTGGGGCGGAGTGGCTTCCTTACACGCCCGAAATTGACATCCGTGTTCACGTCTCCCTCTCGGAGGTCATGAGGGAGTTTAAGCTCGGGCCAAATGGAGCCCTGGTGGTGGCAGTAGATCTTGTGGTCAACCACATTCCGCATCTAAAAGAACTTATCAATGCATCGCGCCCAGATTACGTGATCGTCGACACCCCGGGACAAATGGAACTCTTCGCCTTCAGGGAAACAGGCCCAACGGTCATGAACAGTTTAAACCCGGGCGGAAGTTCGCTTGTGCTTTTTCTGATAGATTCTTTTTTTGCTAGGAGGGCAAGCTCTTTTATTTCTATGCTTATGCTTGCAACTTCCGTGCTAACTAGATTTAGGTCCCCCCAAATTAATGTATTAACAAAGGTCGATACATTGGACCCCGAGCGCATAGAAAGAGCTATTAACTGGGCCAGCAGACGCGACGTGCTGCTTGAGGATGTGGCACAGGAACCAAACCCTCTCAGCAGGGAAACCGCCATGAATTTACTCCATGCGGTGGAAAAAGTCGGATTCGTTGGGGAGCTCATTCCGGTATCTGCCCTTGATTTCAAAGGCGTTGTAGAACTCATAAGTGCAATTGAAAATGTATTTGCGACAGAGGGGGAGCTGGATTTGGGTAAAGATCTGGAAGGCGATTAGTCATGGTGGAGTTCAATCGAAGCTCAAATGCGGTAAATGAACGTTATGGATATTCTCTTTTATTGGTTCAATTTGAACAAGTGTTTCCATGATCGAACTAATTTTGCTCGCCATTACGTCGTTAATCGTTGGCTTTTCCGGGGCTATAGTCCCAGGGCCAGTTTTTGCGTTAACCGTTTCGGAAAGCGTAAAAATAGGATTCATCGCTGGGCCACTTATAGTGGCTGGCCACATCATAATTGAAGCAATCGTGATTGTGGCATTAATTTTAGGCTTGGGGCCAATTTTAAATACTGGGGCCACGGTCATCATCATAAGCTTTTTTGGGGGGCTCATGCTCGTGTGGATGGGCCTTAGGCTCGTCACCACCTCCTTTAAAAAACAAGTTGAGCTCACGTGTGAAAATAAACCCCCGAGCAAAAAGTACACCACAGCTTTAGGAGGCATAATCCTTAGCGTCTCCAACCCATACTTTTTTGTATGGTGGGCGACAGTTGGAGGTTCATTGCTTGTGAGGGGAATGGCAGTAGGTTTGGCAGGGGTTATCGCATTTGCATTAGGTCACTGGGCGTCGGATCTATCTTGGTATAGTTTTGTCTCGCTATGCGTTTCTAGGGGCAAAAAATTAATGGGGGCCAAAACGTACAGGATAATACTGCTTGCGTGCGGGGGTTTTCTTTTAGTTTTAGGGGCAATATTCTTGAAGGGGAGCTTCTTTACTTAGTTTCAAGCTTGAGCGCAGTCGATCGGAGAAAACTTACGCAACCGTTATCTCAATTCTATCCTTGTTTTTCCCTATCCTCTCCCTTTTCACGATTTTCATCCTCCCGATTTCCTTTATGTTTTTCACGTGTAGCCCGCCGCATGGAATTTTTACCATCTCGTCGATTTGCGTCCATCTAAAATTAGGTTTATCCGGATCCCACCAGATTTTTACCTCCGCCCCCTTCTCGATAAGCTCATTGCATTCGTCCTCTATTTTGGTCCTAAGCTTAGCATTAATTGAGCCGTTGAGATGGATGTCCACCCTAGATTTCTCCTCACCTACATTTGACCCTACCACAAGAATGTTCTGACCCAAAATTTTCCCGCAAACGCTGAACAAAAGGTGAAGGGCGGTGTGCATTCTCATTAGCCTATATCTCCTTTGCCAATCTATTCTCGCTTTGACCACATCCCCCTCTTTAAACGTCGGGTCCTTGTCAAGGACATGAACCACTTCGCCCCCCACGCTTCTTACGTCTATAACGCTTATTTCGTCAATAACTCCCGTATCGGCTGGCTCCCCAGCTCCTTGCGGATAAAAAATTGTTCTATCTAAAATTATATTCTTTCCATCTATCCTAATGACCTTTGCCTCAATTTCCTTCATATACGCATTTTCATAGTAAAGCTTCATTTAGATCTCTTCTTTGGAAATTACATTAGAGGATAATAGCACGCCACAAAATGTCCGCCCTTCATCTCTTCCAGAGGGGGCATTTCCTTTTTACACCTTTCTTTGGCGTAAGGACATCTCGGCTCGAACCTGCAACCAGGGGGAGGGTTAACTGGACTGGGCACCTCTCCGGAAAGCACTATCCTTTTCCTTTTGGCCTCTGGGTCCGGAACTGGAATCGATGAGAGGAGCGCGCGAGAATAAGGATGTAGTGTTTTCCTGAACATTTCCTTTTTTTCGGCCATCTCCACAATTTTTCCTAGGTACATTACTGCTACCTTATCGGCGATGTACCTTACAACATTTAGATCGTGGGTGATGAAAAGATAGGTCAAATTAAAGTCCCTCCGTAAGTCCTGAAGTAGGTTGAGGATTTGTGCCCGTACAGATACATCTATGGCGGAGGTGGGCTCATCCAAAACGACAAAATCCGGATTCGTGGCAAGCGCCCTTGCGATGGCTATCCTTTGCCTTTGGCCCCCACTGAACTCGTGCGGGTAGCGGAGCATGTGGTCTTCGGTAAGTCCGACCTTATACAGTAACTGGAGAACCCTTTCCTCAACTTCAGCCCCGCTTGAGATTTTGTGGACTATTAGAGGTTCGCCAACGATGTCCTTGACGAGCATTCTCGGGTTAAGGGAGGAAGTTGGATCCTGATAGACAATCTGCATTCTTCTCCTCATCTTCCTCAATGCTTTTCCCTTTAGCTTTGCGAGGTCATATTGATGGAGCAGAGCTTTTAATCTCTCCTGGCCGCCGTTTGAGTTCTCAAGCCTGCTGATTTCATTTTTGATATCTTCAGGAACATCAAAAAAGATGTGTCCTTCGGTGGGGTCAAGCAATCTTATCATCGTTTTGCCGAGGGTGGTTTTTCCGCAGCCTGATTCGCCCACTAGAGAGAAACACTCACCTCTATCTATGGCTATATTTACTCCATCCACAGCCCTGACATCGCCTACTCTCCTCTTGAACACGCCCCCTGTGATCGGGAAATATTTTTTAAGCCTTTGGGTTTCCATCAGGACGCTCATGTTATCGCCTAATACAGGTGACATGCTACCCAGTGCTTTTTCCTTACCTCCTTTAACTCAGGCTTTATCTTAGAGCATATGTCCATCCTCTTTGAGCACCTCGGATGAAACCTGCATCCTGGAGGGGGATCGACGAGGCTAGGGATGGTGCCCTCAATCGGCTTTAGCCTCTTGGCTCTTGGGCTTGGGATCGCCTCCAGCAGGGCTATTGTGTATGGGTGCAAAGGATTTTCGAAAATTTCTCTCACGTTTGCCAGCTCAACTATATTGCCCGCGTACATTACCCCAACGCGATCGCACATCTCAGCGATTATGCCAAGGTCGTGGGTGATAAAAAGCACTGAGGAGCCATATTCCCTCTTCAATTTTCTTATAAGGTCTAATATCTGTGCCTCTACAGTTACATCTAGGGATGTTGTGGGTTCATCCGCAATCAGGAGCTTTGGGCTACACGCAAGGGCCATGGCAATAACAACGCGTTGCTGCATCCCTCCGCTAAGCTCATGCGGATATCGATCGGCGACGCCCTCGGGATTAGGTATTTCCATATCCCTAAGAATTTCGACAACTCTTTTCCTCATCTCGCTTTCAAGCCTTTTTCTAAAATTCTTTATAAAGGGGATTTTTTGGCATGCTCTAACCTGTAATGAGCTAGGATTTTTTAACATCTTCGCGTAGATTTTTACCTCCTGTTCCAAAACCCACTTTCTGAAGCCCTGCCTCCTCCTTTTTGCATCCTCAATCTCGCTTTCGAGCTTTTTCAACACTTCCTTTATTAGCTCCTCCCGCCTGTGGATCCAGAATGATTCAGAGATCTGGTCATAAACGGTATAAACTGGATTCAAAGCCGCGCTAGGTTCTTGAAAAATCATTGAAATGCTATCTCCCCTGATTTTCCTCATGAATTCCTCGCCCTGTTCAACTAGGTTTAGCATTTTTCCCTGCTCCCTGAATAGGATCTTCCCACTTTCTATTTTCCCAGGGGGAGGGACAAGGAGCATTATCGAAAATGCGGTGACGGATTTCCCGCTGCCGGTTTCACCCACTAGCCCAAGCGTTTCTCCCTCCTCTATGTCGAGGTTAACGCCTTCCAAAGCCTTGACCACTCCCTCGTACGTATAAAACCTTACGATCAAATCTTTAATGCCGACAAGTTTTGGCAACTTTATCTCCTCCTCAGCTTTGGATCCAAGATGTCCCTGAATGCATCGCCTAGCAGATTCCAGCCCAGGACGAAGAAAAAGATGAAGAGCCCGGGGATTACCACCGTGTACCAATAGGCCAATGGCTCACCTGGAGGCCCCACAATCCAGTTTCTTGAAAAGCTCGCCATTTGTCCCCAGTCTGCGTAACCTACTGGTGCCCCAAGTCCGAGAAAGCTTAACGCTGCAGCTACAAGCACGACAGCACCCATATCTAGCGAAGCCATGACCAAGATGGGATATATTGAGTTTGGGAGGACATGTTTGACAATAATCCTGAAGTCTGAGCTCCCTATAGACTTCGCCGCCTCAACATAGTCCTCCTCTCTAACAGTCAAGACCTCGGCCCTGATCAGCCTAGCGTAGCTTGGCCACCAGACTAAGATCAACGCTTTCATCACGCTGTCCAAACTTGCGCCGAATGCCGTGACGAAGGCCATAGCAAGAATGAGGTGGGGGAAAGCAAAAAATATGTCCGTGATGCGCATAATTATTTCGTCGATTATTCCTCCATAGTATCCGGCTATGCTTCCCAATATTATGCCTATGACCACGGTTGCTCCTACCACCATCAAGGCCACCGTGAAAGCGGTTCGTGTTCCCCAGATAACCCCATAATAAATGTCAAATTGTCCCTCAGTTGTGCCGAACTGATGCTTTTCACTCGGAGGCCTAGGAGTCGGGCTGAACCCGTCCCTTGGAATCCTGTAAGGTTTATCTGGGTACTCGGGAGGCGCGAGAACTGGCGCTAGAATGGCTATTATGGCGAAGAAGAGGATTATGGCTATCCCAACGATGGACAGAGGACTTCCCCTGATCCTCCTCAATGAAAATTTGAGCTCTTTAATCCTAGGCTGGATGTTCGTCTTGAACCTCTGCCATCTGGTCTGCCTTTTCATAAACTCACCCTAGTCTTACCCTTGGGTCGATATACGCGTAAAGCAAATCAACGATGAGGTTTGTGATCACCACAACGGTCCCTATAAAAAGGACGAATCCAAGCACTGCGGGGATGTCAAGTTGAATTGCGGCATTAACTGACCACCACCCCAATCCCTTATAATTAAAGACCGTCTCGGTGATGACGGCCCCAGCAAGCAAACCGGCGACCAAATAACCTGCGACAGTGATGATTGGGATCATTGCATTCTTTCTCGCGTGTTTATTGATGACGGTTTTCTGATCAAGACCCTTGGCGCGGGCTGCCATGATATAGCCTTTTCCAAGAGCCTCCAACATGCTGGAGCGGGCGATCCTCATGACGAATGCTATGTTCACGACCGTCAACGTCGCCACCGGCAGCACAAGATGCTTTAAAGCGTCCATTAGAACCCAAAGCTGCCCGTTTAGGATCGCATCTAAAGTGTTGATTCTTGTGTACCTTATAAAAGCTGTGGAATTTACAAATGCATCCACGCTTGTGCTTAATCTTTCAGGCGGGAAAAGCCCTGTAAAAAAGCCGTAGAATATCATTAACAGCATTAACCCAAGCCAGAATGTCGGCAGGGAGTAGCCCGCTATAGCCAGGCTTCTTGTTACGTGGTCAACAGGTTTATCTCGATTTACGGCGGAAATTACTCCTAATCGGATCCCTATGAAGATTGTGATGGGCACGGCGAAAATAAAAAGTTCGATGGTCGCAGGGAGAAAGTAAAAGAGGGCATCAGCCACTGGCATATTTATGGACTTTGAATATCCCAAATTGCCTTGCAGGACTTCAGTTATCCAGTAATAAAATTGGACATAAACAGGGTCATTCAAGTGGTATTTTTCAATTATGCTTTGAACGCTTCTCAATTGCTTTGGATCCCTGACGTACAGCGCAGCCCTCTGCACTGGATCGAAGAGCTGTAAGATCGTAAAAATTAGAAAGATAATGCCGAGTAGAACAGGGATGAGAAGTAGGAGCCTTCGTATTATGTAGCTTCTCATTTCCAAAGGATACCCTCTTATTTACTACTGGGGCATATATTAATAATTTTGCAACGATTATTTCTAAAAAATAAAAAAGGGAAGGGACTCAATAACCCTTCCATACTGGATAGTAGTAACCCCCCATGGGTTCTCCGGGGATAATTGGGTTGTAGTACCATCCCTGTACCCAATCACGCTCATAGTGTCTTCCTAGCGCCTGAACTGTCGGAATTCCTGGGACATCTTCATGATATATTTTCTGAAGCTCGTAGTATATCTCGCGCCTTTTTTCTGGGTTCGTCTCCGCGATTCCTTTGTTGATGAGCTCATCTACAGTGGGATTGCTGTAGTGCTGAAATGCAGCATATGCGCCACCGCTGTGCATAAAGGGTTGTACAAAGTTATGCGGATCAGGGTAGTCCGCGAGCCAGCCGATAATGAACATCGTCAGCTTGCTCCTCACCATCTCTCGCAAGTAAACAGGCCAGTCTCTGTTCACGACATCAATTTCAAATTTTGGATTCAATTTTTCTATGTTTTTCTCAAAAATTTCCGCCGCGATCCTTCTAGGCTCATTGCCAGTGTTGTACAATATAGTCAATGTAAATCCGTTTTCCCATAGCGCACCGTTAAATGCCTTTTTGAAGTGCTCCTCAGCTTTTTTGAGGTCAAGGGAGTATTTCTCTTGGTTCGGGTTATAAAACGGCAGCCCCTCGACTACAGGGCTCGCTGGCTGAATACCCTCGCCAAGTACAGCGTCTCTTATAAAAGTGTCCCAATCAAAAGAGTAAGCGAATCCTAACCTAACATCCTTGTCCTTAAAGAAGTCCGGTGGGATACCCTTGCCGTCTAATTTACCTGAGCCTATCCAAGTGCTTGTTGGATCTATTTCAAACGTGAAGAAAATCGCATCAACTGCGAGGGTCGGCAGGTCTTTCACATATCTTACGCCCTCCGCGCCTTCCAGTTCCTTTATGTTGGCCCTAGGTACATAGACTAGGTCCGCATCTCCAGCGAGAAACATTAGCTTCCTGTCGGTCCATTCGTCAACCCTCTTTATAACAATGCTTTTAAGTTTTGCAGGCGCTCTCCAGTAGGCGTCGTTTCTTGTAAGTACAACTTGCACGCCGTGTTCCCATCTGTCCAGCTTGAATGGCCCAGTGCCATTCATTTTTTCTTGAAGCGGTGGAACCTCTGGGTTGTTGTATTTTTCCCAATTTTCAGCCGTCCCGGGCCAATCTCCTTGAGCTATGCACCATTCCTTGTCCACTATTGAAGACCAGCTCTGAGCGAGAATTTGTAAGAACGGTGGATACGGCTGCTTGAGGTGGAACACGACATAATCACCCTCAACCTCTACTGCCTTATCTATGTCTTCAAACTTAATCGCAATATTTCCCTCTTCATCTCTAGTTGAACTAACCCCTATTCCGAACAATGGCTCAAGGAGCATCCAAACTGGGCCCCCATCTCTGTCCTGGACAATGGCTCTCTCAAACGAATATTCCACGTCTTCAGGGGTCAGTGGATCGCCGTTGTGGAACTTAACCCCCTTTCTTATCTTGAATTTGTACGTCAGACCGTCAGATGAGATCTCCCAGCTCTCCGCAAGCATCGGGACAAACTTGTCCGTGTGCTCACCATCGAAGAACAGCAAAGTTTCATACACATTCTGGATTACCTCCGCGCTAGCGGTGTCGTATGCCCAAGCCGGGTCAAGCGTTTCCGGTTCTCCTATGGTTGCAATAATTAGCGTGTCCGGATTTTTAACTGGTTTAGTCGTTGGCGTGGGTGTTGGAGTGGGAGTAGGTGTTGGGCTTGGAGTCGGAGTAGGTGTGGGCGTTGGCGTGGGTGCTGGTTGAACTGCAAGATAAGCGGCTGCAGCAACGATTATGATTATCACTATGATCCCTACGATTACTGCGGTGGAAATGCCCCTCTCTCTATTATCTCCTTTTTTTATTTTTTCACCCCAATCTTTAGAGGGGCTGGCTCTTATTTAAATTTTTCAGTTTCGCGCTTAGGCTCAGGTTCAGAGTTTAATGCTTTTATCGGATTGAGATAATTGTTAATCGGGCCCGTGGTCTAGCGGTTATGACGACAGTCTCACACACTGTAGGTCCGGGGTTCGAATCCCCGCGGGCCCACCACATCGTCTCAAAAAGCGTCGAGAGAAAAGATATATCCCGAACTTTTTTACTGTGACAGGTGTATCACGATCTATGCACAATAGCTTGAGAATTATGTTAGAGATTGGTCGGGCGATTTAAATGCCGGCCGGTTTGAAATCCCTAACATCCATCCACAACTGCCGAGGTTCATATTCTTCGTGGATGTATCCCTCAACTTCTATTTGCTTTCCAATGTATGGGCCAACATCAAGTGTCCCCATCTTTTCGAAGTCTAGACGAATGAGATGCTCAAAGCCCTCGACAGGTAGATAGTATATGGTCGGGCCACGTGTATAGACACCGCGAGCAGTTCACCTCGCAATTTGACATATTCCCCACCTGCAGGTCGCAACCAAACAATCCAGAGTGTGATAGCCAAAACTACAACGATGGATATGATCGCGAGCAATAAAAATGGAGGAAGTTTCTTTTTCACATTAAATCACAGCTTTTCTTCCCCCCCTTATGTAATCGTGGACACTTAAACATTGCCTGCAATTCGAAACGCACTCAAAATTTTGCGTCAAAGTTCAACTACTATTAATGTCATGGTGTTCGCTACGCCAGGTATGTTTCTGATCTCACCGAAAAGAACTTTGGTTAGCTCCTCCATTGAGTCGACTTCGATGTGGGCAACTATATCGTAGGGTCCAGTGACTGCGTCCGTTTTTTTAACGCCCTTAATCGTTTTAACCTTTTTGAAAACATCTATGGTTTTACCGGGTTCAGCGGAGATCAGACTATAAGCGTACAGCATCCTATCCCCGTTTAGTTATTGTTTCTTCTATTTAAAGCTCATTCGTAAACGCAAAACTTAGGCTCTAAAATCAATAACCTATGCCCTTACCATCGTCAAAACCATCTTAAACCTCTTTACGGCCCTCAATGCGTGTGGCTGATTGGCAGGCATTATGATCATCTCACCCTTTTTAAGTCGATAGACTCTGCCCGAGATGGTAACCTCTGCTTCACCGTCAACGAGGTACACCAGCGCATCGTACGGTGCCGTATGCTCGCTCAATCCCTGTCCCTCATCGAATGCGAATAGCGTAACTGTTCCCGCCTTTTTGTCTATTAAAGTCCTGCTGACTACAGAGCCCTCCTGATATTCGACCAAGTCTACCAATCTCGCCACTCGCGCTACCTGATTTTCAACCCCTCGTTCTTCCTCCACTTTTCCACCTTCTTTAGTTTCTATTTTTCAAATTATCTTTTGCCGTGGATTAACTTGTTGATCCCCAGCGCGTCGGCGTACATGCACCGCTTGGGTGAAATCTTTGGAGAAGTTTTAACTTTTTCAGCGAATGTTACATTTGCCCCTCTCACGATTACAGCAGGCGTCTGCTCATTAGTTTCCCCCATTAAAATTTGGGCAGCAGTTGCCAGCTGATCGGCGATCGCGCGATAAGTTATGCGCAGACGCCTACCATAAATGTCCGGCTTCCTTCTGCAGTCGATCACCGGCTCAACGCCAGCGACGCCGATGGCCACGCCAATCGTCCCAAGCCTCAGGGGCTGGATGTGGCTATCAGAAATAACGACTCCAAGCCTTACATCATAACCTCTTTTGAGCCTTCTAAGGATCTCCTTGGCGATTTTGTTGGGCGATTTGGGTAGCAGTGAGACATAGCCCGGGGGCACGTTTGAATGATCCACGCATGCGTTGGCGCATAACAAGCCGTCTTTCAGGGTCAGTACGACTCCCTTCACGGCGCCCAAAACATGATCCGCTTCTCGCAAAACGAGCTCAACAAACTCCGGTTCCAAATTTGTGGCCTTGGAAAGCTTTATTGCCTTAATCGAAGGCTTAACGCTTGAGAGTTTTTTCAGTCTTCCTTTGGCCGTTGAGACAGCGCTCGATGAGACGACTACAACATCTCCATCCTTCAGTCCACCAACCCCCTTAGCAGATTCCAAAATTATGTCCGCAATGTCATCATGGGGTTTTATTATTGGCGTTTTGAGTCCTATCAGCTGCATGATATCAACCCCTAAACTTTTGTCCGCATGATCGCCTCCGCAACCCTTATGGCTTGCAGTGTTTCCTTGGGGTCATGCGTCCGTATTATTCTGGCCCCCTTTAGCAGGGCAATTACCGTTGCGCCGAGCGAGCCGAAAAGTCTATCAGCCGGATTTTTAAGGCCCAAAACCTCACCGATTAATGTCTTGCGTGAGACAGCTACATAAATTGGCCTTTTTAGAATTGAAAGCTTCTCCAAGTTAGAGAGTATGTGTAGGTCCCATTTTGTCCCCTTTCCAAACCCAATTCCTGGGTCTATGACGATTTTTTGCAAATCAATTTTTTCTCTTTCGCAAATTTTCAGACTTTCTTTAAGTGCACCTATGACCTCTTCGATCGTTTTTGCATCGCCTGGTTTATTTTTGCACGCCATGATTATTGCCGAGCATCCAAGACGGGATATTATCCCTGCCATCCGCTCGTCTGCCTTTAGTCCGCTAACATCATTTACAACCTGAGCCCCAGCACTGATCGCCTCCTCAGCTATCGATGCACGCTGAGTGTCCACGGAAATTGGTGCATCAATCTCTTTGCACAAAAATTTAACCGTTCTGATCAATCTCTGTCTCTCCGTTCTTTCCGAAATTGGCTTAGTCCTAGGTGCTGTTGACATCGCCCCGATATCTATTATCCCAGCCCCGCCCTCGATCATTTCCAGTGCTTTTCTCAAAGCGCCCTCTGGAGTCTTAACATAGGACTCAGCATAGAATGAGTTCGGGCTGAGGTTTATCGCTCCAACAACCACTGCCGGGATATCATCCCCAACTTTTATTCCGGCAAGATCTGCCGACGTCATCTTATCACGAGCCAAAACCTTGAAATTGAGATATCCCTTAAACTTTAAAACCTTGATGAATAAATGAGAGGAGGGCGAAATTATGGAATTGAAGAGACTTCAGCTTGAGGATTTGCATAAGTCCCTAGGGGCCCAGATGGTCCCTTTCGCTGGCTGGGAGATGCCGGTCGTTTATTCAAGCATAGCAGAGGAACACATGGCGGTACGAGAGGCAGCTGGACTTTTTGACATAAGCCACATGGGTGAAATTTTAATTCGTGGAAAAGACGCGATGAGTTTTCTCCAATGGATGACGACAAATGATGTCTCCAAACTATCTGCCGAAGGCGTCGTGGGGGCTCAATACTCAACCGCTTTAAACGAAAGAGGCGGAATTAGAGACGATATTTTTGTGTACATGCTTGAGAGAAACAAATACATGGTGGTGGCGAACGCGGTAAACACGGAAAAGATCTATAACTGGTTCGTTGAGCATCGCCGAGGAGATGTGGAGATTTCTGATATTACCATGACAACCGTTATGCTCGCCCTCCAAGGGCCAAAAGCCATAGAGGTTTTGCAGAAGCTCACAAGCTTTGATCTTTCAAGCATTAAGCGCTTTAACGCAGCCTGGGTGGAGTTCAACGGCACCCGCGTTCTCGCTAGCCGAACCGGCTACACCGGTGAGGATGGATTTGAGCTTTATTTATTGAACGAAACCCGCTCAAATCCAAAGCGCGCGGAAAAACTCTGGACCGATATACTTTGCGCGGGCGAGGCTTTCTCCGTTAAACCCTGCGGCTTGGGCGCGAGAGATACTACAAGGCTGGAGGCTGGACTCGTGCTTTACGGGAATGACATCGATGAAAACATAACTCCTCTCGAAGCCAAGATTGGGTTCGTGGTAAAGTTTGAGAAGGGCGATTTCATAGGGCGAGAAGCCCTTCTCGCGCAGAAGGCTGCCGGGGTTTCCAAGACTAGGGTGGGCATGCGCATGCTTGACAGAGGGATCCCTCGCCATGGTTATAAAGTGCTAAGGGGTGGAAAAGAGATAGGGGTCGTCACTTCCGGTACACTTTCGCCGCTTTTGAATGTGGGAATAGCTATGGGATACGTACCGCCGGAGGTAAAGGTGGGGGACAAGCTGCAAATAGAGATACATGGGAAACCAAGAGAGGCAGAAGTGGTTTCGCTTCCATTTTATGATCCAAACAAGTACGGGTACGCGAGGAAAAAGGATGATTAAGAAAAAGATTTTCGCCCATCTCTTGAAAGAAGTGATAATGCCAGGATACTGTCTAGGCTGTGGCGCATGTGTTGCAACTTGCCCATACGACTGTTTGGAGATAAAGAATGAAAAACCCGCTTTAAAGAAAAGATGTGAGCTCTGTGGGATTTGCTATTTCCAGTGCCCTTTGGTTTATGATCAAAAGGAAGTAGAAAAGATCGTTTTTGGTAAAAACGCGCCCCCAGAGGAACCCGCAGGGATATTTGCAAATGTTTTTTCTGTTAGGGCAAAAGATGAGGTGATAAGAAATCGCGCCCAAGATGGCGGGGCGGTGACTGCACTGCTTGTTAGCCTGCTAGAGATGAATTATATTGATGGCGCGATCGTGATGGGCGTTGGAAATGGCCCTTGGAAACCTTTGGCTAAGGTTGCAGAAGATAAGGCAGAAATAATTAACTGCGCCGGGTCAAAATACTCCCTTACGCCTATTTTTCTCGGGCTCAAGGATGCTACAGATATGTATTCCAAGGAGAGGCTTGCCATAGTAGGACTCCCCTGCCAGATGAAGGCGATGCGGCAGATGAGATTCGCCCCGTTCAAAAACGATAGAATATCAGACTCGATAAAGTTGACCATAGGTTTATTCTGCATGGAGAATTACTCGTATGAAGACTTTTTCACCAACTTTATTGAGAAGAAACTTGGTATCGATCCCAACGAGATCACCAAGATTGATATAAAAAAGGGAATTTTGATCGTCAGCGTGAAAGATAAGCCATCTAGAGAGGTTTCGATAAAGGAGCTTGATCCATTTGTCACTCAGTCCTGCAGGATTTGCCCTGACTTTTGCGCCGAGCTTGCGGATATATCCGTAGGTTCTACTGGCTCTCCACCGGGTTACTCTACAGTTGTTTTGCGCACCCCAATTGGGATCGAGGCATTTGAGAAGGTAAGAAATGCAAACGTGCTTGAAATCCAGCCAATAGATGCGGTCAAGCCCGGCATGAAATCTGTGAGGCGACTCTCTGAAAGGAAGAAAAGCTCATCTCAAAAGGAATTGGAACAACTTCGATTGTCTGGGAAACCCCTGCCTCCACGGAGCGTGTCTCCTAGCCCTGAAATTTAAATAAACTGTGCACTACGTGATCTATTGCCCTTAGCGGATCTGGGCCGATGGGGAATCCAATTACCACTTGAGTTATCCCTATTCTTCTCAGTTTATCAATTCTTGAGGGAAGTTCAGACGGACGCGCACAAAGTGAGAATGCTTCTATCATTCTGTCTGTTACCGCCGCCGCTGCTCTTTGTATGTCACCAATTTCTAGATACCTCCTAATTTTTTCCACATCCGAAACGGGGATGTTATGCCTTTTCAGCGATGAGGGCGGGGCAGAAGAGGCTACGAAAGAAACTATCCTTTTTACAGCATCCTTCGCTTTTTTTAAGTCTTCATCTACCGATACAGCCATGTAAGCGACCAAGTCTATTTTATCTAGATCCCTGCCAGCTGATTGCGCCCCGGTCCTCACATGCTCGATAGCCTCTTCGAGATCGCCGATGTCAGATGCGTTTATGAGCACGCCGTCAGAGATCTTCCCTGCCAGCTCCAACATTTGTGGGCCCTGCGCCCCTATGTAAACTGGCACCTCGCTAGCTGTCTTAAACCTTAACTTTGCACCGCGACATATGAAGACCCTCCCTGAAAAATCAACTTTTTCTCCCGCAAGCAAAAGTCTGATTATCTTAACGGCTTCACTCACTGCGATTATAGGTTTGTGGTGTTGGATCCCGATCGTCTTCAAATACATTGGTTCTCCAGCCGAAATCCCCAGCACCGCCCTTCCTTTCGAAATCTCGTTCAATGTTGCAATTGCGGCTGCTGCCACTACTGGATGGGCGACGTATGGATTTGTTACCCCCGGCCCAAGCTTTATCTTACTTGTAACCAGCGCTAGCTGGGTTAGCACCGAATAAACATAACGATTGTGGTAGTGATCGCATACCCAAATGTGGTCAAAACCGGCAAGCTCGACCTTCTTAGCAAGATCTACGAGTTTATCAATCGATAAATAGGGAACAAGCTCAACGCCGAATTTCAATTCAATCCCCCGTCAATTTTTTAAACATGTTTAAAGAGGAGCTTTTAGAGCTTTATGTTTTTTGTTTACGAAATCGACGAAATGTTTATAGTTATGTCTCATTAAAAAATCATTGCCATGCTTTCTACGGTGAGCCAATGAGATTAATCCCTATTCGGGGAATGCCTCTGGTGAAGTACGGGGATGATGTTGGTGAGCTTATAATAAAAGCTGCTCGAGAGCAACGCGTTGAAATTGAAAGCGGGGACGTGTTGGTTATCGCACAGAGCATAGTTTCTAAGGCGGAAGGGGCCGTGGTCGATCTGAGGACTGTGGAGCCTAGCGATCTAGCGAGGCGTATAGCATTAAGATTGGAAAAAGACCCTAGGGAAGTCGAAGTAATACTCAGGCAGGCTAAAGAAATAGTTAGAATGGGGCACGTGTTAATAGTTCGTACTGAACACGGTTTTGTGTGTGCGAATGCCGGTGTGGACCACTCAAACGTCGATCCTGACCACGTTACGACATTGCCCATCGATCCCGACGCAAGCGCTGCGCGGATAAGGGAAACGATAAAGGAAAAGATAGGCGCTGACGTCGCCGTAATTATAAGCGATACGCAGGGGAGGCCATTCCGCAAGGGCGTGATAGGGGTTGCAGTCGGGGTAGCTGGAATGCTCCCATTGCTTGATTGCAGGGGAAAACGCGATCTCTACGGCAAGGAGCTGAAGGTTACGGTTACCTCGCCTGCCGACGCAATCGCAGCGGCCGCGGTGTCCGTTATGGGGGAAGCAGACGAAGGCACGCCGGTGATCGTGGTCAAAGATGCAGTATATCAACGGGGAAACGGGGCTGCGAAGGAATTGGTAAGGCCTCAAGAGTTGGATCTTTTCAGGTGATAAAACGCTAGCCGTGCTTTCCGGCGGAACTGGCACGCCAAAACTTCTCCAGGGCTTTATGCGCGTGGTTGATCAAAAGGACTTATCGATCATAGTTAATACGGGGGAGGATGTTGAGGTTTCCGGATTGCACGTTTCTCCAGACCTAGATAGCGTGATGTATACTCTTGCAGGGATAATAGACGAGCAAAAGTGGTGGGGTATACGGGGGGATAGCTTCATAACAAATGAGTTTCTCAAGCTTCTTGGGGAGAATGAGCTTTTGCGGTTGGGAGACAGGGACAGAGCAATTAACATTTATCGCACGCTGCTTATGGAGAGGGGAGTAAAACTTTCTGAGGTTACCAAGACGCTGTGTTCGAGGTTTGGCATTAAAGCGAATGTGTTGCCAATGAGTGACGATAAGGTCAGAACTTTGATACACACGGAAGCAGGCCCGATGTGGTTTCATCAATTTTTGATCGCGAGGCAAGCTAAGGATGTGGTAACAGGGGTTGAATATGTGGGCGCGGAAAACGCAGAACCGGCCCCTGAGGTGCTAGAAACGATCAGCAAAGCGGAGGCAGTTATAATAGGCCCGAGCAATCCAATAACCAGCATTGGCCCGATTTTGTCGATTAAAAAAATAAAGGAAGCCTTAATCCTAAACCGTGAAAAGGTTATCGCTGTTAGCCCAATCATCGGGGATTCTGCGGTCAGCGGGCCAGCAGGGGCATTGATGCGAGGGCTCAATTACGAAGTAAGTCCTGCAGGCGTTGCAAGAATTTATCAAGAAGTTGCAAGCAAACTTGTCGTCGATTCCGCAGATAAAAATTATGGGGCGGATATCGCGAAGCTCGGCATTAAACCAATATTTTTGGATATACTTATGAAAGACATTTCAACCAAAAAGAGGCTGGCCAGCGAGATTGTCTCCATTGTAAAAATGGAAAGGGAGCTATTTCGATATGAAAAAATGAGTGCCCAAAACTTGATAAAGGCGAAATAATTAGATTTGGACACTATCTTTTTCCATCGCCCATCACCCGCCGCCCGCTGTGGGAAAATTTATAAGAGCCAAAATTTCCATTTTAAAGGGGCAAGGGGAGCTGGGGGATCCCGGCTGAGAGGATGACGATCGTCATCGACCCTTTGAACCTGATCCGGGTAATGCCGGCGGAGGGATGCCTTGATGAAGAAAAATATACCAATAGAAAGAGATGTAAAATTTCGCACAAATTTTATCAAGCTTCCTCCTGAGTGGGGCCCTGAGCCTGTTCCAGAGAGGATAAAGACACTTGGTTTTCTTGATTACTTCGTTTTGTGGTCTAGCTTGGGGGTAGGGTTGCTCGTATTTTTGGCGGGGTCATTGCTAGTTCCCGGGCTAAGCCTGTTTGAAGTTTTTATGGTTTCGCTAGCCGGCTCGGTTGTGGGGAGTTTACTCTTGGCTTCAGCTGGGCTCATAGGGAGCAAATACGGAATCCCCACGATGGTCAGCCTGCGTGCGATCATGGGTAAAAAAGGTTCCTTCGTGCCAACCTTCTTTAACATCATTCAACTGGTTGGTTGGACGGCGTTCGAAATAATGATAATGAGCCAGGCAGCGACAAGCATATCTGGCCCAATCTTTGGTGGGTTCACAAATCATTTTTGGGTGATTGTGTTTGGCGTCTTCTGCGGGCTGCTTGCTATAGGGGGGCCGCTTATCGTAATCAGGCATTGGTTGGAGAAATTTGCGGTCTGGATAATTTATGGTCTGACAATTTGGATAACGTACCAAATTTTCTCTAGCCCGAATGTGGCTGACTTAATTTTTAGGCCAGGGGATGGATCAATCCCGTTTCTATTGGCGCTCGATTTGGTCATTGCTATGCCCATATCTTGGTGGCCTTTGATCTCCGATTTCAATCGATTCTCGAGGGAGGAAAAAAGCGCGTTCACAGGGACATTCTTGGGATACACCCTATCCAACACTTGGTTTTATTTTATAGGTGCAGCGTTGATAGTTATCCTCGGGGCAAGGGACATTATATCCTCGATTTTGGGGCTGATTTTCGGATCTCTCGCGATGGTTCTAATCTTAGTTGATGAAACTGACAACGCTTTCGCCGACATTTATTCTGCAGCAGTTTCTTTCCAAAATATTTTTTCGAAGACAAAGCAGTGGAAATTTATAGTTTTGATTGATGTGGCGGGAATAATTTTGGCGATGAGCCTTCCTCTGGCGCAATATGAGGTCTTTCTGCTTATGATAGGCGCGCTTTTCGTCCCCTTGCTGGGCGTGGTTTTTTCTGACTATATTTTATTGAGAAAGCAAAATTATTCGATAGACGAATTTTATGAAAACGCCACGGGCGTCAAAATCAGGGCGATAATCTCATGGCTAATAGGAATTGCAACTTATTTCTTTATCTACACCCAATACCCTGAGATAGGTGCGAGCTTGCCCGCGTTCGCCATCTCGGCATTATCTCACTACCTTATAGGAAAAATGAGCTGAGGAGACTCATACTTCTCTTTCAAGGAGAAACCCGCTCTCGCCAGCCATACTCCTTGGTTTGCAGATTATTTCACGGACATCTAATCCATCCGTAGGATCAAAAACCTTAATAGAAGTCGCTGGTTTTAACACGATTGCTGTATCTGCGCCCTGCTCAGTCCCTCCGATCGCTATTATCTCTTCATCGGTCGGGATAATGCCTGCATCCGCGGCCATAACTGCACACTCTATGCATACTGCTAGTCCGGGGGAGAGCAATCTTAACGGTAACTGTTCACCCTTTCGGCAAACCGGAACCGTCCAGTCTTGCCTCCAGATAACTTCTGCCGAAGTCCATGAAGTTCATCCCTCGCATCCTGCACGTCTCGTTCACCGTCATGAGAACCGCGTGGT
>Ga0315298_1001875_pt1 | contig 37416 bp, 43 predicted proteins | sample WHS_1_MG_FD_203077 | JGI IMG/M metagenome (GOLD analysis project Ga0315298, IMG submission 203077) | Extremophilic microbial mat communities from Washburn Hot Springs, YNP, Wyoming, USA - WHS_1_MG | ecosystem: Environmental > Aquatic > Thermal springs > Hot (42-90C) | place: USA: Wyoming...
TCGTTTTTGTCAAGTTGCGAATTAAAGATTGCGGAAAAATCAATTTCGTCTCATCTTAAATTTTTTCTCCGGTAACTCCGACCTCGTTTCGGTCTCACCTTTTACTAAGACCATGAACTTGCTTCAAGGCCTCAGGGGATGCGGGAACAAAACCGAAACAAGTTCGGCTCCGGCCTCAGCATAACAATTTGCCTTCTTCTGCCAATTTTTCGCAATATTTAATTAAATCGAAAAACAAGTAGTTAACCGAAAATTACTGACAATTTTTACATTTCTCAAAATAACTTTCGGGCAAGTTGGCGATTTTTCGAAAATATTCCAGCTGTTTTATCGGAGCAAAATAGCGACCACATTGGACGCACTTTTGCATCGGAAAATCGGTCTTCCAGATAGTTCTTATCCCGTTTTTTTCTTCCATCGGTATCACCTCCACTGGGCAAATATAGGAACAAGAACCGCAGGCAATACAATCGGCGGGAGATTCATCAAAAGGAGTAGCCACTTTCCGAGTTACTCCCCGGCCTTTAAAACCAATCGCAGCCACTCCAACTACTTCCCGACAGGTACGAACGCATTGACCACAAAGAATACAGCCCTTGAAATCTATTTCAAAACGAGTCTCTTCTACCCCTAACTCATCCGCAATCTTTCTTAAAGTTGGGTGTTTTGGATTTCGGGACAATAAAAGCTCAATAACCAACCGCCGAACATTAAGGACTCGGTCCGTGGCAGTCTTAACTTCTAAACCCGGTGCGACTTCATAAATGCAGGAAGCAACTAAACGGGACCGTTTACCGTGGATTATTTCTACCAAACAGAGACGACAGGCTCCATAAGGGACTAATTCTTCGTTATGACAAAGAGTAGGGATATAAATATTAGCCTCGCGTGCTACTTCAAGAATAGTAGCTCCTCGTGACGCAGTTATTTCTCTCCCATCTATGGTTAGTTTTACGGTTTCTTCCATTTTTTCTCCTGCCATTAGCTTTCCCTTTCACCTTTGACTTTCACTTTTAACTTCCCTTTACCTTAACTTTCACTCTTCTCCTATTTAACCTTAACCGCATCAAACTTGCAGGATTCAAAACAAGCTCCACATTTAATACATTTTGCGGTGTCAATATTATGAACTTGTTTTTTCTCGCCGGTAGCAGCTTGAGTAGGACAGATTCGAGCACAAACCCCACAGCCCGTGCAAGTTTCAGGGTCAATGGAATAAGTAATTAATGCTTTACAAACACCGGCGGGGCATTTCTTATCTTTAATGTGGGCTTCATACTCATCCCGGAAGTAACGAATAGTACTTAATACCGGATTAGGAGCAGTGCTACCTAAAGCACAAAGGGAACCGTCAATAATTGCTTGTCCCATCCACTCCAGAGTATCGATGTCCCCTTCTTTTCCTTCCCCCTGGGTAATCCGATCAAGAATTTTCCTCATCTGAAGAATACCTTCTCGACATGGGGTGCATTTTCCGCAAGATTCCTCCTCCAAAAATTTGAGAAAGTAATTAGCGACATCAACCATACAGTTACGGTCATCCATCACAATCATTCCGCCGGAACCCATCATTGATCCAATTTTGGTGAGCTCGTCAAAGTCTACCGGCATATCAAGAAACTGTTCGGGAATACAGCCACCTGATGGACCTCCAGTTTGAACTGCTTTAAATTTTCTTCCCTTAGGAATCCCACCCCCAATTTCAAAAATTATTTCCCGCAAGGTAATCCCCATCGGCACTTCTACCAGTCCAGTATTCTTGATTTTTCCTACCAAGGAGAATATCTTGGTTCCTTTGCTGTTTTCGGTGCCAATGGTCTGATACCAGTCTGCTCCTTTATTGATGATTAAGGGGACATTTGCCCAGGTTTCTACATTATTGAGATTAGTAGGCTTATCATAAAGACCTTTATCAGTAGCATGGACATATTTGGCCCGCGGTTCACCCGCTCTCCCTTCAATTGAAGCAAAAAGAGCAGAGGATTCACCGCAAACAAAAGCTCCTCCTCCCCGGTTAATTTTAATATCAAAACTAAACCCACTTCCCAAGATGTTTTCTCCTAATAATCCTATCTCCCGCGCTTTTTCAATTGCAATACTAACATTAGTAACTGCTAAGGGGTATTCATTCCGAACATAAATATATCCCTCATTCGCTCCAATAGCATAAGCACCAATAATCATTCCTTCTAAAACCGAATGAGGATTTCCTTCTAAAAGGCTACGATCCATATACGCACCCGGATCACCTTCATCAGCATTACAAATCACATATTTAGGATAGCCTTTAGCTTTACGGGTCGCATCCCATTTCCAGCCAGCAGGAAAGCCCCCTCCCCCTCGACCGCGTAAATTTGATTTAATTATTTCTTGAATCACTATTTCCGGTTCCATACTGGTTAAGACCTTTACTAAAGCATTATAACCTCCGATTGCCAGATAGTCTTCCAGGCTTTTAGGGTCGATTTGGCCGTTCATCCCAAAAACTAAGCGCATCTGTTTTTTGTAAAACGGCACTTCATGTTCGTAAGTTATTTTTTCTCCCGTTCTGGGATCAGTATAAAGAAATTTTTCAATCACCTCTCCATTTAAGATTGTTTTTTCGATAATTTCTGCCGCATCATCTATTTTGACGCGTTGATAAAAAATTCCTTGCGGTTTAATTACTACCAATGGTCCCCGCTCACAAAATCCATGGCACCCAGTTGCCCGGATATCTATTTTCCCTATCAGGTTTCTTTTTGCAATTTCACTAAAAAAATTATCAATCAATTTTTGGGCTCCATAGGCTAAACAACCTGTGCCCCCACATATAGTTATTGCCGGCTTATTTGGATCACGATTTGACCGAATCTTTTCTTGCAAATTTAAAAGTTCATCAGGTGATTTAATTTTATTCATCATCGCTTTCTACCTTTTTTCCCAGTTGCTTAAGAATTTTGTTAGCCTTAGATATAGTCATCTGACCATAATATTCCCCATCCGCTACCAGAATTGGTCCTAAAGCACAGGCACCAAGGCAGTTCACAGTTTCAAAGGTAAATTCCAAATCTGCAGTAGTTTCTCCTGCCTTTATTCCTAATGACCTTTCGAGGTGTTCTTCAATCAAAGGTGCATTACGGACATGGCAAGCAGTGCCAAGGCATAATTGTAATTGGTGCCTACCGCGGGGAAGTAAGCTAAATGCCTTATAAAATGTAGCTACATGGTAAATTTGACTTAGAGGTACTCCTAACAATATACTTACTTGATTTAAGGCTTCCCGTGGGAGATAATTAAATTGCTTTTGCACATCCTGAAGAATGGGGATTAAAAAACTTTTATCTTGATTGTAGCGCTGGATAATTTCTTTAATTTGTGCTTCCATTGAATTTCCCTTACCGGCAACAAATAATAACTTAACAAATTTTTTTATAATTTGGTTTTTGCTTTTAATTTATTATAATCATCGATTACTCTTTTTTGAATCTCTTCGATCAGGTCATCAGTTAAATGCCGAAATCGTCCCTGAGGTTTAAGATATTCTTTTACCGGCCGGAGTTCTCCAACATCTACGGTTATCCGGTATTTACCATTTTCAACTTCATAAAGCGGGAATACGCCAGTTTCCACTGCTAATCGACCAATCCAGATGGCTTTATTAGGTGGAATACGCCAGCCAGTAGGACAAATAGAAAGAATATGAACATAAGCAGGACCATTGATTCGGGCTGCTTTTTCTACTTTTTTAATCAGGTCAAAAGGGTAACTGGGGCAAGCAGTAGCTACATAAGGGATGTTGTGAGCTACTGCAATTTCCGGCATATTTTTTTTCCAGGTTACCTGACCCGGTTTTAATTTGCCCGCCGGAGAAGTAGTGGTTGAAGCCCCAAACGGGGTAGCGGAAGATCTTTGAATACCAGTATTCATATAAGCTTCGTTATCATAGCAAACATAAACAAAGTTATGGCCTCGTTCAAAAGCTCCGGATAACGCCTGAAGACCAATGTCGCTGGTCCCTCCATCCCCTCCCATACCAAGAAATACCGTGCCTTTATCCAAAAGCTTTCCTTTCCGAACAAGGGCTTTAGTTCCTGCTTCTGCTCCCGAAGCAACTGCCGCGGCATTTTCAAAAGCTACATGGATCCAGGGAACTGCCCAGTTAGTAAAGGGCAAAGGAGAAGATACGATTTCCATACAACCAGTTGCACAAGCAACTATCACATTTTTACCCAGCGCTTTAGCTACCAGCCTCACCGCTAATGCCTCAGCACAGCCCTGACACGCCCGATGGCCAGGAGTAAAATACTCTTTTTTGGTTACCAGCCGACTGGCATAAACATTTAATGTTTCCATTATTCCCTCACACCATAAATAATGTAATCTTCCTGCTTCACTTTTCCTTGTGCCATTTTTTCGGTCTGTTCATACATTTTGATATAGTCATCCGGGGTAACATCCCGTCCGGCAAATCCACACAGGAAATTAGTGATTACCGGCGTGTTTGATTCGTGATAAAGAGCAGCTCGGATTTCACTGGCCACTGGCCCTCCAGGACCACCGTAAGATATTGCCCGGTCAATAACAATAATTCTTTTTGCGCCTTTTACTGCTTCGCGTAACTCTTCGAAAGGAAAAGGTCGCCACAAACGTAGCCTTACTTGACCCACTGGTTTACCTTGCGCTCGGAGTTCATCTACCGCAATTGAAACTGTCTCACCAAAACTTCCCATCGTTAAAAATACTGTTTCTGCCCCTTCAAGGCGGTTTGTTTCTACTGGATGATAATACCTCCCCACCAGATCCCCCATCTCTTTCCAGGCTTTAAGAATTACGTTTTTCGAATTAAGCAAGGCTTCGTTTTGGGCTTTTTTCGTCTCAGTAAAGATAATCGGCATCCCAAAAGCTCCCATAGTTACCGGGTGATCAGGATGGAGTCGATTTACTGGTCTAAATTCGGGAAGATATTTTTTTACCGTTTCTTCCTCCCAGAATTCCACCGGTTCAATCATATGAGTAAGAATAAAACCGTCAATGTTAAGCATAACCGGTAAAGATACTTCTGGGTCTTCCGCTACTCGAAAGGCAAAAAGAACATGGTCAAATACTTCCTGGCCATTTTCTGCAAACACCTGAATCCAGCCGCAATCTCGAATAGACATCACATCAGTATGGTCATTCCAAATACTTAGAGGTCCAGAAAGGGAACGATTGGCTAAGATCATAACAATGGGGAGGCGCAAAGAAGCAGCAATAAAGACAATCTCATTCATTAAGGCCAGCCCCTGGGAACTGGTGCAAGTGAATGTTCTCGCTCCTACCGCCGATGATCCACAACACACGCTCATGGCGGAATGTTCCGATTCAACCGGAATAAATTCCGCATCGAGTTCACCGTCTGCCACCAGTTCGGAAAGGTGTTCGACAATATGGGTCTGCGGGGTAATAGGATAAGCGGCTACCACATCTACATCCGCCATTTTAACCGCTTCCGCTGCTGCTAAAGATACTTCAATTCCAACTCTTTTACCCATTTTATTCCTCCTCCTCAACCATAGTTATACATCGGGTAACGCATTCCTGGGCACAGATGCCACATCCTTTGCAATAATAAAGATTAGCTTCAAAATATCCCTCAGCAGTTTTCTGAATTGCCATATCGGGACAAAAGAGATAACAAACCCCACACTTTATACATTTATTTTTATCCCATACTGGCCGCAGTGACCGCCAGTCTCCAGTTCGGTAAACGCTGGCATTACCTGGTTCGGTTATCACACAACCTACTTTTAGGTCTCTCCAGGTGAGTTCTTCTTCTGACTTTACCAAAACGATACCTCCTTTATTTAAATACCTTGGTTTCGGCGTAAGCACGCTTACATGCATTAATGTTTTTTTCCGCAATCCGGCCAAATCGTCTTTTTAAAGGTTCGACAAGTACATCCAGTGGTACTACTTCTTTTGCTTTTAGTAAGGCACCTAACATAGTGGTGTTTGCTATAGGTAGGCCTAATTCTTCCATCGCAATTTTAGTGCCATTAACCGTAGCTAAAGAAAATTTTAGTCCAAGTTCTTTTCTTAATTCTTCTCCCGAATATTTGGTATTTGCTACTAAAATCCCATCTTCTTTCAATCCCGCAGTAACATTTATTAACCGGAGGATAGAAGGGTCAAGAACTAACACGATATCCGGATGGTAGATGTTAGCACGGATCTTGATCGGTTTATCATCGATCCGACAAAACGCTACTACTGGAGCACCTCTTCTTTCGGGACCAAAACTGGGAAATGCCTGAGCGTATTTTCCCTGATTTATAGCGGCTAAGGCTAATAATTCGGCGGAAGTTACTGCTCCTTGGCCCCCCCGGCCATGTAAGCGAATTTCAATCATTTTTAACTCCTGAAATTAAAAATTGAACAGCAAAAAAGAAAAAACTTAATAAGCTATTTTTTATTAATTGTCAAGAATTTCTTAAAAAATTTTTTATTAAAAACTATAGTTCTTTTCTTCCCTCAAGTGAAGATCTTAGGGTGGCATCATCCAGATACTCAATTTCGCCTCCGCGGGGGATTCCCTGAGCAATTCGAGTTACTTTAATACCAAGTGGTTTAATTAGATTAGCTAAATAAATAGCAGTTGCCTCCCCTTCCCGGGTGGGGTTCATAGCTAAAATTATTTCTTTGATTTTATCCTCCTTAAGGCGGTAAAGAAGTTCTTTTATTTTTAAATCATCGGGAGATATGTTACGCAACGGTGAGATTACTCCATGGAGGACGTGGTAACACCCTTTAAACTGGCCAGTTCGTTCAAAAGCAGCTAAATGCGCCGGAGTTTCTACCACACAGATAGTATCGGAATCACCCCGATCTGTTCGGCAGATGGGACAAGGGTCATCATCGGTAAGATTAAAGCAAATTGAGCAGAGAGTTAACCGCTCCTTTACTTCGATAATACTCTTGGCGAGTGCCTGAAGTTCTGATTTTGGTAATGAAATTAAATGAAAAGCCATTCTCAGAGCGGTCTTTTCTCCGACACCGGGCAATTTGGTCAACTCTTTAACCAACCGATTCAATGCCTCAGCAAGCATTTTTTCCTCATAATTAACCTAAATTACCTAAAAAAGTCCAGGGAGGTTAAGATTTAATCCCCCAGTAAGTTTACTCATTTCCTGAGTAACCATCTCCTGAGATTTTTTTAGGGCGTCATTTACGGCGGCGATTACTAAATCCTGTAACATTTCAATATCATTCGGGTCGACAACTTCCGGATCAATCTTGATGCTAATAATTTCCTGTTTACCATTAGCTACTACCACTACCATCCCTCCTCCCGCTGAACCTTCCACCGTTTTGGTTGCCAATTCTTCCTGGACTTTAGCCATCTGGGTTTGAAGCTTTTGGGCCTGCTTTAATAGTTCACTTATCCCTTTAACCACGCTTTTTCCTCCTTTTTAATCTTTCTTAATTTTTATTTCGGTAATGGTGCCTCCAAACATATTCAATACTTCTTTTACCTTAGGGTGATTCTTTGCTTCCTCTCTCAGCTTTTCGTTTCTCTGGGCAAGAGGGAGGGTTTCTTCCTCTTTGGTTTTGTTAGATTCAGGGGAAGAAAAAATAATTTCTTTTCTTTTACCAAAAAACTCCTCACAGATTTTCATCAACTCTTGTTTTTTGCTTTTTTCCTGGATTCGTTCGAGAAAAAAGGAGTTTGGCGGAAATCCGATTTCAATTGAATCCAGATTTAGATTAATCAATTTCCCATGTTCTAAAAGGGAAGCAAGAAGGGGTTTTTTAGTGCGGATAAATTTAAGAAGATTTTTCCAGGTCTCATCGGGTGGGAGATTATTAATTTGGGATAGGTTTTCGGGTAGTGAAAAATTCGGGGAGGAAGAAGTTTTTTCTTTTTTCTCCGACAAAAGTTTTTCTTGCAATTGATTTAACCTTTCAATTACTTCTTTTAAAGAAACGAAGTTGGGAATAGTGGCTAAGCGCAAAACAATGGTTTCTAAGATGACCTGAGGTAATGAAGTCCGATAGAGATACCCCTCGTTTTCCATAAGGATTTTTAAAATTAGCTGAAGCTTTTCCAAACTAAATCTTTGGACCTGAATAGTTAATTCCTCAATTTCTTTTGCGGAAAAGTCAGAAAAAATTTGAGAATGGTTGCCAACTTTGGCTACCAGTAAATTTCGAAAATGTTCTAAAAGAGATTGGTAAAACTGCCGAATATCAAATCCATAATTAAAAACATTTTCTACTACTTCCACCAATTTTTTTAGGTCCTGATTAAGAACTGCCCGGGATATTTCCACCAACACTTCATTATCTACAATTCCTAAAACCTCAGCTACATCTTTATCCCGAATCTGAGTGCCCGCGTAAGCAATAACTTGATCTAATAGACTCTGCGCGTCTCGGAGGCTACCTTCTGCTGCCCGGGAAATTATCTGGAGAGCTTCAGGACTTATTACTATCCCTTCCTCGCGCGCGATTTCCTCTAATTTTTGAAAAATAAGGTTTGAGGGGATCTTTTTGAAATCATAACGCTGGCAGCGATCAAGCACAGTTTCAATTATTTTGTGGGGTTCAGTAGTAGCAAAAATAAAAATTACATGGGGAGGAGGTTCTTCCAGAGTTTTCAAAAAAGCGTTAAAAGCAGGGTTAGACAGCATATGAACTTCATCGACAATATAAATTTTGTAACGGTGCTTTTGCGGAAGATATTTTATCGTTTCCTGGAGATCTCGCACATTGTCTACTCCAGTATTAGAAGCACCATCAATTTCAAAAACATCCGGAGCAATTCCTTTGGTAATTTCTAAGCAAGCATCACATTGATTACAGGGATGGGGAGTAGGGCCTTGGGCACAGTTAAGAGCTTTAGCCAGAATACGCGCAACTGAGGTTTTACCAACTCCCCTTGGACCAGCGAAAAGGAAAACATGGGCAACTCGATTACTCCGAATGGCATTTTGTAAGGTCTGGATAATGGGTTGTTGTCCAATAACCTCTTCAAATCTTTGTGGCCTCCACTTTCTTGCTAAAACTAAGTAGGACATTTATCTTTCTGAGTTTTCCTTTTGAGTTGCATTTTTAAAAGATAGCCAGGCTTCCCTGCGGCACACGAAAGGAATTACTTACCGCTGCTTCCTTCCGGACCTGACGGGGTTCGTAATCTTTCGTTGCGCAGGACCCGGCTATCGCAACCTATTTATTTATGGCGGAGAGAGAGGGATTCGAACCCTCGGTTCCGCTTTTGGCGGAACACACGATTTCCAGTCGTGCACCTTCGACCAACTCGGTCATCTCTCCCCAACATATAAGCTTCTAAAAAAATTACTTTAACAAATTATTTTTTTAATTACAACTATCGCAAAAAAGAATTTTTCCTTTAATATTATTTGGTTAAGAAAAACTGAGAGATTAAACAAAATTAAACGAAAGTTTTACAAATTTCAGTCGAGCCATCTTCAATCTGGATAGTCACATGCTCTAATCCATAATTTTCCTGAAGCAGTTTCTGAAGGTCTTTTAATACCTCCATGCTCTGGTGGATATTATTCACAATCACATGAGCACTGAGCATATCCAAATGAGAAGTTAAAGTCCAAATATGAAGGTCGCAAATCTCTTTTACCCCTTCGACCTGTAACATTGATCTTCTTATTTGTTCCAAATTGATATGACGGGGCGCCCCTTGCATCAAGATGTTGACAGTATCCCATAAAATCCGCAACGCATTAAAAATAATAATGGCACCAATGAGAAAACTTATCAAAGGGTCAAACCAAAGCCAGCCTTTAATCCAGATTACCAATCCCGCAGTTATTGCCCCCAAGGAGCCAAGCGTATCACCCAACACATGGATTAATGCTCCCCGAATATTAATATTTTCATTTTGGTGCTGAGAAAGGATAAATGCTCCAACTAAGTTGATTGCTAAACCAATGGTGGCAATAATCAACATCGGGATAGTCTTTATTACTATCGGGGAATGAATCCTTGTATAAGCCTCGCGAAAAATAGTAATGGCGATTATTAACAAAAGCGCGCTATTAAAAAAAGCGGCAAGAACTTCGGCCCGATAATAACCAAAAGTTTTATTAGCGCGAGCGGGTTTACTTGCAGCCCAGGCAGCAAAAAGAGCCAGGCCAAGTGCTCCAATATCGGAAAGCATATGGATGGCATCAGATAACAGGGCCAAACTATGAGTCCAAAATGCCCCAAAGAGTTCAACTAAAAAAAAAGTAGTAGTAAGTCCTAAAACTATGGTAAGGGACTTTTGATTTTTGGTTTGACTATGTGAGGGGTTATGCCGGGTTAAGATTTGGCTATTTTTCTTGGGATAATGATTAGTAGCCATAGTAAAAAACGAATCTATTTTCTTTCTAAGATTGTTTTCAAGAGGGTGAAGGCATTTTTTTTAATTTCTTCCCAATCATCGTCATTAAGCCCGGCTCCCCGGGCAATGCGCTGAGCTTGTTGGATCTCCAGCAGATCCTCCGGCCCATGAGCATCGCTATTGAGAATAAGACTGGCGCCAATCTCTTTAGCCAGCCTGGCTACATGACCATTAGTCAGACAGTGTCCCTGGCGCGCAGAAATTTCCAACATAATTCCGTTTTCCTTTGCCCGAAATACTTCTTCCGGAGAAATTAATCCCGGGTGAGCCAGAATATCGACCCCGGCTTCTAAAGCTGCCTTATTTGTTCCTAAAGGCACGGGTTCAACAATGGTTTCGCCATGAACAACAACTAAACCTGCTCCCAACTTTCGGGCTTCTCGAGCCAAATAATCAATAGTTTCCGGAGGAATATGAGTAAGTTCCACCCCCGGGATTACCAGAAAATCACTTTTTTTCCTAAACTCTTCACAAAAACCGACTATCCGGGTAACTACCCAATCAAAATTAGACTGGTCCGCATGGTCAGTTATTGCCATTCCTTTATAACCTTTAGCCCGTGCTCGCTGGACAAGCTCCGCCGGAAGCAATACCCCATCGCTTAAAAGTGAATGAGTGTGTAAATCAATCATAATTATCTCTTTCTACCAAAATTTAACTTGCATTAGGGGAAACTAATCCTCGCTTCCCAAAGAGGGTGAAAACGCAGGGGAGATTACCCGGGATGGGTTTATTACATTTTATATTTCCCAAAGTCCTCGGGAGAAAGGTTTTCTAAAATTTCCCGCCATTTTTCTTCATCGTTAGTAGTATGATTGAATCCAGATTTCTCTTTTTCTAAATTTATTGCCCGGGATTCTTCTACTACTTTTTCATTCACATAGATAGGTGAATTCGTTCGAAGAGCAAGTGCAATCGCATCACTCGGTCGAGCATCAATACAATAGCTTTTGTTGGACAAAGAAAGATAAATAGCAGCAAAAAAGGTATTATCGCGAAGGTCAGTTACCTCAATTTTTACTACCTTAACATTCAAATTTTCCAGAATATTTTTTAACAGGTCATGGGTCATTGGCCGAGGAGGTCTAATCTCTCCCAATTCGGTAGCAATTGCGCTTGCCTCAAGAATACCAATCCAAATAGGCAGAGCGGTTCTCCCCTGAAGGTCTTTTAAAATAACAATGGGAGTATTGCTGAATGGATCCATCGTGATCCCTGCGACTTTCATTTCAATAAACATTATAGCCTCCTTTGAAAAATTTTCTTAAATTTAATAGCTAAACTAAACAACCAGACAAAGAATGTTGGTAAGCTTCCACAATTTTTATTGGTATAATTTTCCCCTCTAAACTAAGCGGACCTTTGAAATTAACTACCTTGTTAGTTCCACTTCGGCCCATCAAATGGTGGGGGTCTTTTTTACTTTTTCCTTCTACTAATATTTCCAATATCTTACCCACCAGATGGTGATTTTTCTTTAATGTAATCGGTTTTTGTTTTTCTTGCAAGAGATAAAGGCGCCGGGCTTTTTCTTCTTCGGGTAATTTGTTAGGGTACTGCGAAGCCCGAGTTTTTGGTCGATCCGAATATTTAAAGGAAAAAAATTCGTCATATTCAACTTCACTTACCATTTCAAGGGTAGCTTGGAAATCTTCTTCTGTTTCTCCCGGAAAACCTACAATCAGGTCAGTAGTAATCCCAATCTCCGGGCAAACTTCGCGCAACTTTTTAACCTTCGATAGATATTCCTCGCGTGTATACCCCCGATTCATTAATTTTAATATCCGATTTGAACCGGATTGTAAAGGTAGATGGATGTGGGGACAAAGTTTTGAAAGTTCTCCAAAACAATTGATCAAATCCTCCGAAAGGTCTTTGGGATGAGAGGTGGTAAATCTAATCCGTTCTAACCCATCGATTTTATTTAATTCTCTTAAAAGCTGGGGAAAAGTGAGTTCTCCTGGGACTTTATTACCATAAGAATTAACATTTTGTCCCAAAAGAATTACTTCTTTTACTCCCGAACTTACCTGTTGTTTAACTTCTTCTATAATTTCCGAACTGGGACGACTTTTTTCCCGGCCTCTTACAAACGGAACCACGCAGAAAGAGCAAAAGTTATCACAACCTTCCATAATAGTTACATAAGCTTTAACCGGAGAAAGGCGAAATGGGCCAGGAGATAAACCAGCATAATTATCATTATTAAAATTGGTAGCAATTTGGGGAGTATGGGATTCTTTAAATTTATTTATCAAATCGGGTAAAAGGTAAATATTATGCGTTCCAAAAACTAAATCTACATAAGGAGCTCTTTCTAAAATTCTTTCTCCTTCTTGCTGAGCAACACAGCCACCTACTCCTAAGATGACTCTACCGTTTCCATTTTCTTTGAATTTTTTTAACCGACCAAGAAAACTATAAAACTTATGCTCTGATTTTTCTCGGACACTGCAAGTATTGACAAGGATAAGATCAGCTTTCTTGGGATCACCGGTGGGGCGATAGTTAAAGGGAATTAAAAGATTAAGAATAGTTTCTGAATCATGTTCATTCATCTGGCAGCCGAAAGTTTTTATGTATACTAATTGTCCCGCCATCTTGTTATAGAAAGATTAATCCCTTTAGTTAGGACAAAAGAAATATTTCTTTAAAATTTTTATCAATCGCTTCCTGGGTCCCAGCAACCAGTTTGTCAAATTTATTGAGTAGCTCTTTTCCCTCACTCGTAAGTTCTGCTCCTCCGCCTCCTCTGCCTCCAATCTGTTTTTTTACTAATTTTACTCCCAGTCGATTTTCCATATTAGTGATATAGCTCCAAGCTTTTTTATAAGATATCCCTAAAGTTTTTGCCGCTTGAGCGATAGAACCCTTTTTTGCAATGTTTTCCAGGAGATTTCTCCGTCCCTCCCCCAAAAATGGAAGTCCCTCAATCTCAATCCAGATTTTCGATTTTACCGTCATCTCGCTTTTTCTTTTCTTTTCCATTAGTCCAGCTCTACCTTCATAAGCTAATGGTTAGAATTATATTCTAATCATTTTAATCAGTCAAATTTTCCGGATAAGCCCAGTATTTTTTTAACTCAAGCTAATTTTCGGAGAATGCTCAAAATAAAAAAAAATTTTTTTAGTCATTAATATAGCACTTGACTCTTTCCAAAAAAATAATAAAATAAAGACATTATAATTAGTTTGGGGTAATAAATGGGTTTTTTAACTTATTCATTAATTTTATGATTATGAGGGGATAAAGTGGAAAATAACGGTAAAAAAGAGAAGAGAAAAATAAAAATGATTGAGTGCAAAATACTTGAATACGAGATTCCTTTTTCCCGGTGCAAACCGGTTCGAGAATATAAAAAATGCAAATCTTGTGAAGGGTACTTACTTAAACCAAGATCGAAAAAGCGAGCTAAAGATAAAAAAGATGAGTTTGAAGATTGATCTTTTCAATTGGTTTGCTCTTTCGGACGGCAAAATGGTGAAAAAAACGAATAAAAATGACTGAAGAGTTAAATGAGGCAGAAAAAGCAGATTTATTAGCTGAAACTTATAAAATACTGCAAGAATTTTCGCCTGATAAAGAAAATTTACTCCCTATCCTTCAAGCTATTCAAACTAAATTTAGTTTTATTCCCCGAGAAGTTTTGAAGGTAATTGCCAAATTTTTAAAAATTTCTGCCGGCGAAGTTTTTGGAGTAGCAACTTTTTACAATCAGTTTCGCTTTACCCCTCCTGGTAAACACCCGATTAAGGTTTGTTTAGGCACTGCCTGCCATGTCCGGGGAGGAAATATTATTCTTGAAGAGTGGGAGCGAAGGCTTAAGATTTCCGAAGGAGGAGTAACGCCTGATCGGGAGTTCAGCTTAGAACGGGTAGCATGCGTGGGTTGTTGTGCTCTCGCTCCAGTAGTACTGGTAGGGGATGAAGTTCATGGCAAGATGTCTCCCAGTGCAGTTAATGGTATTCTTTTAAGATTTGAACTAAACAAAAAGAAAATTGACCAATCTTCTCCTTAAAATGAATGAGGCAATTAAAATATCAGTCCAGGAAAAGTATAAAAAAATTAAAACCCAGGCAGAAAAGCTCTGGCAGGAGAGCCGAGAAGGAGAGAACACTTTTATTTTAGTGGGAACTGCTACTTGCGGGAGAGCTTCAGGTAGTCTGGAAGTATTTAAAGCATTTGAAGAAGAAATTTCTAAACATAACCTCAAGGCCAAGGTAATTTCAGTTGGTTGTCTGGGGCATTGTTATGCCGAACCTCTGGTTATCATCCGGAAATCAGGTTACCCTCCAATTATCTATCCTAATATCAGTCCCCCCGTAGTTATCACCTTGGTAAAACATTTTTTGTTAGAAGATAACTTTCTTCCGGAATTAATGCTCGCTGCGCTTGAGCCCAATGACCTTCTTCCCTCCCTGACTGATTTTCCTCGTTTTGCCCGGGAAACCAGAATTGTCCTTCATGATTTCGGGATAATCGATCCCGAGAATATTTGGGACTACATTGCCCGAGGGGGATTTGAAGGACTCCATTTAGCTTTGCAACTGGAGCCAGAAGAAATTATTACCCGGGTAAAAAATTCTGGGCTTCGTGGCCTGGGGGGAGCAGGATTTTTAACGGGAAAGAAATGGGAAATTTGTTTTAAAACTGAAGCGAAAGAAAAATACATTATCTGTAACGGCGATGAGGGTGATCCGGGATCCTTCTCAGACCGGGCAGTAATTGAGAGCAGCCCTTATCAGGTAATTGAAGGTTTGATTATTGCTGGATATGCGGTTTCTGCTTCCCGAGGATACATTTACATCCGCAATGAGTATCCTTTGGCAGTAAAAAGGATGAAAACTGCCCTTAAGCAAGCTCAGGAATTAGGATTATTAGGCAAAGGCATCTTGGGAAGTGAGTATAGTCTGGAGCTCAAGGTATTTGAAGGTTCAGGAGCTTTTGTTTGTGGAGAGGAAACTGCTCTAATCCATTCAATTGAAGGCAAAAGAGGAATGCCGCGTTATCGCCCTCCTTATCCTGCTCAGGGAGGTCTCAATGGTAAACCAACCCTAATAAACAATGTTAAAACCTTAGCTAATATTCCTTTTATAATGCGTAAAGGTCCTGAGGTATTTGCCTCAATTGGAACCAAATCGAGTAAAGGAACTGCGATTTTTTCCGTTGCCGGGAAAATTAATAATACCGGGCTGGTAGAAGTAGCGATGGGAACTACCTTAAAAAAAGTTATCTTTGATATCTGTGGGGGGATTCCCAAAGGGAAAAAATTTAAAGCCATCCAGATTGGAGGTCCTTCGGGCGGTTGTCTTTCTTCTGAATTCCTTGATACCCCGATTGACTTCGATTCACTTAAAAAAGCGGGAGCAATGATGGGTTCAGGGGGAATGGTAGTTTTAGATGAGGACGACTGCATGGTAGAAGTTGCCCGGTATTTTTTAGACTTTACCCAAAAAGAATCCTGCGGCAAATGCACTTTCTGTCGGATTGGCACTAAACAAATGTTACTAACTCTTCAGGATATTACCGAAGGAAAAGGAAATCTGGAGGATATTGACTTATTACTTAATTTAGCCGAGGATGTTAAACAGGGTTCGCTTTGTGGCTTAGGTAAAACTGCTCCCAACCCGATTATTACCACAATTAAATTTTTCCGAGAAGAATACGAAGCCCATATAAAAGAAAAAAGGTGTCCAGCAAAAATGTGCCGTAAATTAATCTCGTATTACATTCTTCCGGAAAAATGTGAGCGTTCCTGTGAAGTATGTGTGGGCAGTTGTCCTACTGAAGCAATCTATACTGCCAAACGCCGGATAAAAGCGATCGACCAGACCAAATGTGTTAAGTGTGGTGCCTGTATGGAGGTCTGCCCTCCCCAATATAACGCGGTGGTTAAATTTTCTCCGGCAGAATCCGTTCCCCCTGCTCCGGAAAGGTTAAGTGAAGGTAAATGAAGACAGTTTCCTTGCTAATTGACAACCAGAAAATTTCTGCACCGGAAGGAGCTAACCTTCTTCAGGTAGCATTAGAAAATGGAATTTATATCCCGAACTTATGCGCTAACCGGGAAAGGGATTTCCCTTTCGCTGGGTGTCGACTCTGCTTGGTAGAGGTTAAGGGTTATCCAGAACCAGTTACTGCTTGCACTGAAATAGTCCGGGAAGGCATGGTGGTAAGCACAAACACTGAAAAGGTAAAAAGACTCCAGCGGACTGCTTTTGAGCTACTTCTTTCCACTCACCGGGTTGACTGTGGACATTGCTGGAAAAATAAAAAGTGTGAATTACAAAAGATTGCTTCTTATCTCCGGATTAAGTTAAAGTCGACTCGCTTTCGTTTGATTTTAAAAAACCTTCCCCCCGATGATTCCCACCCTCTTTTTCTTTATGATCCGGATAAATGTGTGCTTTGCGGGAAATGCGTGTGGGTCTGTCGAGAAAAGATGAAAATAGGATACTTAAACTTTGCTTATCGGGGGTCTGAGATGCAGGTTACCGCTTTTATTAATGATGATGAAATTGAAGCCTGCTTACAATTCTGCTCCCAGTGTATGAAATGTGTGGAGGCTTGCCCAGTAGGAGCATTAGCCCCGAAAAATGAATCATTATTTACTAAGGAGAGTCAAAATGCCTGAACCCTGGCCAATTATAACCTCACGCTTGGGACCAACCTTCCGAATTTTTTCTTTGCGAATTGATGTAGCTCGTGCTCCGCATACCGGAAAGGAACATGAATTTTGCATTATTGATTCCCCGGATTGGGTCAACATCATCCCTATTACCACCGATCATAAAGTGGTAATGGTAAAACAATTTCGGCACGGAATTAAAGCAGTAACTCTGGAGATACCGGGTGGGATGATTGAATTTGGAGATTCACCGCGGGAATCAGCGGAACGAGAACTTCTTGAAGAAACCGGTTATCAAGCCGAAGAATTGATTCTTCTGGGAGAAGTACATCCTAATCCCGCTTTCTTAACTAACCGTTGCTATACTTTTTTAGCCAATAATGTCCAGAAGATTAATGAAAAGAAAAAACTTGATGAGACTGAGGATATTGAGGTAGAATTAGTCTCACTAAAAAAAATTCCCGAGCTTATCCGCGAAGGCCGGATTTCTAATTCCTTGGTGGTAACTGCGTTTTGGTGGTTTTTTTCCGATAAGATTGATTTTTCTAAATTTATCTAACACTTTAATTCCTCAGAATCAGTGAACCGATAAAAATGAAAACTGGCACTGCTCATCTTCCTCTCCATTATGGCAAGGCACCTTCCTGGCTTTTTCAAAGAATGAAGGAGCTGGCAAAAGAAATTACTGCCTTTATTATTGATGCTTATGGTCCCCAAGAAATGCTTCGTCGTATTTCCGACCCTTTCTGGTTTCAAGCTTTTGGTTGCCTTTTGGGTTTTGACTGGCATTCGAGTGGGGTAACCACTACTGTCTGTGGGGCTTTAAAGGAAGGTCTAAAGGGTTTAGAAATTAGTTTAGGTTTTTTTATTGCTGGAGGTAAAGGTCGGGCTTCCCGGAAGACCCCCGCTGAAATTGAAACCATCTGTAATCAAAACTCGATCGATGGTAGCCAGTTAATTTATGCCAGCAAAATGGCAGCAAAGGTAGATAGTGCAGCAGTCCAGGATGGTTATCAACTTTATCATCATTGCTTTTTTTTTATTGCCAACGGCACCTGGGCAGTGGTTCAGCAAGGAATGAATGAGGAAAACCGCTCGGCCCGAAGATACCACTGGTTAAGTGAGGGGATAAAAGATTTTGTTTGTGAACCGCACTGGGCAGTCTGCTGTGATCACAAACAGGAAGGATTAAACTTAGTAGCCTTAGAAAGCGAAACTGCCCGCTCCAGTATCACTCAATTGGGTAAGGAAAAACCAAATTTTCTTATAAAAGAAATTAAAAAAGTAAACGAACTTTATCTTCCTCACTCTCACGCCATTCCTCAAGAAAAATTCCGACTTGAACAATTAGAAAAAACTTTTATCCGAATTTATGAACATTACCCCCAAAATTTTGAGGAACTTCTTGGAGTAGAAGGGGTAGGTCCCAAAACCCTTAGGGCTTTAAGTTTAATTTCCGAATTGGTTTACGGAGCAAAACCCAGTTTTAAAGATCCTACCCGATTCAGTTTTGCCCATGGAGGGAAAGATGGCCATCCTTACCCAGTAGATCGAATTACTTATGACAAAACAATTGAGGTGCTAAAAGTAGCTCTTGATAAAGCCAAGATTGGCGATCGAGACAAAATAGAAGCTCTCCGAAGATTAAAGCATCTTACTCGTTTCGATCAACTCATTTAAATATTTACTGAATAACATCATTCCTTTGGTTTACCAACTCCGACTTTTCATCAATTGTCCAGCGGTCAATGGTAGAATCAGTATCAATATTACCAGAAGCTTCCGCAGTAAAATGGACAGAATCAGCATTTATAATAGCATAGGAGTAATAACTCCGGCCAGCTGGTGCCCAGCCCAAGTTACTTAGCTCTTTGGCATAAAACTCTCCGTACTTCTCTCCGTAATAAGCAGTTTGGCAAATATAGATAGCCTTTAGGTTGGCTTTGGCTTCACTTTGTTTTGAGCGGGCTTGGTAACGGAAGTAATTAGGGATAGCAATCATTGCCAAAACTCCAATAATTGCCACCACAATCATAAGTTCAATTAAAGTAAAGCCTAATCTTCTTTTTTCTATTGATTTCACTCCACTTCCCTCCTGATTTGAGTGAGTTATTTTTCCTCTCCTAAATAGCTCTAATATTATTTTAACCTAATTAAAAAATCAAGCATATTTAGATAATAAAGAAATTAGCGCGTGGCGGACCTTCTTGGGATCATGACGAATGCTGTCAAGTTTATGGAGTTTCCTTTTTCCCATCCAATTTTCTTCAATAAGATCAGCAACTAACGGTGTTGTCCCGGTAGCTTTAATCTTTTTTATTTCCTTAGAAGTAGGTAAAATAATCTGGAGGTTATCTTCTTCATAGGCTTTTATGACTTCCGGCCGGGGTTTTTTTCGATTAATTAAGACATAATCCGGCGGATGATGACCAAGATAATAAATCAAAGTACTTACATGGTCATAAACCGAAAATCCATCAGTTTGTCCCGGCGTAGTAGTAAGGTTACAACAAAATACTTTTTTTGCGGGAGATTGAGCAAGAAGGTCCGGGACCCCAGGAACAACCAGACAGGCGATAATACTGGTAAATAAGCAACCGGGACCAATAATGATTATATCTGCCTTTTGGAGCGCCGGTTCTAATCCTTCTCCTAATTTCACGGCAGAGTTAGTAAGGTAAAGCTTCTTAATCGGAGATTTTCCCATCTGCCGGACATATTTTTCCCCTACTACTATCCTTCCATTTTCCAATTCTGCCTGCAGGTGAGTATTGGTAATAGTTACTGGAATTACTTTGCCTTGAGCGCCGATTAGGTTAGTGGCTTTCTTTACTGCTTGACCAAAATCCCCCAAAATTTCTGTTAGCACCGCCAGAATAAGATTACCTAAAGCCAGGTTAGAAAGTTCTTTAAACTGCTGGGGTTTAAGGCGATATTCAAAAATTTTTTTCCAGAGGCCAGAATTTCCTTTATCCCCGGCAAAAGCAGTTAATACTGCTCGGATATCTCCGGGAGCAGGAAGGTTAAATTTTTCTCGAATTATCCCGGTGCTACTACCCGTATCAGTAGTAGGAACAATAGCAGTGATGTTTTTTTTATATTCAGGAAAACTATTGATAACCAGAGAAGCGGCAGAGATACTTCCAATACTGACCAGATTTAAACCTTTACTTTTAATTCTTTCTTTCATTGATTTCCTCTGGTTCTTTTGAATCACTCCCCTTGTTATCTTTCCTTTTCTCCTTTCCGTACCACTCCACCTGACGGCAGATCCCTAAAATTAAATTGACTTCATTGGTAGTTAGACCAATTCGGGAAAAAAAGCGTCGGATATTCATCATCCAGTGATTGGGATTAGCCGGATGAATAAAATTAATTTTAAGCAATACTTCTTTGACCTTTTCATACATTAGCTCCAGCTGCTGGGAATCGGCCAATGCTGGAAACTCTTTGGGGGTTTCCTTGAGGTTGGCTAAAAAAACCTCATAAGCCATAATCATAACTGCCTGCGATAGGTTGAGGGAGGAAAACTTTGCCGTAGGAATTTTTACTAACTGGTGACAAAGACGAATTTCTTCGGTAGTTAACCCCTTATCTTCCGAACCAAAAACCATAGCAATTCGGTTCGAAACCGCTTTTTGAATCAGCAGAGGAGCAAGTTCCCGCGGCGTCATTATCGGCCGTCTCCCCCGACCAGTTCGGGCGGAAGTGCCAACAATGTAGTTAAATCTGGCTATTGCTTCTTTAAGAGTGGGATAAATTTCCATTTTTTTTATAAGATGAGCCGCATTATGGGTTGCCATTTTTAACATCCGCTCCAAGTCTAAATTTTCGGGATTAACTACAATTAATTCACCAATCCCCATATTCCAGGCTGCCCGGGCAGCAGCACCAATATTTTCCGGGATCTTGGGATGGCTCAAAACAATAGCAAAATTAGCAAGCACCGGATTTGCCCCCATAACTCCAATTCCCCAAAACCAATAAACTCAAAAACCTCCTACTGCCTGCAGGTAAATTGCGGACTCATTTTTACCATCAAGACCAAGCAGCCGGTTAACCTGTTCGTCATAAAAAGCACCTACACACACTGATCCCAGCCCCAAAGATACTGCCTCCAGAGAAATATTTTGGCTAACATGACCAGCTTCCATAAAGATATAGCGAAGGCCTCGCTCTCCGTATTTAGTTTGTGTCCGCCGGAATACCGCTGAAATAATAAAAGTCACATTTGCCTCACTCAACATCTCCTGACCTAAAGCGGCATTGGTAATTTCCTTGCCAAAATCTCCTTCTTTTAAAAGCTCCAGTGAGTGCAGGGTGACATTATAATGATAGATACCCGGGGATAGGTTTTCCACTCTATTTATTACTAAATAAATTTCGAGGGGATACAATGCGCCGGCGGAGGGTGCAGCGCGAAGTTGATGTCCATATCGACTACCGGTTATCCCCTGGGCGGAAAACAAAAGCTGAGACAGTTGAGGCTGGGAAATAATTATTTTTTTTGAAAATGATCGGATGGAACGCCTTTTTCTAATTGCTTCTTCCAGGGTTATACCCTGGTAATGGGGAGGTGGTAGTTTTATCATTTTTCTCTCCAGTTTTTTATCATTGATATTAACCTGAGCCAAAAGTTCCCACCCAATAATATTCAAAAATAAAGTAAACAAACCGAGGGAGAGCAGTTTAAGAGACATTCTTCTCCTTATTTTTTCTCCGGTCCGAATAAAAACCGGTTCGGATTGATAGCACTGAATAAGATTTTATCGGAATCAGCAAGAGGTGAAGCAATAAATTTTTTTAAGTAATCATTATAGGAATTAATATCAAGCAAATTAATCATAAAATCCGAACCAAAGAGAATACGCAGTTTGATCTTATCCTTATTCGGATGACGGTTGATTAATTTATTAAGTTCATTATAGTATTCATCGTTAATCCCCCGATAAGAAAAATCAGTATAAACCTGATCATAAGAAGAAATTAAATTCAGGATTATAGTCTCCCATTCCCGATTAGGAATTAGTCCCAATTTTTTATCTTGCCTGCCAAAATGAGCAAAATTCAATTTCAAATTTTTGTAATTCGAAAGTACCACCTCCCATTTTAACGGTGAAGTATAATCTTTTGCATTCTCATCAATAGTAAACCCACCCTCACTACAATGGGTGGTAATCGGAATTTCTTTTGCACAACAATATTCATATAGATATTTTACTTTTACCATTTCTTCAGAATCTCTTTCTGGCCAGGGATCAAAGCCCAGGGGCGGGTAAACCTTAACTCCGGCAAAAAAATTACTTCCCATTTCCTCAATATTCCCATTGAATTCTCCCATCTGGGCATAAAGGCTGGGGTGGTGGTGAGAGTAATTATCGAAGTATTTATTCAACAAGGTTTCTATTTCCTGGACAGTATAATTTTGGGTGTTAATGCCTAAAAAGGGATAAATCTCGAATAGCTTGTTGGGCTTAGTTTGGGGGACAGATTGGACTTTACCTTTTCCCAGGATTAATTCATTCTGACAGTATTTTTTTATTCCATTAAATAAATCAATCACCTGATCCGCAATCGGTTTTTGCGGGGCGATATTATAAAAGCAATTAGCCTTTAGGCCCTTATATCCAAAGTCCATCATTAAGGGAGTAAGAACAATTTTAGAGAAAATAGTTTTGCCGATGGTCAGAGGAGAATTTTTGAGCCAGTCTTTTAAAAAGTATTCGGTTATCAGGAGAAAGTCACCAATGTCGTTTTCCATCAAGGAAAATAGGTTTTCAATCTTTTTAACTTTTTCCCTAAGAAAGGTAGTAGCAACTGGAGCTAAGGGTGAAGCTAAAAGAGCAATAGTCCACTTTCGCTTAAAAAAAGCAAAAAGGTTGGGATGACTAAAATTCAGGGCATGACAATGAATATCGAAAAAGTAATTAACTTCACTCATCGGTTTTTTTTATTTTTAACTGCTTAGCATTCTCTTTGCCTGGGGTTAATAATAAAAACTCATTAAATTTGTCAATCCCTCCCGAAGAATTATAAAGGATATAATCTAGTTTGACAAATATTTTAAAGATGTTTCATTATCCTTTTAAATCAAACTATGTGGTTAATTTGCCTTTAACTGCAAGCAATTATCTGATCTAAGTGAATGCAAACGAAAACCCCCTTGCCACAAACCGGCTCTGCCCGATGCTTTATGCCCGCAGGAATATAAATTGTTACTGGTGCATAAAGATTTTTAAAATTACCATCAAATTCGAACCGGTATTGGAACCTTGAGTTAAAGGGGATAAGGATATTTATCTCATCATAACTATGCGCATGCAATTTATCGTAACACCACGCGTTTTGGTGTTGATAACTATCATCGATAATGTGGACGGCAATATGGAATGATTTTCCTGGAATATGGTCCTTTTCTAAAAACACTATCCGTTCTATACCTTTAAGATCTTCTTGCCCAAGTAGTTTACCCATATAGTATGGACTGGGAATTCCTTCGAATATTTTGATGCTCATATATTATCCTATCCTTTTAAGATTGGTTTTTATTAATTTAACCCTATAATCCTTTACTCGAATCTCTTAAAAGTGACCAGATACCGTCAGCCAGCGCTTTAACCGCTGGTGCTGCTGCTTCCGGAGAACCGGGCGCACCCGGAGTAGGGTTTACATCAAGTATGTTAACTTGTTGCGCGCAGATGGTGTAATCTATTTTCCCATAGTCCATTCCAAGTTGCTGGCGAAATCTTATTACCTCCTCAGGTACCGGAACACCCTCATCAACCAAACTGCTTTTCCTTCGTTTCAGAAATGGAGTTGGGCCTGCCACCCGGACGCTTCGGCTATGATCTCCAAGAAAAAGGTAATGGCGAAGAAAATAACGGGAACCTTCTTTCTCCGGAAGGAAGCGTTCAATAACCAGATTTTCATTTTTAAATACACCAGCTGGCACTTCCGAAAGATTATTATAGACTGGATATCTTCGTAACACTCTTCGCCAAGCGTAAGATTTATTGGAGATAAATTCAGCAAAGGGGACTAATAATCGAAATAAACGAGCCCGTAACGGGTGTTTAAATTGCTCCCAATGGTAATCCGAATGTCCGCCAAAATTATTATTAGTTTTTATAATAACTGGACCGGGGTAATCCTCACCTTGGTAAAGAAGGTTCTTGCTTATCCGGCGTTTGGAAATATCAGTAACTTTTCGATTTACAACATTAGGGTAAGCCTCAAGGTAGTTAATATATTCAGAAGGAATTTGAGTAAGGTCAATCTGCGGGATAACTAAATTTACCTCCAGATATTCTCTTATTCCGTAAGAAAACTTAACTTCCAGCCCCTGATTCTGCCAGGCTTGAGCCAAGAAATTGATTAAGAGGTTGCCTCTTCTTTTTTGTTGATACTCATGCATCAAAATCAAGATCCGGTGCATCAGTTAATCCCCCTCCATTTTGGTTTTATAATCTTCGCCTAAATACAATAATCGGGAACTGTTTTCCCCATTCGTAGGTGGGAAAGTATAAATTTTGCATTTCAAAATTACCTGTGGGACCACAAAAAAGGTCTAAGGATTGCTTAAGGGTTAAGAAATGATACCGATTTTTCGAATTACGATATATCCTGAGCAAATCAAGGTCTGCCGACGACCATCCGACCTTTTTTGCTAATCCTTCGAGGTCAGGGAAAAATTCATCTATAAACTCTCCTACCTTAATGAGCTCTACCCCGCGGGTCGAGTTATTCTGGAAAGACATAGCCAGCCGGAGTCGGAACAAATTAAGATTAAAAATCTTACCTTCCATAAACTCCCGAGCTAAGGTGAAAGGAGATTCTGGTATTGAAGGAAGGACAAAAAGCCGGAAGATAACAATACCGCAAGGAGAAATAAATTTTCTTATGATCCGAACCAACTGTTTCTGTTCTTTCGGATAAGCGAGAAGATGGAGTCCGCCGTCGCAAAAGATAATATCCCGCGAACCCTCGGGTAATTTAAGGTTTAACCAATTACAACATAAAACCTTCTCTTTTGGTCCAGGCCATACTCGTTCAATCATAGCGGGGTTATGATCCACGGCTAAAAAATCAGTCCCTTTGGGCCAGGGCAAATGATAAATTTCGGGAGTTACTCCAAGAAGTAACACCCGGGGGGATCCATAATTCTTAACCCAGTTGTTGAGGTGAGATTTAAACACCTCCACATCTTCTTCCGACGGACGGAGAGGTGGAGTCATATAGTCCCATAATCGGGCAAACTCAACCCAATGGTTAATTTGTTCTGGTTCTGGCTTTAAAGATTTAATCATCGGAAGTAATATCACACCAAGTTAAATTCTGATTAAAACAGAATTAAAAAATAATAGCAAAAATTGCTTGACATCTCAAAGGAAATTTAATATATCAGCTAAAAACCTTCCGCTTGATCTGGATTTAAATTAAATAGAAACAATTCCCTAATTACTCTAAGTTTTTGGGAAAAGAAAAATGAGGAGAAAAGTTTATACCATTATTATCTCCCCTTCCACTCTTAGCCCACCAATAAAATTTACCCTCCACCGCTCAACCATCTGGCTTTTGTTTTTTACTTTTATTGTTCTTATCGCTTACGGCATCCTCGGTTCCATAAAGTTCTATGAAGAGAAAAAACTTTACACTGAATATTTGAAAATAAAAAAGGAGAAAACAGAATTAGAGCAAGTAAACGCTATTCTCGCCCAACTTAGAAAAAAAGAAAATCTAATTCGAAAATTCTTAGGATTGGATACCGAAAATCCCCAAAAGCCAGGACAAGGAGGCCCAGGGGATACCAATTTAAAACCAGAAAATTTTTCCCATCAAGATAAAAAAAGAGCATTGCTTTCCGGAGATAGTTTCCATTTTCCTGAGATTCCCTTATCACCCTACCATAGGGCAATCCTGCTCGATGCTGATCTCCAAGAACTTATTGAGTTCTTAGAACAACAAAAAATCAAACTGGCTCGGCTGCCGACGATTTCTCCGATAAGTTCCTTAGATTCCTGGATTACTTGTGGATTTGGGGTGAGGAAAAGCCCTTTCACCGGGCTTCCGGAGTTTCATTCTGGTTTAGATATTTTTGCCATGCGCGGAACCCCGGTTATTGCTCCCGGGGATGGCAAAGTTTTGTTTGTGGGGGTAAACGGTCAACTGGGGAAGACCGTAAAAATCCAGCATAATGCTCATTATGAAACAGTCTATGGCCATCTTTCCGGATATGCAGTTAAGGTTAACCAAATTGTAAAACGGGGAGAAGTTATTGGGTATGTAGGAAAAACCGGAAACTCCACCGGATACCATCTCCATTATGAAATTCACAAAGATAAAAAACCGATTGATCCCTTTCCCTGCCTTCTAAATTGGGAGGAAAGGCATCTATTAAGTGATAAGCATCTTCGCAAAGAGTAATAATTTTTCTCTGGGGTTAAATTAATGGGGATTTTTAAGCAGCGGCGGGAGACGGAAAAAGTTGATTCCTTAATCGGGAATCAAACCTCTTTTGAAGGTAAAATAAAGTCGAGCCAGGGAATCCGGGTTGATGGGTTATTTAAAGGAAACATTGAATGTGAGGGATGGGTGGTAGTAGGAAATCAGGGAAAAATCGAAGGGGATATTGTAGCGGATAATGTTATTATTGGAGGAGAAATAAGGGGTAATATTTTTGCCCGGGATCGGCTCGAAATAACTGCTAAAGGGAAAGTTCGGGGAGACATTGTAACCTCCCATTTGGTCATTGAAGAAGGGGTAATCTTTGAAGGGGCCTGCCGTATGACTACGGAGGAAAAAGCGGAAAACAATAACCAGTCATAGCCTTACTCCTCGGGTAAATTTTTAATCACTTCCGAGGCAAATTCTGAACATTTTAATTTTTTAGCTCCGCTCATCTGGCGCTCCAAATCATAAGTCACAGTTTTGTTTTGAATCGTTTTTTCTAAGGCGCGGATAATTTTTATTGCTGCTTTTCCCCAGCCTAAATGCTCCAGCATCATTACTCCGGCTAAAATAAGCGAACTGGGGTTTACTATATCCTGGTTAGCATATTTGGGGGCAGTTCCATGAGTAGCTTCAAATACTGCCACTTCTGAGCCAATATTCGCACTCGGAGCTAATCCTAATCCACCTACTTGTGCCGCCAAAGCATCCGACAAATAATCACCATTAAGGTTAGGGGTAATTAACACCGAATATTCTTCTGGCCGAAGGAGAACTTGCTGAAACATGGCATCAGCAATCCGGTCTTTAATTACTATCTTGCCTAGGGGCAACTTTCCGGCGAAGCGAGAAGAAAGCTCATCTTCAGTAATAACTAATCCTTCAAATTCCTTTTTTGCTACCTCGTAGCCCCAATCCCGAAAAGCCCCTTCCGTATACTTCATAATATTACCCTTATGAACTATGGTCACACTGGGAAGCTGGTTTTTCAAAGCATATTTGATTGCCAGTATTACCAGACGCTGGGTGCCAAAAAAACTTATCGGCTTTATCCCTATCCCGGCATCCTCCCGAATTTCCACTCCCATCTCATTTCGCAAAAAAGAAATAACCCGCTTACATTCCTCACTTCCTGCTTTCCATTCCACCCCAGCATAGACATCTTCGGTATTTTCCCGAAAAATAACCATATTTACTCTTTCCGGGTTTTTTACTGGACTGGGAACCCCGGGAAAATAACGAATTGGCCTTACTGCGGCATAAAGGTCTAAAGCCTGACGAATCGAAACATTTAGACTCCTAAATCCCCCTCCCACCGGAGTAGTAAGAGGACCTTTAAGAGCAACTTTGTATTCCTTAATAGCAGCGAGAGTTTCTTTCGGCAGCCATTCCCCACAAAGATTTTTGGCTTTTTCTCCGGCAAAGATTTCCATCCAGCAAATTTTTCTCTTACCTTCATAAGCGCGGGCAATTGCTGCTTCTAATACCCGCAAAGTAGCTTTGGTTATATCCGGACCAATACCATCTCCTTCGATAAAAGGGACAATGGGTTGATCAGGAACATTGATTTCTCCATTACGATAAAAAATTTTTTCTCCATTGATTGGAATCTTAATGTTTTTATTATCCATAATCTAATCCTCGATTCGAAAAACAAAATTACTCCTTCACCATTTTCCTTATTTCTATTGATTTTATTGACACCTGCCCTTACCTAAGGTAAAGTTAAATTAAAAGCTAATTGGGGGTAAATATATCAGATAACTTCCCAAAAATAAACTCTAAACTTTTTATCCAAATATGTCCAGCCGAAGCTATATTGAGGATAATGAACTTGATAATTCTTTATTTGAAGAATCCTATACGGAAGAAGATTACGAAATCCTCGAAGAAGATGAAAATCAGTTAGAGGAATTAGCAGAGCAAAAAGAAGCGGGAGAAGAAACTTCGCTTGTTCCCTATGATCCCTTAAGGCGATATTTACTGGAAATCAGTAAATATCCCTTACTAAGCAAGGAAGAAGAACAGAATTTAGCTTTGGCATATAAAGAAAAAAAAGACCCTCGTGCTGCTTATTTGCTGGTAGTTTCCAATTTGCGCCTGGTAGTTAAGATTGCGATGGAATATCAAAAAACCTGGCGCACGGATTTAATGGATTTGATTCAGGAGGGTAACATCGGCTTAGTCCAAGCAGTAAAAAAGTTTGACCCATTAAAGGGAATAAGGCTTTCCTATTATGCCTCCTTCTGGATAAAGGCTTATATATTGAAATATATTCTTGATAACTGGCGGTTAGTTAAAATTGGAACTACCCAGGCCCAAAGAAGGCTTTTTTTTAATTTACAAAAAGAAAAAGCGCGGTTAACTTCTCTGGGATATATACCTGACCCCAGGCATTTAGCTGAGGTCTTAGAGGTGCGGGAAAAAGATATTGTGGAGATGAACGAGAGATTAGCCCTTCCGGAGAAGTCCTTAGATGCTCCGGCAGTGGATGATTACCGTTACCCAATAAAAGAAATTTTAGCAGTTAGCGACATTCCAATTGATCAAAAATTATCCGATGAAGAAGCAAAGGAGTTATTCCAGAAAAAACTGGAAGAATTTCATGAAACTTTAACCGGAAAGGAGAGATATATTTTTGAGAATCGGATGATAGCTGAACATCCGAAAACCTTACAGGAAATTGGGGAAATTTACGGAATCACCCGCGAGCGAGCCCGCCAGATAGAGGCCAAAGTGATAAAGAAACTCAAAGAATTCCTCCAAAAAGATGGCACTGATCTTAGTGTTTACCAAATAGAAGGGTAGAAAAAGTGAAAATTGAAGGAGAAAGGGAAAAAGATGAGGAGCTTAGAAGTAAAAATATATTATGAAGATACCGATTGCGGGGGAGTAGTTTATCATGCCAATTATTTCCGTTATTTTGAACGGGCAAGAACCGAATATCTGGCCGAAGAGGGGATTTCCATCCGCGACTATATGGAAAAAGGAATTCTTTTTGTGGTGGTACGGGCAGAAATAATATACGAATCTCCGGGTCGGTACGGTGACATCCTGGTAGTTAATTCCGAGATAGAAAAAATACGCCGAGTCAGCCTTGATTTTCGGCATACCGTGTTACGGAAAGGAGAACCCGGGGTTTTAGTCCGGGCAAAAATTCGACTCGCTTGTCTTAATCGGGAAGGAAAATTAACCCCTTTACCCAAAAATTTTCTCGAAAAATTGAAAGAACAATAGGAGTAATTTATGAAAAAAATCTTATTTACCCTGATCATCGGTCTTTTAATTCAAGCCAGCATCTATCTTTCCCCGGCAAAATCAGGAAGCTTATCTCCAGAAAGCCCAAATAATTTAACCGGAGAAGATAAAAACTACCTCCTAAATTTAGCGCGGGAGACACTGATTCGCTATCTTAAGGGAGAACCTTTACCCCGGATTAATCTTAATGAACTTTCGCCTGAACTTCGCCAGGTGAGAGGTTGCTTTGTTACCCTGGAAAAAAATGGAAACTTAAGGGGTTGTATTGGCTATATTCAGCCGATTAAACCGTTGTGTGAATGTGTGAGAGAAAATGCCATAAATGCTGCCACCCAAGACCCGCGATTTTTTAGAGTAAAATTAGATGAATTGGATTCTATTACTATAGAAATCAGCGCACTTACGGTGCCAAAAAAATTAGCAGTCAAAAACCGAAATATGCTTCTGGATGCCCTGGCTCCGGGAAAAGATGGAGTAATTTTACGGCAGGACCAATATAGCGCCACTTTTTTGCCCCAAGTCTGGGAGCACTTTCCGGATAAAGAAAGTTTCCTTGCTGCGCTTTGTGAGAAAGCGGGAATGTCTCCACTTTGCTGGCAGGATGAACGGACTGAAGTATTTATTTACCACGCGGAAGTATTTAAGGAAAATCGTCATTAAGAACACCGGAGAGATAAAGAGAAAGGAAAAAATCCTCAAACCTTGAACCTCGAACATCGAACCTCGACCCTCCCTTTACGGATAAAGAAAAAAATCATTAAGCCGGGATAACGGCAACCAGGTAGATTTTTCCGGGGGAGCAAAATTAAACAACTGTTCGGATAAAACCTCATTTATCACCGGAGAAATCAGGTTTATTTTAATCGTAGTCTTTTTTTGGGGAAAAAAGGCAGTGATTTTGGTAGGCAAGGTATTCTTCGAAAATTTTTTATAATCTTGGTAGGCAATTTCCATTATCTTTTCTCCCTGATAATAAATCTGCTTTTTTTCGATTTGAAATTCAGGGCTACTCACGGTGATTTCGTATTCCAGATTTTTATTTTTAGTCTTTAGATTATAATCATCCTCCCAAAAAATCTCTCCTTCATCAATTTTTACTCCTCCCCATAACTCTCCCAGGAAAAAAAACAGATCCGGCAGAGGAGAATTAATCAATTGCTCCGGTTTTCCAACATAAACTATCCGGGAGGAAGGGAGATAAATCATTATCTGTTCCGGTCGGTAAAAAAGGTCAAAAATAGTATTACCCCAACTGCCCAGGGCCTGAACCCGGACAGCCGCGGTATCCTGACAGTAAAGCAATGCTCCTTCAAAAGAACTTTTTTTCAATTTATTTTCTTGAAAATATTCAATCTGGGTTTCTAAATTAGCCTTTAAGGAATTTATTTCTATCAGGTTTTCTTTAATTTTAGTTAAAATTTCTTCCCGGGATAATTTCACCGGTAAGGAGGTAGGAGGGCTAGGAGGCCGGGGAAGACAGGCGGAAAGGAAGAAAAAAAACCCGAAAATACCAATGCTTTTAATTACCCCGCGGAAAGGAGAAAGTGAGACTAAGTTATAAATTTGCCAGGTAATTTTCAATCCGATCCATCCCTTCTTTAATGTTTTCCAGGGAATTGGCATAAGAAAAGCGGAGATAACCTTCGGCATTATCGCCAAAATCAATACCAGGAGTAACTGCCACTTTGGCTCTATTCAGAATATCTAAGGCGAAAGAATAGGAATCAGAAGTAAATTTTTTCACATTTACTAAAACATAAAAAGCCCCCAATGGTTCAAACTTAAGGTCAAAACCAATTTCTTTTAACCGCTGGATAATAAACTTTCTTCTTTGATTAAAAGTTGCTCGCATCTCTTCGACCTCTTTTTGGGCTTCCTTTATCGCGGCAATTCCCGCCCATTGAACAAAAGAGTTGGCACTGATGAAAAAATTTTGCTGGACCTTTTGAATCGGGCGCACGAATTCTTCCGGGACAATAAGATAACCCAATCTCCATCCGGTCATTGCATATCTTTTCGAAAAACTTCCAATTACAAACGCTTGGTCAGTGAATTCTAAAACGGTATGTTCCGTCGATTCATAGGTTAATCCATGATAGGTTTCATCCGAAATTAGGTAATATCCCAATTCAGCTAATGCTTTTATTACCTCGGGAGAAAGAATGCTGCCGGTAGGATTAGCCGGAGAATTTACAATAATTGCTTTGGTCTTAGGAGTAAGCTGGCAAGCCACTCGTTCCGGTTGGTACTGGAAACCCTCCTCTTCATAAACATTAACAAAATTAACTTTCCCACCTAAGAAGTTAATAATATTAGGATAACAAGAATAATAAGGGTTAGTTAAGATAACCTCATCCTCCCTTTCCAAAAGGGCAGTAAAAAGGAGGAACATCGCCGGAGAAGAGCCATTAGTGACAATAATTCGATAGGGAGAAATTTCTTTACCATACTTCTGGGCATAATATTCCGCCAGTGCCTGACGAAGTTCCAGCAATCCTAAGCTGTGAGTATATTTAGTTTTCCCTTCGCGGAGAGCTTTAACCCCCGCCTCGATTATACACTTAGGGGTGGCAAAATCCGGCTCTCCCACCTCTAAATGGATTACTCTTTCTCCCTGCCTTTCTATCTCTAAGGCTTTTTCGAGAATATCCATCACTAAGAAAGGAGGAATAGTTAATGATTTCTGGGAAATAAAAGAAGAAAACTTCATCGCTACCCGATTAACCGAATCAAAAATTCCTTACTCAAGCAGTTGAATTTCAATTTAATTTAAATTAATAGCACAATTTAATCGGAATAGATAGCAAAAATCAATCCCTTTTGCCAGAGCGATGAGTTAGTTGACGAAAAAGGTTTTTTTCTCTATAATTTGATGCCGTCTTACTCCTTATAATAAAATTTTATAAAGGGAGAGCTATTGATGACAAAAAAAACCGGCCGAAGAATTTATCTCAAAGATTTTCGAATCATAAGTCGGGCAATTTCTACTTATGAGGATATCCCATTACTGTTTGACCATATTGCTAAACTTATCGTAGAACTTTTTAAGGTCAAAGGTTGCAGTCTGATGCTTTTTGATGAACGCGAAAAACAATTGTTTCGGGTAAGTTCAGTGGGGGTAAGTGAAGAATATCTCAATAAAGGTCCAATCTATGTTGATCCAAAGTACAGTGCACTGGCAAAAGGAGAACCAGTTTTTATTAAAAATGTGCTCAATGATCCCCGGGTGCAATATCCGGAGGAAGCAGCAAAAGAGGGGATTGCCTCCATCCTTTCCATACCGATAAAATTTAGAAATGTGGTGGTAGGAATAATGCGGATTTATCACAGCGAAGCCTGGGATCTCCATGAAGATGACCTGGATTCCTTCTGCGTAATTGCTGACCATTTAGGATTGGTTATAGAATATAATGGGTTAAAAAATTTTTTTGAACATGTAAAACTTGGATTTGACCGGCTCCCTCCCCGGCTCCTGGAGGGGTTATAATTTGTATGGGGGGGAAGGTTTTTGTTGATACTACTGATTTTTGCTCTATTGATTTTGGGGATGAAATAATTGTTGATGGGAAAAGGTATATCGTTACTGGCCATGAGCGAGAGCACCGCTTTGGTTTAGATGACCCTAAGTTCTGGGTAAAAAGAGCAATTGAAGCAGAAAGCGGGGAAAAGAAAATTCTAAAGTTAAGTTTTTTTGAAACCTTTGATACTTCATTAGCCGGAGTTAAAATCCGCTGTTTCCGCAATCCGGAAAAAGAAGGAAATATCCTTAAACTGGTAAAAGAGCATCCCCATTTTATGCACGGAAGAGCTTGTTTAGATACCAAGGGGAACAACATCCGCATACTGGACCCAGTGCAGGGAACAAAATTTTTTTCTTACCTTCGGACATTATCTATGCCCCACGAACTCTACTTCCACAAACTTCTTCCTAATATTCTTCGTCGAATGATCAAAGCTTTTGAAGCAATTAGTTTTCTCCATCACCACGGCTTCCGGCATGGCGATATAAGGACTGACCATCTTTTTATCGAAAGGGAAACGGGAAATTATGTCTGGATCGATTTTGATTATGATTACGAAACTTCGGAAAACCCTTTTGGTTTGGATATATTTGGCTTGGGAAATGTGCTCCTTTACGCGCTCGGCAAAGGATTTTACGAATTATATGAAATAAAATCTCATCCCCGAACCTATGGAAACTTAGTTGAATCGCTGGAACCAGGAGATTTCTCAGTGCTGGATAAATTTCGTCTTTTGAATCTGCGCAAAATTTTCCCTTATTTGCCAAAATGTTTTAATGACATTCTTCTCCACTTTTCTTTCGGAGCAGATGTCTTTTATGAAACCGTTGATGAAATAATTGAGGATTTGAATCGGTGTATTTCTTTAGAATACGATTAGAGGATAAAAAATGAACTCAATTCTGGTCGCAGTAAACGACTCAGTTAGCTCTCGAGGAATGATCTCTTATTTTAATGCCTTACCCATTATTCCTAATCAGGTTCATATCACTTTGCTCCACATACTGCGGCAACCTTACGCCAGCGAGGAACTGATGGGAGAAAATTTTATTAAAAGCCAGCCGGCACGGATGCTTATGGTTTTAGAACAAGCCAAGGAGAAGCTGGTTGAGCAGGGGTTTAATCCTGACCAGATTGAAATAAAATTAGTCACCGACCCCTATCCTACTGTAGCGGATGGCATTATCGATATTTTTCGGAAAGGGAATTACAATATGGTAGTTATTGGTCGAAAACGGATGTCTAAAGCCGAAGAATTTGTTTTAGGAGATATTAGTATTAAACTGGTAAGAGCATTGGAAGGGGCAGCGATTATGATTGTTAAGTTGTAAGGGGTTTAACTTAGTTAGTTTCTTTCATCTTTTTTTGCTCACTGTTAGGAGGTAATAGTGGTGATTAATGCGGAAAATAGTTTGTTAGTAGTTATCGACATTCAGGGAAATCTGGCTCAAGCCATGCACGACAAAGTGTCTCTTTTTGGCAATCTGCAAAAAATTATTAAGGGTGCCCAGATATTGGAACTTCCCATTATTGTAACTGAACAGATTCCCGAAAAATTAGGACCTACTATCCCGGAGATTGCTAATCTCTTTTCTGATTTTGCGCCGATCCCAAAAGCAAGTTTTAGCTGTTGTGGAGAAAAATCATTTATGGAAAAAGTTAACTCAGCCGGAAGACCGCAAATTTTACTCAGTGGGATCGAAGCCCATGTCTGCGTCTATCAGACCGCACTGGAGCTTATGAGTATTGGGTACGAGGTCCATCTCCTTACTGATTGCATCTCCTCTCGCACTGCTGAAAATAAGTGCCTGGCGATTGAACGGATGAAAACCGAGGGAGTAAAACTAACCAGCGTCGAGATGGCTCTTTTTGAATTGCTGAAAATTGCTGCCGGAGATAAATTTCGGGAAATAGTCAAATTAATTAAGTAAGGGTTATTCCCTTATGAAAATTTTCCTTACCGGCGGAACGGGGTTTATCGGTAGTTTACTGACGGAAAAATTATTAGAGAAAGGTTATGAAGTAACTATTATCTCCCGCCATCCGGAAAAACTATCCTCTTTACCCTCTGGAGTTACAGGAATAAAAGGTGATCCAACTCAACCGGGAAAATGGCAGGAGATAGCGGCAAAGCATGAAGTGATTATCAACCTTGCCGGCTTTTCCATCTTCTGCTACTGGAGCAAAAGAAATAAAAAGAAAATTTATGAAAGCCGGATTTTAACTACCCGGAATCTTGTTAACGCCTTATCTTTTTCCCCGCAAACCAAAATTCTTTTTTTAAGTGTCTCCGGAGTGGGTTATTATGGTGGACAAGGAGATAATTTCCTTGATGAAAGTGCGCCTCCCGGAGATGATTTTTTAGCTCGCCTTGCTTTTGACTGGGAGCAAACTGCCTTAAAAGCGCAAAAATATGGGAGTAAAGTTATCCTTTGCCGTATCGGGATGGTCCTGGGTAAAAAAGGTGGGGCTTTCCCCCAATTGAATCGAATCTTTAAACTCCACCTTGGTGTTCCCTTAGGGAGTGGTAAGCAGTGGATTTCCTGGATTCACGAAAAAGATCTCTCCGATATTTTTTTATTCTTACTAAACCATCCCTCGATCGACGGACCGCTTAACTGCACTGCTCCTCATCCGGTCCGATTTCGCGACCTGATTAGTGCATTAAGTTCGCTGTCAACTAAATCCCAGTTACCTTTTTCTATCCCGGAATTTATTTTGCGATTAACTTTAGGAGAAACCGCGGACTTGTTTTTAAAGGGACAACGGGTATTGCCCCAAAAACTTTTGGAGATGGGGTTTTGTTTTAAATTTCCTACCTTAGTTAGCGCGTTAAAAAATTTGCAGAAAGAAAATATTTAGTCTAATTTCCTTCCAGCACTTCCCTTACCTTCTGAGTAAGCTGAGCCACACTAAACGGCTTCATTATTATCTTTACCCCCTCCCCTAATATCCCATGATGCACTATCGCATTCTCCGTATAACCACTCATATACAATACCTTACTCTCTACCCCCATACCCCTTGCCCTGTCCACAAACTCCTTCCCACTCATCTGCGGCATCACTACATCCGTTAAAATTAAGGGTTATCTTTTATTTTAGCCACTAAATTCAACCATTAATTTGTCAAGTTTTTTATTAAACTAAGAAGTCTATTTATTTTTTCTTCCGTTGATAAATTTCTATTGTTATACCTCCAAACATATTCAGATAAGTAAAGGCTTCTCCTTTCTTTTCTTATTCCTCCCCTTGAAGATAATTGCCTCTTTAAATAGCCCCAAAATCCTTCCAGCCCATTAATGTGATTTCCTTGTTCATCAGTATATTCTCCCCTGCTGTGATTTACTAATCGATGTAAATACCCTTTAGTTGCTATCCCAGTATAACCTCGCCAGGTGTCAGAACAAATAATCGCTCCTTTTTTAACTTTCTTCTCAATAAGTGGCTGCAAATTCCTTGATTCCACACCATCTATTATCTCTGCCCATACTTTTCCATCTCTGCAAAGAATCCCAAAAACAGGTTGCTTTGTAGTCCCTCTTCCTCTTTTACTTTCTACTTCTTTTCTCCTCTGTGATTTATTTTTGTTCTTCCATTGACCACCAAGATAAGTTTCATCTACTTCTACTGTTCCCTCAAAATCTTCTGGAATATCTCTTAACATAACTCCCCTTGTAATTTGACAACATCTTAAAACTTTATATTCACTAAATCCTACCTGCTCCATTATCATCCTTACTCTCCCAGAAATTATAAACCATTTTAAAAACTTCTTCCATTGATACCTACTTAAATTTAAAGGATAATCCTTTCTCCTGAATTCATACCTGCAATTCTTACACCTTATTTTGCTTCTCCTTACTTTCCAAAACCCCTTTCCAGAACATCTTGGACACTTTATCATATTCATAGCCACATTTTAGCATCTTTAGGTGGCTATTTTCAAAGATAACCCTACTATTTTAAAATGTCATATTATTCTTACGAGATTGTGAAAAAATTGGCCGAATAAGGGAAAAGGTCAGGCTGAACCCTGGGCCGAACTTGTTTCGGTCTTGTTTAAGTATCCCAAAGAGATCCCGAAATGAATTTGGAAAACAGTAAGTAAGAGAGCCGGAAACAAGTTTGGGACAAGACAAAATGGAGTTTTTCCGCAATTTCGTAAGGAATTTTTCGGG
>Ga0315298_1001876_pt1 | contig 37401 bp, 27 predicted proteins | sample WHS_1_MG_FD_203077 | JGI IMG/M metagenome (GOLD analysis project Ga0315298, IMG submission 203077) | Extremophilic microbial mat communities from Washburn Hot Springs, YNP, Wyoming, USA - WHS_1_MG | ecosystem: Environmental > Aquatic > Thermal springs > Hot (42-90C) | place: USA: Wyoming...
TTTTCGGTTTCCATCCCTACATTCAATAATCCGTCGTTTTGCGTTCGTTTGACACGGTGCGTTCATTGTCGCAAGAAGCCGCAAGTAAAACAAGGGCAACTACTGGCTTTTGTCCGTCTTGTCACCGCCAATTGTTGAATGTAGGGATGTGACCCTGCAAAGCCCTGTTGCGATTACTCATCGCGTGGAGGGTGGTGAGTTGCCCCACGGCGGCTTATCGTTGTATTGGATGTACGCCTGACTAACAATCACAGGGACTAGCCAGACAAGAATTAGCAACGTCCTCCAGTTAAGAGTGAGTACGTCTCGGAAAAGCTCAAACAACCATCCGATTATCCACAATGGAAAAACCATCCCAATGCCGATCCAAATTAGGAAAAACATTATCCTAGTAACATCGGAATGAAGACGTTTGAGCAGCAGCCAGTAACCGTATGCGGTGCCGCTTGTCCACGCAGACAATGCGACTGCGGCAAGTCCAAGGATGCTGCAACTTACTGTTATGCTCATAATCGTCAATTAAACGGGCCTGTGTAGCCCGGCGCGTAGCACCCGTTCTGTGTGCAAAGTGAGCCTGGGGGAGCAGGCGGCGGACAGTAAGTCACGCCGGGAGGTAAGGATGACAACTGTTGCCCCACGGCCCTGCCTGCTAGATTTCCTGAACCGGCTGCCATGCCCTTCGTTACTGCTCCCAAAGTATTAACAATCGGAGTAATTCCGGTAAGCACTTGTGTATCAAGAGGAATTGACGTTTGTGTGGCTTCGCGGGGTCACATCTCTACATTCAACAATCTGTTATTTTGCGTTCGCCTAATTTACCACAGGTTTTGTTTGCGGCTCTTAGACGATTGTCCGTTGCGCCGGAGGTGTCGTGAAACGCTTCTCATCATTTCCAACCTGAGCGCATCATATCGCGCCCGGTCTTCTTGTCAATCCTGAATCTGTCTTGTAGCTGCCGGCTGTTGCGTTTTGTCCAGTCTGCCCAGTGCGGTGCAGCCGGTAAGGATGTGAGTTGGTGTAAGTGCTTGCACCGGTGGGTCAGCGGGGTCAGCTCTCTACACTTGACGGAGAGGATTTGAGTTGAGTGGGTTTGGCGCACAGGTCCTCGTTTTCGACCGCTTCCTGTTCGAGGCGTTTGACCATTTGGGCTACTCTGCTGCCGTTTTCTTGTAACCGGAGGCGCGGAGGACGTCAACCTGAAACGCGTTGGTGCCGCAGCCGGAGTACATCTGGGCACTGCCACATTCAATCAGTCGTTGGCATTTTGAGCGAAGCGAAAGCCGAGCGGAGCGAGACACCGTTGTCGTGTGCGGCAAATCTCTGTCTTTCTTCGGAAAGGCGTGACGCAAACGGCCGAGACCCTTCCCCTTCGCGGCTCAGGGCTTCGGCAGGATGCTCCGGGGGACAGGCCGGGTGATGGTGGTCGTGTCCAGATGCGCGCTTGTTTGGGTGCGATGACCTACGCCGGACAACCGGCCACGGTGAAATGATGCCGGGGGTCGTCGTGCCAGTCTGGGGTGCACTGCAAGTTTTGGGCTGGTCCGGAATTGTAGGGCGCAAATCCCTGTCGTATAGGGTTCGCGCCGTGCCCCTACAAAACTTGCGGTGCGCTCCGTGCCAGTTGTCGGTTTGTCCTGCTGGCCAGTCGGCCGAAGCAATCAGTGGGGTCGCGGCCATAATGGGCGCTCCGATTTGTCCAAAGCGGTGTTTCCTTTTGTAAGGTTGATCGTTACTATCAAGCGCTTCTCAATGAAAAAACAAATACTGATTTGGTTGGCGGCCTTGTCTCTTGTGTCGCCACTCGGCCGGGCAGAGGCAACTCCACCGGCAAAACCGAATATCATTTTCATTCTCTTTGATGACCTCGGTTACGGCGAACCTCCGAGTTACCGGGCTGATTCGCAGTTCAAGATGCCGCACCTCGACCGGTTGGCGAAGGAAGGAATGCGGTTCACGGATGCCCACAGCGCGTCGGCGGTCTGCACGCCGACCCGGTATGGCGTCTTGACGGGCCGGTACCCGTGGCGCATTGGGCAGTTCGGCGTGCTGAGTCACAAATCGCCGCCGATCATACCGGCGGACCGGTTGACCGTGGGCGGGCTGATGAAGTCGCACGGTTACGACACCGCTTGTTTCGGCAAATGGCATCTTGGGATGAACATCGTCGGAGAAAAAGTTGCCAACGGGCCGGTGACGCGCGGGTTTGATGTGTTCTTCGGCTATACCGAAGCGCGCAGCATCGGGACGTTGATCGAGCAGGACAAGGTCTTGACCAACGTCGCGCCGGTAGAAGCCGCGCCGCTGCTCGAACAAAAGACGATTGCCTACATTGATGAACACGGCAAAGCGGAGAAACCGTTTTTCCTCTACGTGCCGCTGAGCCAGCCGCACACGCCGCATGTGCCATCGCCCGAGTTCCAAGGCAAGAGCGGCCAGGAAAAGTATGGCGACTGGATGATGCAAGGCGACGCGACCGTCGGGAAGATTCTCGCTGCGTTGGAGCGAAACCAGATTGCCAGCAACACGCTCGTCATTGTCACGAGTGACAATGGCGCGGCCGGACGTGTTTATCCGCCGTTGCGCGGCAGTAAAACCCAGATTTGGGAAGGTGGCCACCGCGAACCGTTCGTGGCGCGTTGGCCAGGGAAGATCAAACCCGGCACTACGTGCGATGACACGATTTGTCTCAACGATCTCCTCGCGACCTGCGCCGCCATCGTGGACGCGAAATTGCCGGACAACGCCGGCGAGGATAGCGTCAGCATCTTGCCCGACTTGCTGGGCACGGCGACTGGCCCCGTGCGCGAAGCCACGGTGCATCAGTCGCTGGCGGGCGACATGGCCATCCGACAAGGGGAGTGGAAGCTGATCTTCATGAAGACCGGCGCGAGGGAGCTTTACAACCTGAAAGCCGACTTGAGCGAAACGAAAAACGTGGCCGCCGAAAATCCGGAAGTGGTCGCGCGTCTGACGGCATTGATGCAGCGGTATATTGATACCGGCCGCAGCACGCCGGGCGCGCCGCAAAAAGGCAGTGCCGGTTTCCCGACGCCAAAAGCGAAAGGTAAAAAGGCCTCGGCTGAACCCGAATAGGAATCCATGAAGAAACTTCTTTGCGTCTTGTTCCTCTCCTTGGCGGTCAGCCTGCCGGCCGCCGAGCCGGCCAAACCCAACATCGTGTTCTTTCTGGGGGACGACTGGCGACCAGACTGTCTGGGGGCGCTCGGTCACCCGGTCGTCAAGACGCCCAACCTCGACAAACTGGTCGGCAACGGCTTTGTCTTCCGCAACGCTTACGTGCTCGGTTCACACAGCGGCGCGGTTTGTTTGCCCAGCCGCACCATGATCCAGACCGGGATGAGTTATCTGCGAAAGGAACGCACCTCGCCAACGCTCGCCCAGACGGTGAAAGCCGCCGGGTACGCTTCGATTCGCAGCGGGAAGTTCAGCAACGGCCCGAAGAAACTCGACGACGAGTTCGACCGCAATCTCGACGGCAAGACCGCCGAGGGCCACGCCGACAATCTCATTCAGTTCATCAAGGACCATGCCGGCAAGAAACCGTTGTTCCTCTACATGGCGGGAAAAGAACCGCACGACCCGCAGTTCGCCACGGAAGAGTATTACCGGATGTACAAACCGGCAGACATCCCGTTGCCGGTCAACTTTCTGCCGTTCCATCCGTTCGACAACGGCGAGATGACGGTGCGCGACGAGCAGACGTTGCCGTGGCCGCGCACCAGGGAAAGCGTCACCGGCAAACTCGCCCGCTACTACGCCTCGATTTCGTATTGGGATGAGCACGTCGGCCGGGTGGTCGCCGCGTTGAAGGAGGCCGGGCAGTTCGACAACACCATCTTCATCGTTGCCGGTGACAACGGCCTGTCGCTGGGCGAACACGGACTTCTCGGCAAACAAAACCTCTACGAGTTCGGCGGGATGCACGTCCCGTTGATCTTTGCCGGTCCCGGGATCAAGAAGGGCGAAACGAAGGCGTTGGCGTATTTGTACGAGGTGTATCCGACGCTGTGCGAGCTGGCCGGTATCCCTGTGCCTGCCGGGCTGGATGCGAAGAGCCTTGCGCCGGTCATCAGAGGCGAGCGGGCGAAGGTGCGCGACTACTTGTTCACGGCGTACAAGAATTGCCAGCGTTCCCTCCGCGATGACCGGTGGAAGCTGATCCGGTATCCGCTCATCAACAAGACCCAGCTCTTCGATTTGCAAGCCGATCCGCATGAGCTGAATGATCTTGCCGGTTGCCCTGAAAACACCGAAAAGATCAAAGAATTGCTGGCAGTGTTGGAAGCGGAACAACAACGATACGGCGATCCCGCGCCGCTGACTGTGCCGGACCCGAAACCGGCCGCATGGACGCCGTCTACAACGCGAAAGCGATGGAGCGAACGATGAAACGAATGAGTGGGCTGATGCTTGTGCTGTTGTTGGGGTTGGGAATTTTTCCGGCAACGGCGGAGGAAACGAAGGCGCAGAAGGATGCGCGCATGGCGTGGTGGCGCGAGGCGAAGTTTGGGATGTTCATTCACTGGGGCGTGTATGCCGTGCCGGCCGGCACGTACGACGGCAAACCGATCGGCGGGATCGGGGAGTGGATCATGAATCGCGGCAAGATTCCCGTGGCCCGGTACGCCGACTACGCGAAGGAGTTCAACCCGGTGAAGTTCAATGCCACGGACTGGGTGCGACTCGCCAAGGCGGCCGGCATGAAATACATGGTCATCACGGCGAAACATCACGATGGCTTCGCGATGTTCCGCTCGCAGGCCAGCCCGTACAATATTTACGAGGCGACGCCGTTCCGCCGCGACCCGCTCGCCGAACTGGCCGCGGCCTGCCGCAACGAAGGGATCCAGCTCGGTTTCTATTACTCACAGGCGCAGGACTGGCATCATCCCGGCGGCGCGGCGGCGGGCGGCCATTGGGACAAGGCGCAGGACGGCTCGATGGATGAGTACATCGACAAGATTGCGGTGCCGCAGGTGCGGGAGCTTCTCACCAACTACGGCGAGTTCCCGGCAATCCTGTGGTGGGACACGCCGGTCGGCATGAACCCCGAACGCGCCGCCAAACTCCACAAGGTCGTCGCGGAGTTGAAGCCCAACATCATTCTCAACAACCGGCTCGGCGGCGGGTTCAAGGGCGACACCGAGACCCCCGAGCAACATATCCCCGCGGCCGGCTTCCAGGACCGCGACTGGGAAACCTGCATGACGATGAACAACACGTGGGGATACAAAAGCGACGATCACAACTGGAAGAGCACGGAAACCCTGCTCTTCAACCTCGTGGACATCGTCAGCAAGGGCGGCAACTATCTGCTCAACGTCGGCCCGACGGCCGCAGGCGTGATTCCCGAGCCGAGCGTCGAGCGGCTCCGGGCGATTGGCGCCTGGATGAAGGTCAACGGCGAGGCGATCTATGGTGCGCGTCCCAGTCCGTTCGGCGCGGAATACGGGCCTGCCACAACGGCGAAAGACAAGCGTGGCCGGGAGCGCACAAGCAACACCGCCCGGGCCTGGCGCTGCACGCGGAAAGACAACAAACTTTACCTCCACATCTTCCAGCGCCCCGCCGACGGCCGGCAACTCGTGCCGGTCACTAACGCGATTCGGGCCGCGTACCTGCTGGCTGATCCCGGTCACAAGTTGCCGGTGACACCGGTGCCGGACGGCCAGACCGTGGAGTTGCCGGAATTCAAGCCGGGCACGATCGCCACGGTGGTTGTCATCGAACTGGATGGCGCACCGCAAGTCACCGCCGCCGGTCGGAACTCATGAAGACGCAGGTTCTTGCGGTTGTGCTCGCCCTGGCCGGGGGCGCCGTTCGCGGCGGCGAACCCCAACCGCCGCCGAACATCGTCTTCATCCTCGCCGATGATCTCGGCTACGGCGACGTGCGGTGCCTGAATCCGGAGCGAGGCAAGATTCCGACACCCAACCTCGACCGGCTCGCGTCGCAAGGCATGGCGTTCACCGAGGCGCACTCCAGCTCCGCCGTCTGCACGCCGACCCGGTACGGCATCCTCACCGGCCGGTACAACTGGCGGTCGCGGCTCCAAAAGGGCGTGCTGCATGGATACAGTGAAGCGTTGATTGCCGCCGACCGGCTGACCGTTCCGAAATTGTTGAAGCAACACGGCTACACGACGGCGTGCATCGGCAAATGGCATCTGGGCATGGGCATTCCGAGGGCAACAAACGAATTGGCGGTCACCGAGGGGCCGACGACACGCGGGTTTGATTATTTTTTCGGCATCAGCGCGTCGTTGGACATGCCGCCGTTTGCCTTCATCGAGAATGACCGGCTCACCGAGGCGCCGACGGCCACGAAAACGTGGGGGCGCAAGGGCCCGGCCGCGCCCAGTTTCGAGGCGGTGGATGTGTTGCCGACGCTGACGCGCAAAGCCGTGGAGTTCATCGGCAAGACGAAGGCGCCGTTCTTTCTCTACCTGCCATTGACCTCGCCGCACACCCCGATTGTGCCGACGAAAGAGTGGCAGGGCAAATCCGGGTTGAGCGCCTACGGCGATTTCGTGATGGAGACCGACTGGGCGGTGGGCGAAGTCCTGGCGGCGCTCGATAAAGCCGGTATCGCGGATAATACGTTGCTCATCTTCACCAGCGACAATGGCTGTTCACCGTCGGCGAAGCCTCAATTCCTTGAAAAGCACGGCCATTTCCCCAGCGAAAAGCGCCGCGGTTACAAGGCGGACATTTTTGATGGTGGCCACCGGATTCCGTTGATCGTGCGGTGGCCCGGCAAGGTGAAGTCCGACACGAGGAGTGACCAGTTGGTTTGTCTCAATGACTTGATGGTGACGTGTGCTGAGATCGTCGGCGCAAAGTTGCCGGAGAATGCCGGTGAGGACAGTGTCAGTTTGTTGCCGGCCCTGCGGGGCGAGATCCATCCGCGGGCGGTGGTGCATCATTCGATCAACGGTTCGTTTGCGATCCGGGAAGGACAGTGGAAGCTGGAACTGTGTTCGGGTTCCGGTGGTTGGAGCGCGCCCAAGCCGGGAAGCGAGGAGGCGAAAAGGTTGCCGGCGGTGCAGCTTTACGACATGAGCAAGGATGTGGGCGAGCGCACCAACGAATACAAAGACCACCCGGAAATCGTGACCCGGCTGACCAAGCTGCTGGAGAAATACGTGGCCGAAGGGCGCAGCACGCCGGGCACACCGCAGACGAATGATGTGGCGGTGGATCTCTGGAAATTGGATACGAAGCCGGCAGTGAATCCTCGGGTGTTCGATGATTACTGATCTGGACGGGTTTGGATTGCCTTGTTGATTTCTAAACACCAGTTGGTAGCGTTGCTCACGCAAATGAGAATTTATCTAATTGGCGCTGGTGTGATTGCGCGACTGCACGCAGCGGCGAGCCAGCACCTACCTGACTCGCAAGGCGTAATGTTGTCGGTTGCTGACCCCAATCCCGCCGCGCTGCAAGATTTTCTGAAGAACAGTCCGCAAGCCCGAGTATTTTCGGACGCGCGCGCCATGCTCGCCGAACCAGCCCAACCCGACGACATCGTAATCGTCGCGACGCCCCCATTCACCCATTACGAGTTGAGCTGCGCGGCGATCGAGTCTGGACGCCACGTTTTGTGTGAGAAGCCGCTCGCGATGACGAGTGGCGAAGCCCACCGGATGCTGGCCGCGGCTCGCGCCAAGCAGCGTCTGCTGGGGTGCTGTAGTGACCGGTTTCTCGGCATCCCGACGACCGCGGAGGCAAAACGTCTAGTGCAGACTGGTGCGCTCGGCAAACCGTACCACTTCACATTCGTTCAGCGTACCCAACGCAATCGAACCGGTATTGAATACCAACCGTCTACCCGGTGGTTCTTGGATCGCTCGAAGAACGGCGGCGGCACGGTCATGGATTGGGGGCCATACGATTTTGCGACAATCAACGATGTGCTCGCCCCGGTCCGCGTCGAAGTTCTCACCGCGTGGATGGCCAACCCGACGACGGCACCCAGTTGGCCCGCCGACATGGTGTTCAACGTCGAGGAACATGCCGGTGCCAGTCTCCGCTACCACCTGGGTGACGGCACGGTCGTCGCGGTCACGTACGAGCGGGCGGCGTGCACGCACGGTAAACCGCTGTCAGGAGTTGAGATCGAGGGTGAGCGCGGGGCGGTGCGGTGGGATTGGCTGATGACGTCGGGCAAAGGCGAACTCACCCGATCGTTTGACAAAGATGGGAAGGTGGAATCCACCACGGCGGTCATGACCGACGAAGGCGGTATTCATCTTCACCATAAACCGCTTGTGTATTTTGCGCGCCGGATCCGCGGGGAGGCGTCGCCGGCTTTGATCAATGAACAGGCGGTCTTCAACTTCTGTTGCCTGCGCGCCGTGTATGAGTGCGTGGAAACCGGCCGGGCGCAAACCGTTACCTGGGGGGAAAAATTGTGAGCTACCGGGTTTTCGCGATGGATACGTACTTCTATCATTCGCTCGGCGCGTATGAATTCGACGCGCGCTGCGAGATGTTGAAAGAGTTGGGCTACGACGCCACGTACCTGACCGCGTGGAGCCAGGCCGCGTGGGATGATGTCCCGCGGCTGGCGGGGGTGAAGGCGAAACATGGGCTCGATGTGGCCGGCGTTTACGCCACGCTCGACATCACTGCCAAAGAGAACGATAAAATTCTCCGTTTGGTGGAAGGCTTGGAGGGCTGCACGCAGATCGAGCTCAGCCTTCGTGCCGGCGACAAGACGCTCGCGCTCTCCGATCCGGCGGGTGACGCGGCGGCGATCCGCTGGCTGAATCAGTTGCTGCCCATCGCGGAGCGGCGGGGGATTCACATCGCCCTCTACCCGCACATCACTTTCTGGCTGGAACGCCTCGAGGATGCCGGGCGCCTCTGCCGGCAACTCAACCACCCCAACTTGCACACCGTCTTTCCATCGTTTCACTGGTATGCGGTGGATGGCACCAAGCTCGCCGCGCGACTGGCCGTGGCGAAGCCGTTTCTGAATTCGGTCAACCTCTGTGGCAGCCGACGCACAGGGAAGAAGGACGGCGGCTTGCCGGCCACGATTGAGCCGCTGGATGAGGGTGATCTGGATAATTTCGCTGTCTTGGGTTTGCTCCGGCAGAACGGCTACACTGGCCCGATTGGGTTTCAAGGTTACTCAGTTGGAGGTGATGTGTACGGCAAACTCAAACGGACACTCGCGGCGTTCCGCGACATGGAGCGCCGGTTGGAACAGCACCCAAACTGGGCGCAACTGCGATTCGCCTGAAAAACATCACCTGGATGATGTGCCGGTAGATATTTGGAAACTAGAAACAATGCCCACGGTGGACCCGCGGGCGCTGGATGATTATTGAGGTATGACAGATTATGAATGATTTACGTATTGGAGTTTTAGGGGCGGGCGGGCGAGGTGGATTGGCGCGGCGGGCACACAAGCCCGGTGCGGGCAGCGCCGTGGTGGCCTGTTGCGATATCCGCGACGAGGTTCTGGCCCGGGCGCGCGAGTGGTACGGGGGCGGGGTCTTCGTGACGAAATCCCCGGCGGAACTGTTGAAGCAGAACCTTGATGCCGTGATGATTTGCACACCGGACTTCTTGCACGAGGAACACGCCGTCGCCGCGCTCGAAGCCGGTATTCCTGTCTATCTGGAGAAACCGATGGCCATCACCATTGCCGGGTGCGACCGGGTCCTGGCGACGGCGCGGGCCAAGGGCGTGAAGTTGTTTGTCGGGCACAACATGCGGTACATGACGATCTTTCGGAAGATGAAGGAGTTGATCGCCAAAGGCGCGATTGGCGAGGTGCGGTCGGTGTGGTGCCGGCACTTCATTTCCTACGGCGGCGACGCGTATTTCCGCGATTGGCACGCGGAGCGGAAGAACACCACCGGCCTGCTGCTCCAGAAGGGCGCGCACGACATTGACGTGATGCACTGGCTGACCGGGAGCAACACGACCCGGGTGGCGGCGTTCGGGAACCTGTCGGTTTACCATCGGTGCGCCCGGCGCGCGGAAACCGAACCCGGCAACCCGCAGTTCAACGCCGCGCACTGGCCGCCGCTGCAGCAGACCGGGTTCAGTCCGAAAATGGACGTGGAAGACCAGACCGTTGTGATCATGGAGATGGAGAAGGACGTGCTGGGGTCTTACCTGCAGTGCCATTTCACGCCCGACAGTTGCCGGAACTACACGGTCATCGGCACGGAGGGCCGGCTGGAAAACATCGGCGACAGCCCGACCAGTCCGATCTTCCTCTGGAACCGCCGCACCGACACGTACCGGATGATCGGCGACGAGGTGCATTATGGCGATCCGGTTGCCGGGGGCAGTCACGGCGGCGCTGATCCGTTGATTGTTCACGAATTCCTGCAATACATTCGCGGTGAGATTACATCCACCACGGCGACGCCCGAAGCCGCGCGCATGGCCGTTGCGACCGGCTACATGGCCACCCAATCCCTGCGCCACGGCGGCCAGCCCTACGATGTGCCGCCCTTACCGGCTTGGAAAACATGAGCAAACATCTCATCGGGCTGTGGTGTGTCATGTGGTTGCCGGTTACTGTCGGTGCTGAAATGAAAGTCAGGGTTGACCCGGTCCCACGGCAGCAACGGATCGAAGGATGGGGCGCGTCGTTGTGCTGGTGGGCCAATATCGTGGGCGGTTGGCCGGAGCAGTCGGTGGATGAAATCTGTGGCTGGATCACCGGGGCCGATGGGTTGAACATGAACATTTTCCGGTTCAACATCGGCGGCGGCGATGCGCCCGGTCACGAGCACATGCGCAAGGATGGCGGTGCGATGCCGGGGTATCGCCCGGCGGCCGGCGCGCCGTACGATTGGAACGCCGACGCCAACCAGCGCCACATCCTCCTCAAGCTCAAAGCCCGACGCCGGGATGCCATTTTCGAGGCGTTTGCCAATTCGCCGCCGTGGTGGATGACCAAAAGTGGCTGCGCCGCCGGCAACACGGATGGCGCGAACAATCTCCGGGAGGACTGTTACGATGATTTTGCCGACTACCTGACCGAGGTGGTCCGGCATTACCGGCAGGCGCACGGCGTCGTGTTCCGCACCTTGGCGCCGATGAACGAACCGGATGCCGGATGTTGGCAGGCGCAGGGCGGACAGGAGGGCTGCCGGTTCACTGTGGATAAACAAATTCAGATTCTCCACGAAACGTACCGGCACCTGCACCGCAAGGGACTGCTGCCGGTTACCCAACTCAGCGCGATGGACGCGAGCAATCTCGATCATTGCCTGGCGGCGCTCCGGGACTACGTCCCGCGGCAGGTCATCCCGCACATCCGGCAAATCAACACCCATTCCTATTTCGGCTCGCAGCGGCAGGAACTGGCGGCGCTGGCCCGGCAACTCCAGAAACCGCTCTGGCAATCGGAAAGCGGCCCGCTCCACGTTCAGGAGACCGGCCTGGCCAATCACCTGGTGATTGCCCAACGGATCATCACGGATTTGCGGGAGTTGCAGCCCGTCGCGTGGTTGGACTGGCAGATCATGGCGGAGAATGATCCGCGCTGGGGACTGATCGTGGCCGATTACCAGAAGAAAACTTACCGGAAGGCCAAGTCGTTCTTTGTCCGGTCGCAGTTCACCCGGTTCATCCAGCCCGGCGACACGATTCTCGAAACCAGTGAAACGAACTCGGTTGCCGCCATCAGCCCCGACAACCAACGGCTGGTGGTCGTTATCTGCCATGCCGGTGATGCGACTCTCCCGGCGGTGATTGACCTCTCCCGGTTCCGCGAGATCCGCGGCCCGGCCACGGTTCATCAAACCACGGCCCAATTGGATTGCGCGACATTAAATCCGGTGGCCGTGATCGCCAAAAGGCTTTCCCTCACGTTGCCGGCGTTATCGGTGACGACCTTGGTGATCCCGGTGGAGTAACAGCAGTGTTCGATGATGAATGACTTCGACTTCGCCGCGATGATTCAACCGGTGCCGGCCACGGCCAAGTTTGCGGATCCGGATTTCAATATCTGGTGCGGGGCGGGCATCAAGGGCGATGACGGCAAGTATCACCTGTTCTATTCGCGTTGGCCGCGCCCGCGGTCAGCGGTTCGACAAGCCGGTCTTGGATGTGAGCGCCGACGACAATGCGCCGGATTCGTTGATGACGTCCAATCCTTCGGTCACGTTACGGCCCGATGGCGGTGTGTTGATGATTTACAAGGCGGTCGGCAAGAAGCGGCCGCTGCCGTTTGGCGGGCCGGTGGTGCATTGGGCCGCGAAGCGAAGTTCAACGCGCTCGAACGTCCGCAAGTCCTGTTCGAAAACGGCAAGCCCATTGCGTTGTACTGCGCCGCCGCCGACCGGGAACGTCGCGACGGAAGTTTCAATCTGCAGATTCCGCTCAAAGAGCCGTAGAGATATTCCATGGGAAAGAACCACTACCTCCTCCTTCTGATTGGCTTGCTCCTGAATGGTTGTGCCACGCGTTACGGTTGGGACTACAATCTCACAAAACGCTGCGTTCGATCAGTCTTGCCGGCAGAAAGAAATTTTTACTCCGACATGACGGATGGTTGCGGGGGGCATTCCTGGATGGTCAGCGTCACTTCACAAAAAGCCTTCCAAAACAATCCGGAACCGAGCGGTCAGGCCTTTCCCATCAATGCCCCCGGCAGCCCGGTCCAGCTCACTTGGGCAAACGTTTCGGGAGGCAGAAAAGAAGTCACGTTGACCACTGACTTCATCAACAACACACACCCGGCAACGGAGCCGGGCTACTTCGTGTTTTATCAGTTCGGCGACCACAAGAAACATGGCGGCACGCAGGTGTGGCCGGATCCCCGCAACCTGCGATTGCGGTTCAGCGCGCGGTATCGGGAAGTCCTGCCGCGGGGCGAGGACTTTGGCCGGACACGGTGGATGGCGATGATGGTTGCTTACTGGACCGATACGAATGGCAATCGTAAATCGCGAATGATCGAAGTCATGCCCTACATCTCCGCGAGTTGGAGAAACTCCCGTAGCGCCATTGACCCCGCTCACGGGGTCATCAATTACATCCCCGGTGATCGGCGGGAATATGTCGCGGTGTGCGGAGACGTCTTTGGGCAGACCACGCAATCGGTGGACGGCAGTCGGTTTCAGGACTACGACATCAACTGGGGTCAAGTGATTGACTACCTGACCTCGACGCCGGTCATCTCGACGCGGAATCCTGCGCCCGGTCAAACCTACTTGACGCCCCCGGGTCCAAGAGCGGGGGCCGCCGTTGTGGCGGTGACACTCGCCACGGAAACACACGTTCGCGGTGACCGGACCAACAGCGCCTTCAGCAAACTCACCTTTCGCGGCTTCCGGGTGGACGCTCTCGACTAGCAGCGTCATTGGTTAGAAGTCGCCGCTGTCGCATGGTTGCAGATGAACTCCACCACGGGCGTTGGGTCGTCGAGGCCGTGGGGGTGATGGCCGATGCCGGGTTTGTGAATGACTTTGATTGTGCCGCCGAGCGCCCGGTAACGTTGCTCGACGATGGCGGTGTTTTCCGCGACCGGCACGACATCATCGGTGTCGCCCACGACGTGGATGATTGGGATACCGGCTGTGGCGAGCGGCGCGAGTTGGTCCACGGGATTCTTTGTGTAGGCCAACGCCTCGGCTTCGTCCTTGAAGCCGTAGTTCTTGATGAGCGCCTCCCACTCGCGTTTGGCTCCCTTGCCGGTGCCTTTGCCGGCGGGCCAACTCTTGAAATCGCAGACGGGGGCGTCGCCGTAGATGCAGGCGACTTTGTCGGGGTTTTCGGCGGCCCAGTTGTACGCGTACAACCCGCCACGGCTGATGCCGATGAGCGTGCCTTTTTGGGCGAGTCCGTGTTCGATGAGCACTTTGTAAAAGGCGTCGAAATGTTTCAGCGCGGCCGGGCAGCCGTGAGTGTTGCCAACGACGATGTGGATGTGGTGAAAACCTTTCGCCAAGAGCTGCAGGACGCCGGTACGCTCGGTGAACGCATCGGGAAATTCCATGCACCAAGTCCACGGGTTGCCGGGCGCGGGCTGTTGGGGTTCGACGATCCATGCCGGGCAGCCGTCCGCGGTGAAGTGTTGACGGGTGAATCCGTGCCAGTGATCGGTTTGTCCTGCCGGCCACGCGGGGGCGGTCCCGGCGGGTGATCTGAATGGTGTCATGGCGACGAAGAGCGGCTAACCAAACCCGTGCCGCAGGCTTTTGCCGGCGCATTTCCCAACGCCCCCGCAAGGGCGTGGCGACAGAAAATCACTCGGTGAGGCGTTCTCACAGGCGTCCGATTCGGCAAAGATGGTGTCGCATCGAGGGTCTTGTATACCCTGTCGCACGAGCAGCCGCAAGTCAGCCGGTACGATTGCGGGAGCGCCTCTTGCGCACTACCACCATTCAATCAGTCATTGGCATTCTGAGCGAAGCGACAAAAAGACCTGACAAAAACGACCGAGACCCTTCCCCTTCGCGGCTCAGGGCGGCGGCAGGACGCTCCGGGTGAGAGATGGTCGCGTGGTGGCAATGCCAAGATGTGCCGCACTGAATCGCCCCGCGATTTGCGGTGTTGAATCATGGCAAGGTGTCAGGTAACATCCCGAACCCTTGGAAGGAGATTGGAATATGAACGGACGCAAGTCTCTCGAAGCGGCAGTGGCCGGGTTGGTGGTGATGGCGGCCGGTGCGTTTGCGCAGGCGGCAAGACCGGCCCCGCCGAACGTGGTTTTCATTCTCGCCGACGACCTCGGCTGGAGCGACACGACGCTGTACGGGACCACCAAGTTTTACGAGACGCCAAACATTGACCGGTTGGCCCAACGCGGCATGACGTTTGCCAATGCCTACGCGGCGAATCCACTCTGCTCGCCGACGCGCGCCAGCATCCTGACCGGGCTGTATCCGGGACGCATCGGAATCACGACGGCATGTGGTCATGTCCCGGAGGTGCAGTTGGAAGCCCGGTTGGTGGCGAAAGCCCAGCCGTATCAAAAAGCGTTGCAGGTCAGCAGCGCCACACGACTGAAGACGGAGTATTACACCCTTGCCGAAGCCTTCCGCGATGCCGGCTACGCGACCGGCCATTTTGGCAAATGGCATCTGGGAGCGGAACCGTTCAGCCCGTTGCAGCAGGGTTTTGCCGTGGATGTGCCTCATTGGTCGGGACCGGGACCGGCTGGTTGCTACGTCGCCCCGTGGCATTTCCCCCAGTCGCTGCACTTTGTCGGGCAGCCCGGCGAGCACCTCGAGGATCGCATGTGCCAGGAGGCAATCAAGTTTCTCAAGGAGAACAGGGGACGGCCGTTCTTCCTCAATTACTGGGCCTTTTCCGTGCACGCGCCGTTTGACGCCAAAAAGGATTGGATCGCCAAATACCGGGCGAAAGCGGACCCGAACGATGAGCAGCGGTGCCCCACCTACGGCGCGATGGTGCAGAGCCTCGATGAAAATGTCGGACGCCTGCTCGATACATTGGATGAGTTGAAGTTGACCGACAACACCATCATCGTGTTCTTCTCCGACAACGGCGGCAACCGGTACGACCGCGTGGACGGCATTCCGGTAACCAGCAATGCGCCGTTGCGCGACGGCAAGGCGTCGAACTACGAAGGCGGCACCCGGGTGCCATGCGTCGTCGTCTGGCCCGGCAAGGTCAAGCCCGGCTCGCGCAGCGACGCGTTCCTGTCGAGTGTGGACTGGTATCCGACGCTGCTCGAGATGACCGGGGTGCAGCCGAAGCAAAAGGTGAAATTCGATGGCGTGAGCCAGGCGCCGGCTTTGCTTGGTGCCGGTATGCCGCGCGATACGGTGTTGACCTATTTCCCGCACTACGTCCAGGTGACCGGGGCGCGGCCGGCGACATCGGTGCGCCGGGGCGACTGGAAACTCATCCGCTTCTTCTGTGACAACCCCGATCAGTCCGACCGCTTCGAGCTGTACAACTTGAAAGACGACTGCGGCGAAACAAAGAACCGCGCCGCCGAGAAGCCCGAACTGGTGAAGGAACTCAATTCGTTGATTGACGATTTCCACAAGGATACCGGCGCGCTGATCCCGGCCAAGAATCCCGCCTTCGATCCCACGGTCGCGATGCCGCCTGTCGGTAAGCATCCTCCAAAAAAAACGGCGCCCAAAAAACGTCCGGCGTCTGATCCCCGCACGGAACTGGAACGCCAAAGTGACCAAGGACTGAACGCCCGATCGGAACGATGAACAGAATCACGACTCTCATCCTCACCGCCCTCCTGCCGGCTAGTTTTCCCCCAGCCCACGCCGCGGAGACGAACACCGCCAAGCCGAACATCATCGTCATCCTCACGGATGATCACGGCTATGCCGACTTGTCCAGCCAACGCCAGCTCCCCGACGTCAAGACGCCGAACATCGACCGGCTCGCCGCACAGGGCGTGCGGATGACCGCCGGCTACGTCACCGCCCCGCAGTGCAGTCCCTCCCGGGCCGGTTTGCTCACCGGCCGCTACCAACAAAAGTTCGGCCTGGACCACATTCCTGATGATCCCATGCCGCTGGACGTCACGACCATTCCCAAACGGCTGAAACAGGCCGGCTACGTCAGCGGCATGATCGGCAAATGGCATCTGGATCCCAATTGGACCTGCCTCAAGTGGATTCGCCAAAATCTGCCCGATGCGAAACCCGGTCCTAACGGTCACGTCTCGATTCCCGAAAAATTCCGGCGCCAGTATTCCGCCTTGGCCCAGGGGTTTGACGAATGCTTCCAAGGAGAGATGCGCCAGTACTTCGCCACGTACCAACTGGACGGTCGTCCGCTTGATCCCCACGGCGAAATCGTGACGGACTCCGGCTATCGGCTCGAAACGCAGACCGCCGCCGCGCTGGCGTTTCTCAAGCGGCATCACGACCAGCCGTTCTTTCTCTATCTCGCGTATTTCGGTCCGCACGTCCCGCTCGAAGCCACCGAGAAATATCTTTCCCGCTTTCCCGGCCCGATGCCCGAACGCCGCCGCTACGCGCTGGCGATGCTGTCGGCGATTGATGACGGCGTCGGCCAAATCACCGCCGCACTCCAGCAATACGGCATCCGCGACAACACGCTGATCATCTTCCTGTCCGACAATGGAGCGCCGCTGCAGACAACGATGCCGGACACGAAGCCCATTACCGAAAATGGCTGGGATGGCTCTCGCAACGATCCGTGGATTGGCGAAAAGGGCATGCTCACCGAGGGCGGCATTCGCGTGCCGTTCATCATGAACTGGCCGGGGCATTTACCGGTCGGCAAGCTGTATGAACAGCCGGTCAGCGCGCTCGACATCGCCGCCACCGCCGTCGCCCTTGCCGGGTTGAAGCCCGATGACCGGCTCGATGGCGTGAACCTCCTGCCGCATCTGACGGGCGAAAAAACCGAGCCGCCGCATCCCGCACTCTACTGGCGCTTTTGGAATCAGGCCGCCGTGCGGAGCGGCCGCTGGAAATACCTCCAAGCCGGTAACGCCACCAACTACCTCTTCGACGTCACCACCGACGAACACGAAAAACGCAACCTCATCACCGCGCATCCCGAAATCGCCCGCGAGCTGGCGACGAAACTCGCCGGGTGGACCAAACAGCTTGACCCGCCCGGCAACCCGGATCGCCCCCTCAAAGAGGGCGAAAAGCGCTGGTACGAGTATTATCTCGGCCTGACCGACTGATCATGAAATGCCTCCCCTCCTTGTGGGTCGCCGCCCTCGTCCCGTTGGCTGCCGGCATGAAAGTGTCGGCCATGCCGCCCCGGCCGTCCAACCAAAACGTGATCTTCATCCTCGCCGACGACCTCGGTTACATGGACGTCGGATGTTACAATCCGAAAACCTTTTACGAGACGCCCAACATCGACCGGCTGGCCAAGGAGGGGATGCGGTTCACGAGTGGGTACGCCGCGTGCCCGGTCTGTTCGCCGACCCGCGCCAGCATCCTGACCGGCAAGTATCCCGTGCGCACCGGTATCACCAATTACATCGGAGGAAACCGCGCCGGGAAGTTGCCGCCCGCGCCGAATGCGGATCATCTCGCGTTGGAGGAGGTCACGCTGGCGGAGGCGTTCCGCGCTGCCGGTTACAAGACGTTCTTTGCCGGCAAGTGGCATCTGGGCGGTGAAGCTTTCTCGCCGCAGGCGCAGGGATTCGACGTTGTGCCCCATCTCCAGCCGTCAACGGATGACCCCAAAACTTCCGACCAGATTGCGACCGAGTGCATCCGGTTCATCGAAGCCAACCGGGACGGGCCATTCTTTGCGTATCTGGCGTTTCACGCCGTCCACATCCCGATCAAGGCGCGCCAAAGTCTCGTCGAGAAATATGAAAAGAAGGCCCAGTCCGCGCCGGCAACGGAATGGGGCACGGAACGCGGCAGCAAAGTCCGGTTGACGCAGAACCATGCCGGCTACGCCGCAATGGTCGAGCAGATGGACGCGGCCATCGGGCGCGTGTTGGACGCGGTCGAGCGGAACGGTATTGACGACAAAACGGTGGTGGTCTTCATGTCGGACAACGGCGGGCTGGCCACGGCCGAAGGGCATCCGACGTCGAACCTCCCGCTGCGCGCCGGCAAGGGCTGGTTGTATGAGGGCGGGGTCCGGGAACCGTGGATCATCAAGGCGTATGGCTATGTCAAAACCGGCGGCGTCTGCGATGAACCGGTCACCAGCACGGATTTCTATCCGACGCTCCTCGAAATTTGCGGACTGCCGGCGCTGCCCAAACAACACGTGGACGGTCAGAGTTTGATTCCACTGCTGGCCGGTCGGGCGATGAAGCGCGGGCCGATTTACTGGCATTACCCGCATTACGGCAATCAGGGCGGCGCGCCGGCAGGAGCGATCCGGGACGGTGATTGGAAGTTGATCGAGTGGTACGAGGACGGACGGCTTGAGCTTTACAATCTCCGGGACGACATCGGTGAGACGAAGAACCTGGTGCAAGCGAACCCGGCGAAGGCGAAGGAACTGCATGACAAGTTGGTCGCGTGGCGCAAGGAAACCAACGCCGTCATGCCCACGCCAGTGAAAGGAGACAAATGACAAATAGGTTGCGGCTGATATTATTGACGGTGTGCTTACTGCTCGTAGCGGGAAAACCAATGTCTGAGCCGGAAATTCTTGAGAAAATCGTGCTGGGAAAAATCTGGTCGGCCGTGCCGGTGCAGTTCTGCCTTCTGACGCACGGTGACCGGCAATATGTCGCCTACTTCAATGCCAACCGGCGGATGGTCGTCGCCATGCGGTCGCTCACGGAAACGAACTTCACCCAAACCGTTTTGCCCTCCCGGTCCGGCAAACCGCCAACGCGGTCCACCAGCAGCACCGTGCAAGGGTGGGATTCGCACAATTACCTGACGCTGGCCGTGGATTCCGCCGGGTACATCCACCTCGCCGGCAACATGCACGCCAGTCCGTTGACCTATTTCCGGTCGCGGAAACCCGGCGATGTCACGTCGCTGGAGCAAGTGGACGCGATGGTTGGCACGAACGAAGCCCGCTGCACGTATCCGAAGTTCCTGACCGGGCCCGCCGGCGAGTTGATCTTTCATTACCGGGGCGGCGGCAGCGGCAACGGGAATGAGATTTTCAACGTTTACGATCTGGCAACGCGCCGGTGGCGGCGGCTTCTGGACACGCCTTTGACCGACGGGAGGGGCAAGCGCAACGCGTACCTGAACGGCCCGAGGCTCGGTCCCGATGGCTGGTATCATTTGCTTTGGGTGTGGCGGGAATCACCCGCCGCCGAGACGTGCAACAATCTTTCCTATGCGCGCAGCCGGGACCTCCGGCATTGGGAAAACGCTGCCGGTGAAGCTCTGGAATTGCCGATTACTCTGGAGAGCAAGGGCGTGATCATTGACCCGATTCCGGTGAATGGCGGCATCATCAATGGCTGCCATCAATTCGGATTCGACAGCCAGAATCGCGTGGTCGTGACCTACCACAAGCACGACGCGGCCGGTAACACCCAAGCGTACGCGGCTCGCTTTGAGGATGGCGCGTGGCGGATCCGGGCCATTTCGAAATGGGAAGGACGGCACATCTTTCAAGACGGTGGCTCTGGACCCGCAACGTTTGGGACTTCGTTGGTGCTCGGCGCTGTCACGCCGCACGGCCCCGGTCAGTTGGCGCTCGCATTTCGTCATTGGAAAGCCGGTCGCGGGCTGTTGGTGTTCGATGAAAAAACATTGGAACCGCTCGGCACCGAACCGCCGCCCCCCAGCCGGTATCCCCCGGCGTTGCTGAAACCGACGGCGAACTTCCCGGGCCTGCAGGTCAACTGGTGCGAGGACGCCACCGGCCGGTATGTCTTGCGTTGGGAAACGCTCGGGCCTAATCGTGATCGTCCCCGGGAAGGCCCGCTTCCTGAAAATGGCGACCTTGTTTTGTACCGAATCAAAATGACTGGAGAAACCAAATGAAAAAATACATCAACCCCAAGTGCCGGCACATGTTGCACGGCGGCGATTACAACCCCGACCAGTGGCGGCGGACGCCGGCAATCTGGGACGAAGACATGCGGCTGATGAAGTTGGCAGGCTGCAATGCGATGTCCATCGGGATCTTTTCGTGGGCGACACTGGAACCGGCCGAGGGAAAATTCGAGTTCGGCTGGCTGGACACGATCATGGACAAGCTGGCCAAGAACAACGCATTCGCCGTGCTCGCCACGCCCAGCGGCGCGAAGCCGGCCTGGATGAGCCGGGCGTACCCGGAAATCCGGCGCGTCAACGCCGACGGCACCCGGCAGCCCCATCGCGCCCGCCACAATCATTGCCGGACCTCGCCGATCTACCGGCAGAAATGCCAGATCATCAACCGCAAACTCGCCGAGCGATACAAAGACCACCCGGCCCTGCTCGTCTGGCACGTTTCCAACGAATACAACGGCGGCGATTGTCACTGCGAACTCTGCTACGCCGCGTTCCACCACTGGCTCCGGCAACGCTACGACAACGATATTGACAAGCTGAACCACGCCTATTGGGCTGATTTCTGGTCGCACACCTATCCAGATTTCGATTACGTGATTCCCATCGACAACTCCGTTCACGGACTGATGCTCGATTGGGAACGGTTCAAGACGCACCAGACGATTGACTTCTTCAAGGCGGAGACCGCGCCACTGCGCGAAGTGACGCCGCACATTCCGATCACGACCAACTTCATGCCCGGCAGCGACACGCTCGACTACGGCGCGTTCGCCCGCGAGATGGACGTGATTTCGTGGGACTCGTATCCGAACTGGCACGAGCACGCCGACGAGTTGGGCGAGGCGGTTTACACCGCGCTCCAACACGACATGTGCCGCGCCATGAAAGCCGGCAAGCCGTTCATGTTGATGGAAAGCGTGCCGAGCATTCCCACGCGCGGCCGCGTCAAAAAACGCAAAGAACCCGGTATGCATCTACTCTCCAGTTTGCAGGCCGTCGCCCACGGTTCGGACACCGTCCAGTATTTCCAATGGCGCAAAAGCCGCGGCAGCGTTGAAAAATTCCACGGCGCGGTCGTGGACCACGAAGGCAGCGAGCACACGCGCGAGTTCAAGGAAGTCGCCGAAGTCGGCGCGGCGCTCGCCAAGCTCGACGACGTTGTCGGCACGACCGTCCAGCCCGAAGTGGCGGTGATTCACGATTGGGAGAACGAATGGGCGATCCGGGAAGGTGCGCGGATTTACCTCGGAGAAAACACGAAGTACCGGCAAGAGTGTTGCGCGCATTACCGGCCCTTCTGGCAGATGGGCGTGCCGGTGGATGTGATTGACCAGAACGCCGACCTCGCCAAGTACAAGTTGGTGGTGCTGCCGCTGGTGTACATGTTGCGCCCCGGCTTTGCCGACCGGCTCAAGAAGTTTGTGGAGCAGGGCGGCACGGCGGTGATGACGTATTGGAGCGCAGTCGTGAACGAGTCTGACCTTTGTTACCTCGGCGGCGTGCCCGGTGACGGATTGCGGAAGGTGTTTGGCGTGTGGGAAGAGGAGAGCCAGAGCTACTACCTGCACGAGAAGGTCGGCATCGAAATGGGCGGCAAGAAATACGAGGCAGTGGACACCTGTTCGGTCATTCACGCCGAAGGGGCAAAGGTTTTGGCGACGTTCACCGATCAGTATTTTGCTGGCAGCCCGGCGTTGACGGTGAACTCGTTTGGCAAGGGCCAGGCGTATTACATCGCCGCCCGCACCACCGGCAACTTCCTCGGCGACCTTTACCGGCAACTTGTTGCCGAACTTCACATCGAACGCGTGATCAAGACTGACTTGCCGGCGGGCGTCACGGCGCAACTCCGCACCGATGGCCAGACCCGGTATGTGTTTCTGTTGAACTTCAACCGCGGCCCGGCCACGGTGAAGTTGGATGCGCGTTACACGGACCTGCTGACCGGCCAGCCGGTCAGCGGGACGATGACGCTGGAACGATTCGGGGTGCGCGTCCTACGCCGGTAACCATGTATCGCGCGCTGCGGTTTCCCGAAAATCCGTTGATTCATCCCGGCCTCAGCGACGAGCTGGGGCATAACATCAACGGGCCGTCGCTGATCCGCGTGCCCGAATGGATTCCGGAGCGCCTGGGCCGGTACTATTTGTACTTTGCCCATCATCAAGGAACGCACATTCGCCTGGCGTATGCCGACCGGCTCGGCGGCCCGTGGCAGATTTACCGGGGCGGCGTGCTGCGGTTGGCGGAGACGGCCTGCCGTCACCACATCGCCTCGCCGGATGTGCAGGTGATGGATGACCGGAAAGAACTGGTGATGTATTTCCACGGCGTCACGGCGGCGGGACAGCGAACATTCCGCGCGGCCTCGCGCGATGGCTTGCATTTTGTGGCGGCGCCGGTGGAGTTGGGGCCGTTCTATTTTCGGGTGTTCCCGCACGCCGGCGCGTGGTTCGCGCTCGCCAAGAGGACCGATGCGCCCGGCGGGGGCGTCGTGCTGCGGTCGCCGGACGGCATCCAACCGTTCGAGCCGGGCCCGGCGATTCTGCCCCGCCAACGCCATGTCGCCGTCCTGAAACGCAAGGATGTGGTCCAGATCTTTTTTAGCCGCGGCGGCGACTGCCCGGAACGGATTCTCGTGGCCGAAATGAAGCTCGCGGGCGATTGGCGGAGTTGGCGGCCCGCGGAGCCGGTCGAAGTCTTGCGGCCGCAAGCGGAGTACGAAGGCGGCCGGCTCCCGCTGCGCCCCTCGGAGTTCGGCGCCGTCCACACCCCGGTGGGCGAACTGCGCGACCCCGCCATTTTCGAGGAGGCCGGGCGCATTTACCTCTTGTACACCGGCGCCGGTGAAAGCAACATCTGCGGCGCGGAACTGATTGACGATGAAATGTCGAATTGCGGTCATCACTGATCTTCACTACAGCCGCTCCGCGCCGGTGGTGGCGACGCGACAGGGGCAGTGGGGCGCGGTGTTGCTGCGGCGCACCGTCGAACGGTTGAACCGGTATATCCAGCCGGACGTTGTCGTGGTGTTGGGCGACTTGCTGGATGACCCGCACGAGACGGAATTGCTGACGGAGTTGAAGGCGATTCTCGACCGGTTGAAATGTCCGTGGCTCGCGATTCCCGGCAACCACGATCCGGCGCCAGCGACCTTTTACGAGATTTTCCCACGGGTCGAATATCTGGATGTGAACGGTGTCCGGTTGGTGGGTTTTGCGGATGAGGAGCGACCGGAGTGGAACGCTTACCGGAACGCGGCCGGCTTTGAGCAGATGGCGCGGGCGGCAGCAGGGCATGCCGGTCCATTGGTCGCGCTGCAGCATGTGCCGGTCGGCGAACCGCGCCGCGAAACGCCGTATGGGTACACGAACTGCGCCGAGGTGGCCGACGCGCTGCGCCGATATGGATACCGGCTGGCGTTGAGCGGGCATTATCACAAAGGCCGGGAACTCCAGCCCAGTGAGGGGTTCTCGACGATGACGATACCGGCGTTATGCGAAGCGCCGTATTCGTTCGCACTGGTGACCATGGACGGGGATGAGGTGAAGTCCGAGGTGTTGAGTCACCAGTTGCCGTCATCCTGGAAACTGAATGACTATCATTCGCATACCCAATTCGCGTATTGCGCCGAGGATGTCAGCCTGGCGCGGAGCCGGGCCTTCGCCGCGCTCATGGGGGTGAACCAACTCGCGTTCACCGAGCACAGCGGGCAGTTGTATTTTGACCGGAAACCCTACTGGCAGTGCGTTTTTGGCGAGCGCGGCATTCACGAGACCGAGGGCCGACAGGAACGGATGGCGGATTATTGGCGGGAGGCGGCCGGTTGCCGGAGCGAGAGCGTTCTGACCGGGTTGGAGGCGGACGCGGATTACCACGGCAACCTGGTGGCGCAACCGGCGGACATCGAACGCGCGGATCTCGTGGTGGGCGCAGTGCACTGGCTGCCGGCGTTGCAACCGCCCGACCGGGCTGCGGCGGAGTTTCTCCGAATTACTGACCGGCTTTGTCGGAACAACATTGACGTGCTCGCCCACCCGTTTCGCGTGTTCCGGCGCAGTGGGCAGCCGGTGCCGGCATCTCTTTTCGCGCCGGTCATTTCAATCCTGCGCGAGACGGGAGTGGCGGCGGAGATCAATTTTCACTCGAACGAGCCGGAACCGGAGTTCTTTGCCGGTTGCCTCCGTGCCGGCGTGAAAATCAGTTTTGGCAGTGACGCGCACGCGCTGTACGAGGTGGGCGAGTTTCATCCGCACTTGGCGCTGTTGGCGGAGATTGGTTATGATGGCGACGTGCATGATATTCTCATCCCGGCAATCCGGATTTGACCACACCATTATCCCGCACGATGAAAACACAACTGCTCGCCACAATTCTGGGGGTCGCGGTCACCACAACGCTGGCAGGAGCCGAAGCGCGGAAGTTCGAGGCGCAGAAGGATTTGGTGTCCTTGCACTACGACCACGCGCCGGACAAGGACGACGGCCATAGCGCCGTCGCCGACCGGACCTTGCTGGAATCACTTTTCGGCCGGGACTGGATCAAGCAGCACGCGGTCGCGGTGTCGGGCGCGTACGGGACGAACGCCAAGACATTCAATCCCAAGTCGGACGCGGTGATGGACGCGGCGTGGAACGATTGTGGCGGTTGGCTCGCGGCGCACACGAATCGGCAGGCGGCCATCGAACGCCTGACGGACCGGTGGCGCAAAGTTCTGGAGTCGGGCGGCGACGTTTGGGTCAAGGAAGGCGGTCAGTCCGACATTACTGCCGCGGTGGTCCGGCGCATCCGCGCGGCGATGCCGGGCGTGGAGACTGCGACGCGCATTCACGTGGTCCAGCACAGTGTTTGGAACGAGCGGCACACGACGCAAGAGGCGCTCGACTACACCCGGACGCAGACGCATTACATCAAGATCCGCGATGCCAACGCCTATCTGAACATCAAGGGCGGCGACGCGGCCTTCGAGAAAGCCGCGCTCGCGCATCCGGTGTTTGGGCCGGCATGGAAAGCGGCGTTTGCGTATTACGACCCGAAGACGCGGCTGGATTTCTCCGACACCGGGGAGTTGCTGCACATTCTGGGGCTGGGCGAGATTGGCATCGCCGAGTTCCGCCAGCGTTACTTGGGAAGTGACCGATGAATGTTCTCTTCATCTTCACCGACCAGCAGCAGCGGTTTGCGTTGAGTTGCATGGGTAATCCAAATTTGGAAACGCCGCACCTCGACCGGCTCGCGCAACGCGGGATGTTGTTTCGCCGGTGCTACTCGAACAATCCGGTCTGCGGACCGTTTCGCGGCGCGTTGCTGACCGGGCAGTACACCAGTCGCTGCGGGGTCACGGGTAACGGGATGCCGTTGCCGGTGGGCACGACCACTTGGGCGGAGGCGTTCAACGCGGCCGGCTACCAGACTTCTTACGTCGGCAAATGGCATCTCGGCGGCAATGGGAACTGTCCGATCCCGGTGGAGTTGCGCGGCGGATTTCAGCGGTTCAAGGGCTACCAGTGTTACAACGGGTTCTACAAAGATGTCTGTTTTTACGACGAAAACAATGTCGAACACCGGTACGACTACCACCGCGAGGATGTGGCCACCGACCTGGCGATTGCCGAGTTGGAGGCGATGACCGCAAACAAGAAACCGTTTCTGCTCATGCTCAGTTATCAAGCGCCGCATTACCCGGTCCAACCGGCGCCGGAATTCGAGGCGATATACCGGGGACGAAAAATTGTTCGTCGGCCAAACTGTCAGGACATCAACCCGCATACACCGACGGTCTCGCCCCGGAGTCCGCGACCAGTAGAAAACGACCCGGACTTTCAGCGGTACGGTAACAACCTCGACGAATACATCCGCCTCTACAACGCGATGTGCGCGCAGATTGACGCCAACGTGGGCCGGTTGCTGGCGGCGCTCGAACGACTCGGCGTGGCCGACGACACCGCCGTTTTCTTCACCTCCGATCACGGCGATATGCAGGGCAGTCACGGCCTCAAGAACAAATGTTTGCCGCATGAAGAGTCGGCCGGTATCCCGTTGATTTCCTATGTGCCGGGCTTGCCGGGCGGGCGCGTGAGCGACGCGCTGGTATCCGGGATTGATTTCATGCCGACGTGTCTGGAACTGGCCGGGATCGCTCCCGTGCCGGGCGTGGATGGAAAGAGTTTTGCGCCGATTCTGCGCGGTGAAACGGAAAGTGTCACCGATGCCGTTTTTGTGGAGAACGATGGTTGGTGCATGATCGTTCAGGATGGTTGGAAGTTGGCGGCGGAACGGCAGGACGACGGCCTCGCGCCGACGTTCCTGACGCACTTGGACGAAGACCCGTACGAATTGAATAATCGCGTTGAAGACCCCGCGCACGCCGAGCGACGGCAAGCCCTGCTCGACCGGCTGACTGCGTGGGACCGCGAGGTGCGCGGACGAGACTAAACCAGAAAACATGAAGCCAAACATTGTTTACATCTATGCCGATGATCTGGGGCGGGGAATGCTCAGTTGTTATGGGCAGAAGCATTTCCAGACTCCCAATATTGACCGGTTGGCGGCGGAAGGGCGGCAGTTGATGAATGCTTACGGTTGCGCGGTGTGCGCCCCCGCCCGGGCGAGTCTGCTGACGGGGTATCACGACTGCCATGCCGGGCGCTGGAGTTTCAACAAGGCCGGGATTTATAAGGAGCTTTCGACCGGGGGGCGCAGTTATGAAGCGATCCGCGAGTTGATCAACAATACCGGCTTCAACGAGCGGGCGGACGAGGTGTTCTTGGCGGACATCGCCCGGTCCGCGGGATTGGTGACCGGGCAGATTGGCAAGCTGGACTGGGGCTTCGCGGAGACACCGGAGCGTCTGGCGCGCCATGGTTGGGATTATCACTTTGGGTACTACGATCACGAGCGTTGTCACGGCTTCTATCCGCCGTTCCTCTGGGAGAACGGGGAAATGGTGCGGATTCCCGGTAACGTGCACGCTGACTGTGGCGTGACTTACATGGAGGAAACTCCGGACAATCGCCGACGCAGCGAGACGCGGGGCGGGAAAGTGGTCTATTCGCAGGACCTCTTTAACGACAAGATTGAACAGTTTATCCGGGCCCACAAGGATCGGCCGTTTTTCCTTTATCATCCCTCGCAGCTTCCGCATGGGCCAACTGCCGTGCCGGAGATTCACCCGGGCGTCAGGGAAGTGACTGCACTGACGCGTTGGGAAAAGGAATACGCGTCGATGGTTCTGCGCCTGGACGACACGGTGGGGTTGATCTATCGCACGCTCGAGGAACTCGGCCTTCTCGAGAAGACGATGATCATTTTTTCTGCCGATAACGGTCACGAACCCAGCTACTACTGCGAGGCCGGGCGTTGCTCGGGTTCCAGGAAAACTCTGGATGGTCGTCTCATTGATAACATTGATCTCAACTACACCAGCGAGTTGAGTGGCGACATCTTCGACGGCAACAACGGCATGAGCGGTTGTAAACTCAACAGCCTCGAGGGCGGGGTGCGCATTCCGTATCTCGTTCGGTTTCCCGGTATCGCGCGACCGGGGACGCGGTGCGACCACCTGATTGCGAATTACGACACCATGGCTACCATCGCCGAGTGGTTGGGGGTCGGCATGCCGGGATGGAAAGACAGCCTATCGTTTCTCCCGGTGCTGCGGGGCGAGGCCCAGCCCCCGCACGACTTTGTGGTGTTCGCGGGAAATGTTGGTCCCGCGCTGGTCACGGCGGACGGATGGAAAGTGCGCTATCTCACACCCGTGCGGAGGTTTCAGCTCTTCTATCTCCCGAACGATTACCGCGAGGAAAAAAACCTGGCGGCCGATGCGCCGGAGAAACTCCGGGAGTTGGCGACGAAACTCCTCAAGGCTTGCGACGGCAACATGTATCATGGCACGTGGGAATGTCACAAAGCGGTGCGGGTGGATGAATTGCTCGCCGGATCCGGACCCGAGAACGCATTTCCCGAGTCCCACCGCTGGATTGGCAACCGTAAATGAGAAGGATTTCAGAAACATGGAACTGATCCCCAACCAGTCGCCCACCTACAAAGTCGTTGGGTCAGCGGCACTAAAGCTGCATGTGTTCACGCCGGTCGGGCATGCGGCGACAGATCGGCGGCCGGCGATTGTGTTTTTCTTTGGCGGCGGTTGGAAGGGCGGGACGCCGACGCAGTTTTATCCGCAATGCCGGCATCTCGCGGAGCGGGGGATGGTGGCGATGTCGGCGGAATACCGGGTGGAACACACGCACGGCACGACGCCGCGCGAATGTGTGCAGGACGGCAAGTCGGCCCTCCGTTGGGTGCGCCGGCACGCGGCGGAGTTGGGCGTCAACCCGGCGATGATCGCGGCCGGGGGCGGTTCGGCGGGGGCGCAGGTGGCGGCGGCGGCGGCGTTGGCGACCGGGTTCGAGGAAGCGGGCGAGGATTTGAGTGTGAGTTGCCGGCCCGACGCGCTCGTGTTGTTCAACCCGGTCTTCGACAACGGTCCCGGTGGATTTGGCCACGACCGGGTGAAAGAGTATTGGCAGGCGTTTTCGCCGCTGCACAACATCCGTTCGAACGCACCGCCCACAGCGCTTTTCTTTGGGACCGCAGACAAGTTTGTCCCGGTTGAGACGGCGGAGCGTTACAAAAAGTTGATGGAAGAGCAGGGGTGCCGGTGCGACCTGTATTTGTATCCCGGCCTCGGCCACGGTTTTTTCAATTTCGGCTACACGACGATCTACGACGACACGCTGGCGCGGATGGACGCGTTTTTGGAGTCGTTGGGGTATCTGCCGCCGGCGGTTCATGTCGCGGAGCAAAGGTTGCCGCAGGTGTTTCTGATCGGCGACTCGATTTCCCTCGGGTACACCGAGCCGGTGGCCAAACTTCTGGCCGGTGTCTGTCGCATGCGGCGCGCGCCCGACAACTGCGGCGACACCCGGCGCGGGTTGCAGGCGCTCGATGTGTGGCTGGGCGATCAACATTGGGATGTGATTCATTTCAACTGGGGCTTGCACGATCTTTGTTACCGGCATCCGGAGTCGAAGGAGATGGGGAATCGCGAAAAAATCCGCGGCACCATTTCCGTCCCCCTCGAGGAATACCGGCGGAATCTCGAACAGTTGGTGCCGCGACTGCAGGCGCGGGGCCGCCGGTTGATTTGGGCCAGCACCACGTTCGTCCCGGCGGGAGAACCCGGTCGGCATCAGGGCGATGAAGTTCGTTACAACGCCGTCGCCGCCGCGATCATGAACCGGCACGGGGTGCTCATCAACGATCTCCATGCTCTGACGGCGTCTTTCGCGGCGTCTTTGTTTGTCGGGCCGGGCGATGTGCATTATAACGAGGAGGGTTACCGCCGCTTGGGCCGGCAAGTGGCCGAACACATTCGGCGAGCATTGAGGGTTTAAACGGAGGTCAATGCAATGGAAATTCTTCATGGATTAATGGACGGTCAGGTGTTGCAACGCGATCAACGCGGGCGGGGACACGCGAGGATGACCGGGGTGACCCGGGCCACCGGCGATGTGGAGATTCGCATCGGCAAGCGTTGGCAAGTGGCTGGTCGGGCGGCGAACGGGTCGTTTCACGCCACGTTGACCGGGTTGAAAGCCGGCGGGCCGTACCGGGTGGAGTTGCGGATTGGGACCGAGCGGCTCACGGTCCGGGATGTGTTTGTCGGCGATGTGTGGATTCTGGCCGGGCAGTCGAACATGCAAGGCGTCGGCAACTTGTGCGACGCGCCGGAGCCGCATCCGTGGGTGCGGTGTTTCTCGATGGCCGACGAATGGCGCCGGGCGGAGGAGCCGTTGCATTACCTGGCGGAAGCGGTGGACGTGGTGCACAACGGTTACGGCGTCGGACCGAATCGTCCGCCGCGGGCAAAACTGGAGCGGGACCGCCGGGCGTTGCTCAAGGGCGTATCGCCGGGGTTGGCGTTTGGGGTGGAGATGGTGCGGCGGACGGGAGTACCGCAAGGGTTGATCGCGTGCGCGCACGGCGGAACGAGCATGACGCAGTGGTCACCGGCGTTGCGCGACAAGGGCGGGGCGTCGTTCTACGGGGCGATGCTGCGCCGGTATCGGAAACTCGGGCAGCCGGTGGCCGGCGTGTTGTGGTATCAGGGCGAAAGTGATGCCGATCTCGAAGCGTCACCCAAGTACACCGACCGGATGGTGGAGTTGGTGGCGGCGGTGCGGCGGGACACGGGGTTGCCGGGGTTGCCGTGGTACATCGTGCAATTGGGCCGGCATACTTCGACGGAGCATTCGTTGGCGTGGAACAGCATTCAGGAGCAGCAGCGCAAGTTGCCGGAAGTGATTCGGAATCTCGATGTCGCCCCGGCGGTGGATTTGGAACTCGACGACGGGATTCACATCAGCGGTCGGGGGCAACAGATTTTGGGGAAACGATTGGCGCGGTTGGCCTGCAAGTCGCCGGGGATTGTATTGGAGAAGATCGAGGTTGTTCCCACGCCGGTCATGTTGAACGCGCAAATGGCGGCGTCGCTCCGGCTCACGTACCGGAACGTGGCGGGGAAGTTGGAGAGTCAGGGATTGCCGACCGGCTTTGCACTGCTCAATCAGCACGGACATGATACGCTGGGCATTTTCAAGACGACGTTGCACGGCAATCAGGTTTTGTTGCACACGGCGATGCCGCAAATGCAGTTGGAGCGGATGACGGTGAGTTACGGGCATGGCCGGCTGCCGTATTGCAACATCACGGACAGCGAGGGAATGAGCCTGCCGGTGATGCAGGCGGTGCCGGTGCCGGTGGACAAGACGCGGGCGCCGGAATGCGGCAAGTGGGAGACGGCGCTTTTGCCGGGAGTGAAAGCGATTGAGGAAGTGAGCTATAGCCGAGCGAAGCGCGCGACCGGTTGGCGGCCGGCGCCGCCGCGGGAACCGTTCGGCGTGTTGCCCAAAGCCCCGGAAGACCCGCGAGTGGGGGTGTATGCAATGCGGACGGCAGTGACGTGCGCGGAACGGCTCGACGCGCGGTTGATCCTGGCGGCCAACGCGCCGTTCAAATTGTGGGTGAACGGGAAACTGGTGCTGACGGATCCGTCGGCGTGCCCGCCGATTGACCCGAACAAGTACAAAGTCCGGTTACAACTGCGGCAGGGGAAAAACGAATTGCTGCTGGGCTTCGCACCGCGGTCGGCGGCGAAGTTTTTGGGAATTTTCGCGCGGATTGGAACTTCGCGCGGGAAGGTGGATCCGCGCATCCAGTTGTGAGTTCTGTGTGAAAACGACCAAAGTCATGATTGTTTTTGGAGTGGCGTTGGTCGCGCTGCTGGGGTTGATTGTCTGGTTGAAGGTCGAAGGACCGACGGTGAAGGAGAACAATACTTCTCCGGTGGCCACGCCTCCCCAAATAGAAAAGCGGACAAGGCTCAGTCCGTCCACTAGATCCACGAACGAGGCGGTGACCGAGACGAACTCGCCGCCGGTGCTCAAGGCCGCTGACCTTTACCGGAAAGCCTTCGCGCTATTGGATGCGTTGAGCGACGAAGAGAAGGGCTTGCTGCGAGATTGGCGAACGAATGCCGTTGCGCCAGAGCTTTGCGCGAAACTCAAGCCGATCGCGGAGTTGGCGCACCAAGCCGGGACGAATTGCGATTGGGGCGTCAGGCTCGCGGGCTTCGAGACGAAGCTGCCTCATCTGGAACAGGCCCGGCAACTTGCCCGGGCGTTGGTGTGGGACGCCGCGCATTGTCGTAAAGATGATGCAGTTGGCGTGGGCGAGAATCTCTTGGCCATGCTGCGCGTGGGGCAGAACAGCTCCGGATTCGTGATCGGCCATTTGGTCAATTCGGCCATTCAAAGGACAGCATTGGAATTCCTGGCGGAGAATGCGCGGTCCCTGCCGGCGGCCGCACGGGCGGAGTTGCTGGCGGCCCTCAGCAACAGTTCCTATGATGAGGCGTTCTATCAGGCGATGGAGCAGGAAGCGAAAGGACTCGAATGCGAGGCGAATCGAATCGCCAACGGTACCAACAGCGTGGAAGACCTAAGGAAGATTTTCGGAGATCCGAGCTTCGCCAACCTCAGCAAAGAGCAGTTCGTTGCCGGCATGCGGGAGGTGGCGACGCTGGAACGGGAGTATGTTGCCGCGATTGCGCTGCCGGAGGCAGAGTATCAAGCGTGGTTGACCAAGCGCGCAGCGGCCCAGCAAACGAATCCGCTGATCGGCATCTTAATGCCGGTATTTGATCGCGTGGTTGAACAAGCGCGGGCCGCCGTTGTGCAACGAGCGATGGCGGTGGCCGGCTTGCAGGTTCTCACTGCGGGGCCGTCGGTGCTGACGCAATATCTCGACCCGGCCAGTGGTCAGCCGTTTCAGTACCAGCCGTCCGCGACCGGCTTTCAACTCACGAGCAGTTTTCAAATCAACGGTAAACCTGTTAGTCTCAACTTTCGCCAATAACTATGAAATCAGACATTCACATCAGTGTCCGCGATAAGGAAACACTTCGCGCTCTCGCTGGGAAATACAGTGAGTTGGCGGCGTTGGATGTGCAGAAGGAACGACTGGCCCGGTATGCGGCCACCACCAGCCTCGAAATCGTGCGGCCGGTGGTGCTGATTGACGAGGTGCCGTGGGGCGAGATCCGGGACGAGGCGCTGAAGAATGTCTGCGATCCGTCACTGCACGAGCTTGAAGGCGCACTGCGGAGGGCGCTCTACCAATGGGAACATTTTCAGGTGGACCGCGTCATCCCGCCGGTCTGGCGCGTGCGGCCGCGGATTCGTTCCACCGGGATCGGCATCAAGGTCCAAGAGAAGCAGATCAAAGGCGATACCGGGGCGTATATCGCCTCGCACGAGTATGTGGATCAACTCCGGACCGATGAGGATTTGGCGAAACTGCGGTTGCCGGAGCTTACGTATGACCGGGAAGCAACCGATGCAGCGCTGGCGCTGGCGCACGAGGTGTTTGATGGCCTGATGCCGGTCGAATTGGGGGGCGTGTTGCCGCAGTTCAATATGTGGGACATCATTGCCGAGTATCGCGGCGTGGACAGTCTTCTTCTGGACTTGGTGGATCGGCCCGATTTCATGCATCGCACGGCGCAGCGCTTCATGGAAATCGGCCAGGCCATGTTCGCGCAATACGAGGCGCTGGGATTGCTCGACACCAAACCGGTCACCCTGCACTGCACGGTGGCGCACACGCGGGAATTGCCGGCCAAGGATTTCACGGGCCGGCCCCGGTTGAAAGACGTGTGGGGCCGGTGCGCGGCGCAGATCCTGGGGTCGGTGTCACCGGACATGCACGACGAGTTTGATTTGGCTTACAACGAAAAGCTGTTTGGCGGGTGCGGATTGGTTTATTACGGCTGCTGCGAACCGCTTCATGCCAAGATCGGCATTCTGCGCAAGCGATTCAAAAACCTCCGCAAGATTTCCATCACGCCGTGGGCTGATCCCGACATAGCGGCCGACAACATCGGGCGCGACTACGTGATGGCGGCCAAGCCCAACCCGGCGTTTGTGGCGCCGCCGACGTTCGACCCGCGACCGGTGGAGAAGGAGATCGAGCGGTACTGCGCTGCCTGCCGGCGGAACGGGACGCCGTTGGAGTTCGTCTTGAAAGACATCAGCACGATCGCCAACAACCCGGTGACCCTGACCCGGTGGGCGGAGACGGTGAACCGGGTGATTGACCGGTATTACCGTTGAAGAGAATGAACATCAGAAAAATGACGATCGGCGCGGTAATGGTGCTTGCGGCCTGCGCGACGATGACGGCTGAAAATTCGCCGCCGGTCACCTTGAAGCAGGCCTATGCCGGGGCCTTTCTCATCGGGACGGTGATGGGGAAACCGCCGGCGCGGGAGGCGGAGTGGCACCTGTTGTGCCGGCAGTTCAATTCCATCACAGCCGGCAACTGTCTGAAGCCGAAACCCGTTCATCCGGCGGAGGACCGGTATGAGTTCGCCACTGCGGATGTGGTGGTAAAAATGGCTCACGAACAGGGGCTGGTGATTCAGGGGCATACGTTGATCTGGCATAGCCAATGTCCCGATTGGTTTTTCCGCGACGGCGACAAACCGGCCGGGAGGGAACTCGTTTTGAAACGGATGCGCGACCACATCGCGACGGTGGTGGGCCGGTATGCCGGCAAGATTCAGGGGTGGGATGTGGTCAATGAAGTGATTGATTCCGGGAAGGGTTACCTGCGCGAGACGAAATGGTTGGCGGCGATGGGCGAGGATTACATTGCCGAAGCGTTCCGCGCCGCGCATCGGGCCGATCCGCGGGCGAAGTTGTATTACAACGACTTCAGCATCGAACGCCCGGCCAAGCGGGAAAAGGCGTTGCGGCTCATCCGTGAACTGAAGAGCAAAGGCGTCCCGATGGATGGAATCGGCATTCAAGGGCACTGGGAACTCGACAAAATCCCGTATCAAGACATCGAGGACGCGATCATCGCGTTTCACAAAGAAGGGGTGGACGTGGCCATCACGGAACTGGACTTGGATGTCGTGCCGCGCCGGGTGACCGGCGCGGAGGTGGACGCGCGGGAAGCGGCCGGCGCGGATCCGTATCCCAACGGATTACCGGCCGCGATGTTGCAGCGCCAGGCCGACCAGTATGGGAAGCTCTTTGCGATTTTTTACAAACATCGCGACAAGATTTCCCGGGTCACGATCTGGGGGTTGCACGATGGCGTGAGCTGGCTGAACACGTGGCCCTCGAAACGCACCAATCATCCGCTGTTGTGGGATCGCGACCTCAACCCGAAACCAGCGTTGGCGGCGGTACTGGCGGTACCGGTCGCGAAAGGAGATACCATGATCAGTCACACAAACAGCAACCAAACACTTCGACAGGCTTATGCCGGTGCCTTCCAGATCGGGGCGGCGATACCGGGGGCGAATTTGAACGATGCCGAGCGCGCGTTGTTGGCGCGCCACTTCAATGCGGTGACGCCGGAGAACTGCATGAAGCCGCAACCGATTCATCCAGAGGAAAATCGTTATGAATTCGCGGCGGCTGATGCGCTCGTGAAAATGGCGCGGGACAACGGTCTGAAGGTAAACGGTCACACGCTCCTCTGGCACCAGCAATGTCCCGACTGGTTTTTCCGTGATAGCGACAAGCCGGCGGGGAGAGAACTCGTGCTGAAACGGATGCAGTCACACATCGCGACGGTGGCCGGCCATTTTGCCGGTCAGGTGCAAAGTTGGGACGTGGTCAATGAGGCGATTGACGATGGGAACGACTATTTGCGGAAGACCAAGTGGTGGGCCAATCTTGGCGAAGATTACATCGCGGAAGCGTTTCGGGCGGCGCACCGGGCGGACCCGAAGGCCGAGTTGTATTACAACGATTACAGCATTGAAATGCCGGCCAAACGGGAGAAAACGCTGCGCCTGATCCGCGACCTTAAGCAGCGCGGCGTGCCCCTGCACGGCATTGGCATCCAAGGGCACTGGCAGCTCGACAAAATCCCCTTCAAGGCCATCGAGGAAGCGATCATCGCGTTTCATCAGGAAGGCGTGAACGTCATGATCACCGAACTCGATATTGACGTTGTCCCGCGGCATTTCGGCGGGGCGGATGTGGCCCGCCAAGAGAGGGAAGCGCAGGACCTCTACGCGGACGGGCTGCCGCCAGAAATGCAACGTCGCTTGGCCCAGCAATACGCCCAGCTCTTCGCGCTCTTTTACAAGCACCGGGATAAAATCAGCCGCGTCACGTTTTGGGGACTCCACGATGGGCGGACATGGCTCAACCACTGGCCGTCGAAGCGCACCAATCATCCACTGTTGTGGGACCGGCAACTCCAACCCAAACCGGCGTTGGCCGCTGTCCTGGCCGTTCCCGGTCAGCAGCCATGACGCGCTGCCGGAACAGCTCCTGGATTACGCCAGCCCTGGAACCGTTGGCGGCGGGAACGAAACCGGAGCGGCGCGTCACCTGGTGGCTGCGGCGGACGGCGACACTCCCGGCGGTGCCCGACACGGTGCCCCTGACGATAGTCTGTCTCGGTTACTATGAATTGTACGTGAACGGTCAGCGGGTGGGCGACGAACCGCTGGCCCCATCCCTGACGCGCCTGGACCGGCGCGGGTTGGTGATCACACACGAGATTGCCGATTTCCTGGTGCCGGGCGAAAACTGTGTGGCCATCTGGTGCAGTTCCGGTTGGTTCTTGCCGCATCAGTTCCAAGTCCACGAAGGTTGGACGCCGCTGCTGCGGGTGGAGTCCGGTATTTGGGCCGGGAACGATCCCGAGTGGCTCTGCCGGGCATCCAACCGCGCGGTCCTCGGGCCGTGGGCCTGGAATAATTTCGGCGGCGAGGAGGTGGATGGTCGGGCAGAACTGCCGGGATGGAATCAAGTGGGGTGCGACACCACGGGCTGGCACCCAGCGCGTGTGGTTTCAGCGCCGCCCATCACGATCACGGAGCGGACTTGTCCGCCGAACCGGATTGGTGAGGTGTACACGGCGAAGACGGTCCGGTCGCTTGACCAGCAACGCTTCGAGGTGGATTTCGGCACTTGTCTGGCGGGCTGGGTGGACCTCCGTTTCCGACAACTCACGCCCGGGCAGACGGTCACCCTGCGTTTCTATGACTTACCGGCTGACAACGGTCGCGACCGCGATCACAGCTACGGTCAGCGCTCCGTCTATCATGCTCGCGGCGATGGTACCGACCGGTTTGAAAACAAATTCAACTATGCCGGGTTCCGGTACATGACCATCGAAGGGATGAACTCTCCGCCGGCACTGGAAGATCTGCGGGCGTTGCTCCTGGAGAGCGACCTGAAGCGCAGCAGCAGTTTTCGCTGTTCCAAGGAACTCTTCAACCGGATCCACGACCTCAACATCCACACGCTGCGGTGCCTCAACCTGGGCGGTTACCCGGTGGACTGTCCGCACCGGGAACGCTTCGGCTACGGCGCGGATGGGCAGGCGTCCCTGCCGGCCTACCTCTACACCATGGATGCCGCCGCCTTTCTCCGGAAGTGGCTGGT